>Ga0116143_10006395_pt1 | contig 10270 bp, 12 predicted proteins | sample AD_UKC034_MetaG_FD_89745 | JGI IMG/M metagenome (GOLD analysis project Ga0116143, IMG submission 89745) | Active sludge microbial communities of municipal wastewater-treating anaerobic digesters from USA - AD_UKC034_MetaG | ecosystem: Engineered > Bioreactor > Anaerobic > Digestate | place: USA...
CGGCCGGCCGAGATGTGCGGTGCAAAAAGAAGTTCTTCTTCTTCCAGACGCGCCATGACATTGCGGATGGTGGCGGGGGACAACTCCACTCCTGCTGATTGCAGGGTCTTTGATCCTACCGGCGTGCCATGTTCCAGATACTCCTCAACTATCAGTCGGAATATATTTTTAGCGCGATCATCCATGTCCGCTATTTCAGCATAAAATGCATCTAAAATCCAAGCTATCTTTAGCAGTGTTTTAAACGAGATTTTCTAAAATTGGTTATACTAGGACAGGTGTAGAGATGGGAGATCTGTTTGACTATTCGCCGCTGGATATGAGTGCCGCCGATTTTTGGACTTTGATCGGTGTGATTGCATTTTTGATCGGGATCAAACTTGCGGCTGACGATTCACCCGCCTTTCCATCCTACTATGGACTGATTTTCTCGTTGTCTTCAAGTCTGTTCGTTATGTGGGTCAGGTTTTATCACTAATCCCGTAAATCCGGTTTGACTTTTGCCATTTCCTTCGTTTTGATAGGGCCTCAAGCGAAAGAGAAAGATTTATGGGTCAAGGCAATGCTCGTCCGTCGGGACGCAATTCCAATCAGTTAAGAAGTATCGAGATGATTTGCGGCGTGTCCAAACATGCCGAAGGCTCGTGTCTGGTCAAATTCGGCGATACGCATGTTTTGTGTACTGCTACGGTTGAAGAATCCGTTCCCGGCTGGATGAAGAATTCCGGCAAGGGGTGGGTGACGGCTGAATATGGAATGTTGCCGCGTGCCACTGAGAAGCGGACCGATCGTGAAGCCGCCAAAGGTAAGCAAACGGGGCGGACGCAGGAGATCCAGCGTTTGATTGGTCGCGCGCTTCGTGCTGTGGTTGATGTCGAGCGCATGGGCGAGCGTCAGGTGCGTCTTGATTGTGATGTGCTTCAGGCGGACGGCGGGACACGCACGGCGGCCATTACCGGAAGTTATGTCGCCATGATGAAGGCATTCGAATATCTGATGAGCATCGGGTTGCTCAAGGAAATGCCGGTGAAAGACAGTGTGGCTGCGATTTCGGTCGGGATATTCGAAGGGGCTCCGGTTCTCGATCTTGATTACGCCGAAGATTCCAATGCCGAGACGGATGCGAATTTCGTGATTACCGGTAAAGGCGGGATTGTCGAGATTCAAGGCACGGCTGAGAAAGACCCGTTTTCGGAAGAGCAGTTTCTGGAGTTGCTGTCACTGGCCAAGCAGGGATGTACGGAGTTGGCAGATCTTCAGAAAAAGGCGATCAAAGGATAATGTTTTCCAAGCTTGTACTTGCTACGCACAATCAGGGAAAGGTCGCGGAGATGTCTGATCTGCTGCGGTCTTTTGAGGTCGAGGTCGTTTCCGCCAAGGATTTCGGTCTCTCTGCTCCTGATGAAACTGAAGATAGTTTCGCAGGCAATGCTCTGATCAAGGCGCGCTATGTCTCGGCGAAAACGGGATTGCCTGCGCTGGCTGACGATAGCGGGTTATGTGTGAAGGCGCTTCACGGCGCACCGGGGGTGTATTCCGCCGATTGGGCGGGACCCGAGAAAGATTTTGGTAAGGCCATGGATCTGGTTTATGAGAAAATGGATGGGGCGGAAGACCATTCGGCGTGTTTCATATCCGTGTTTGCTTTGGTGACGCCGGATGAGCAGGAGCGGGTGTTTGAAGGGCGTTGCGAAGGTAAGCTTGTCTGGCCCCCGCGCGGAACGGGCGGGTTCGGGTATGATCCGATGTTTGTTCCTGCGGGTGAAGCGCGGACCTTCGGTGAGATGACAATGGACGAGAAAAAGAAATATTCCCATCGCGCCAAGGCGTTTGCCGAGTTTAAAAAGATTTTCACGTGATGTCGTTCGGCATTTATATTCATTGGCCGTTTTGCAAATCGAAATGTCCGTATTGCGATTTCAATTCGCATGTGGCGGAACGGATCGACCATAAGCGGTGGAGGGACGCGTATTTAAGGTCTTTGGGGCATTGGTTCGGGCAAACAAAAGACCGCGCCGTTGAAACTGTTTTCTTTGGTGGTGGGACGCCGTCACTCATGGAGCCGCAAACAGTTGCGGATATCATTTCTTTTATCAAAGATCATTGGGATGTTGCGCCGAATGTTGAAGTGACATTGGAGGTCAACCCGACGTCATTTGAAATTCCGAAATTCGAAGCATTTCGCATGGGTGGCGTGAACCGTGTGTCAATAGGCGTTCAATCTTTGCGGGCGGATGATTTAAAGTTTCTGGGGCGGGAACATAACCCTGATCAGGCGAAAGAGGCCATTCGTGCTGCCGCGCAAATTTTTGATCGGACTTCGTTCGATCTGATTTATGCGCGGCCCCACCAGAGCATTGACGATTGGCGTTCTGAATTGGATGAGGCGCTGGGGATGGCGGGTGGTCATCTTTCTTTGTATCAACTGACCATCGAACAGGGGACGCCGTTTTATACGCGGCACGCACGCGGAGAGTTTCATGTTCCCGAACAGGATACGGCGGCAGATTTTTATGATGTGACGCAGGATGTTCTGGAGGCGGCGGGGCTTCCCGCCTATGAGGTATCCAATCATGCGCGCGTGGGCGAAGAGTCGCGGCATAATCTGATTTACTGGTGGTATGGGGATTATATCGGCATCGGGCCGGGGGCGCATGGACGTGTGACTCTTGAGGATAAGAAGTTTGCTACACGAGATCACCGCGCGCCGGATGTCTGGTTGGCGCGTATCGAAGGGACTGGCACGGGCGGGGATGCTCCGGAGCTGGTTGACCTCTATGCACGGTTTCAGGAATGTCTGATGATGGGATTGCGCTTGCGTGAGGGGGTTCCCTTTGCGCGTTTAGGGCAGGCCTTGGGTAGTGATGTTTGGGATGTCATGGACCGATCGCGGCTGAAGTCACTGATTGATGCGGGAATGATCGAGGACGATCAAAAAACCCTGCGAACAACGCCGCAGGGTTTCAAATGTCTGAATGCCGTTCTGGGCTATTTACTGGGGAGCTCCCGTGTTGGTAGCCATGGGGGCTCCGCCCATCATAGATGACATGTCGGCGCCGTTCATGGTCACTTTACCCTGTTCATCTACAACGAGGTGGTAGGTTCGCAAGGCCGGGTTATCCTTGTCCTGTTGTCCCATCATTTGCAACATGGCCAGCGGACCTGCGGCTTGTTTCATGTTAGGATCTGCCGCGGCGTGTTGGTTCAGTTCCGCAATGACGGCATCCAGTCCCTCGATTTCAAGATTCTGGTCGGCTACAACCCCCATCGGGCTGGTGGTGCTGGCCTTGGCTTCGCCGGAACCGTTTACTTTATAGGCGGGCGCCGAGATTTTGAGTGCATGGGTTACGCGGCTTCCGGCTTGGGCCAGTATGGCCGGAAAATTCGGCGGGGTTGGTGCTACGGCTGCTTGGTCGGTTGTTTGGCTTTGGCCGAGTTGTGCCGTCGCCTGATCTTTTCCGATTTTGATGATTTCAGCCATCGGGAAATCGTGGACTTTGATGTCCAGATCAAACTGTTCGGGGATGAATTTGACGAATTCGGCATCATTGGTTTTTAGGCCGTTCATTCCAATCGAGAATCCCATGCCCGATTTGGGAGGGGTACTCTGGTTGAAACTCATGCCCCAGTATCCGGTGGCCAAAGAGAAGTTGACCGGATGTCCGTTCGAGGCCTTGGCGGATGTGTTGACGGCGAGTCCCTTGATGCTGAATTTGGCCGAGGCTTCGCCCATTTGCGATTCAAACATCGAGCCCATAACGTCGAAGATTTTCAGAATTTGTTGAGGGTTGTTCTGGATGTTGGCCATGTTTTCTCCGGAACCGCCCATTTGTTTGAACTGGTTGCGCAGGGACTGCATCGCCGCGGCGTCAAGGCCGCTGATCATGTAATCGACATCCGCTTCGCCGATTGTGGCAAAGGTTTCGGTTTCTGTACCGATGACGATGTTCTGTGCCATGCCGTGAATGGGGCCGGACCATTTCTGGGTGGTTGGATCAATGCTGAAATTCTGATCCAGTGAAACGGCTTTGATGGTGCCTTTGGTTGGTTGTTGGTCGGGTTCCGCAGAGGCGAGGAATTCGATATTTTGATAAGCTGCTTTGAGTTTCGACGTGTATCCCAGTTTCGTGTTCCATACGCCCCCTGTTTTTTGATTGCCCAGCGTTACTTTCATGACATCTTTGCTGTCCGGTCCGGTGAGGCTGATCGGCGAGGGAAGGGTGTATGAGAATTTCCATTCTTCGGGGCTGTCGGTCGGCATGACATTGATGGCGATTTTGCCCAGATCGTAGGTCATATTGTTGGGGTAGAGCGCCTTGATATGCGGGGTGACGATTTCGTAATATTTGTCTTTCGGCGTGATGATCAGGTCGCCTTCGGTGGTGAGGGTCGATCCGCCGACGGAGGCAATTTGTTTTTGTTCGTCGATATAACCTTGTATTGCGGATTTCAGTTGTTCGGCGCCCTCAGCGTCAACAGCAGCGTCGGCCCCGTGAGGCATGAAGACCAAAAGGGCAGTGGTGGCAGTCAGGTACGCAGTCAAAGGCAGGGAGCGGAGCATCATGGCGCAAATCCTTGGGGCTAAGTTCGGGTTGGTCGATGGCAGTTTAACAGCATGAAACGGGGATGTTCCAGAGCAAAAATCGCCTTTATCCCTGATATAATTCGCCCAAAATGTTGTTTTTGTCTTGGAGAGTGGCGCGTTTGGGGCTATAAATTCGGGCTGTTTCCACTTTTTTACGGTGTATGACGACCCCATGATTTTATCTGCTATCTCGAAACAATTTACCCTCAAAGACGACGGGCAAATTTATTTTCAACCTGACTCTACCAATCCGCTGCCCGGTGAGCCGCTGGCTGTTGTCCGCAAAGGCGAGATGTTGTTGCAGCCGATGATCGAGATTTTGGCGACACGTGATCTAGGTGCGGAAGATAGGAATGCGGTAACCGAGCATGTGGCGACATGGCTCAAGGCTCATATCTATACCGTGCTTGAGCCGTTATTTGCGTTGGTTGTCGATGAAACATTGCCGGAGCCGGTAAGGGAAATTGCGCTTAAGCTTTTTGCCGGTGTGGGGATTGTTCCGCGTGGTGATGTCGAGGAGCCGATTTCAAAACTTGATGCAGAAATGCGCAAAGTGCTGCGTGACAAAAAAGTTCGTCTTGGGCCTTTGCTGATTTTTATTCCCGACTTGAACAAGCCTGCTGCGGTTCATTTGCGCGCATTGTTGTGGAGTCTTTATAACGATGTGGTATTGCCCGCGCCTGTGCCGCGTGATGGGGCGATGTCGGTCACGGTCGAAACGGAAGGTGCCAATCCTGATTTTTACCGTGCGATCGGATATCCTTTGTATGGGCCGCGTGCGGTGCGGATTGATATGCTCGACCGTGTGATCAATGCAGTTTATGACGGGGCCAAGGATGGCAAGTTCCAAGCCCAGCATTCGATGGCCGAATGGATGGGCTGCCCAATTGCCGATTTATACGGCGTTCTGGAGGCTATGGGGCATAAGCGAATTGAAACGCCTGTTGCCGAAGTTCCTGTCGAAGTAGCTCCGGTTGTTGAGGACTCTCCTAAAGAGGAAGCCGCTCCGCAAGAGCAGCCCGCTGAAGCGACGACGGAAGTTGTTGCCGAGGAGAAAAAACAGGAACAGAAAAAGCCCGATCTGGATTTCTTTATTCTTCGTCGCGGCAAGGCACATGGCGAGCGCAAGGAACGACCACCGCGTGCCGAGCATCATCATGCGCCGGCCGACAAGCCTGCGTTCCCTAAAGAGCGGTATGCGCCCAAGGGGGTCAAGAAAACCGATCGCAAGTCAGATGACGAGGATGGCGAACACAAAAAATTCAAAAAGAAAAAATTTGACGACCGCAAGAAAGACCGCGAGGCTCGTAACGAACCGCGTGTCTATAAAGCCGAAGCCGCCGATCACGACAACCCGTTTGCGGTACTGCAGAATTTAAAGCTGAAATAGTATCATTCCCCACACCATGGAGGCGTTGAAGAGGGAGAGGAGAACGGCGGCGGAGCCGAGGTCCTTGACCTTTTTCGAAGCTTCATGCCAGTCGTTTGAAATCCGCTCAATCACATATTCCAGAGACGTGTTGATGAGTTCGGTAATCAGGACCAGAAACAAACTGGCGATCATCAGAATGCGCTCTATGGTGGTGACATCAAGCCAGAAGGCGAGCGGGACGCCGATAAAAAACAGAGCCAGTTCCTGACGAAAGGCGGCTTCGGAATGGATGGCGGTTTTCAGTCCGTCGATGGAATAGCCAAAGGCTTTGACGATCCGCTTAAGTCCGGTGTTTTTCTGCATATAAATTTTTCCTGATCTCAAGGTCGAGGGCCACAATGTTGTCCAGTGTGTCAGGATTCTTGTCTTTTGCCAATTCGATTCCCTGTTCAACCAAGGGGATAATGTCGCCAAAGCGAATGTGGCCGTTCAGGAATTTACCGACGGCGACTTCGTTTGCGGCATTAAGGGCGATGCAGGCGGCGGGCCCAGCGGCGAGGCACTCATAGGCCAAGCGGATCGAGGGGAATTTATCCGTATCCGGCTGTTCGAAGTCGAGGGTTTTCAAGGTTTTCCAGTCGAGCGTTCTGCCTGTGGTCGTCATGCGGTCGGGATGGGCCAACGCATAGGCAATGGGCGTGCGCATATCGGGCGCACCGAGCTGCGCGAGGACGGAGCCATCCATATATTCCACCATCGAATGAATGACCGATTGTGGATGGATGAGGACGTCGATTTTTTTTGGGGGCATATTGAAGAGATAATGCGCCTCGATAATCTCCAGTGCTTTGTTCATCATGGATGCGCTATCGACCGAGATTTTGCGGCCCATGGTCCAGTTGGGGTGATTGACTGCCTGTTCCGGTGTGGCGGTGGCCATTTGATCCTTTGTCCATGTGCGGAACGGTCCGCCGGAGGCAGTGAGGATCAGTTTTTTGATCTGGTCGCGGTTGTGGTTTTCAAAGACCTGAAAAATCGCATTATGTTCGCTGTCCACGGGGAGAATTTTGACGCCGTGTTTCTTTGCGGCCTCTATCACAATGGGGCCAGCGGCGACGAGGGGTTCCTTATTGGCAATCGCAATGGATTTGGTGTGGGCGATGGCCGTCATCACGGGTTCCAACCCCGCAATCCCCACAATGGCGGCCATGGTGAGGTCGGTTTTGAGGGTGGCGGCTTCAAGGATCGCGGAACGCCCTGCGCCGGTTTTGATGTTTGTACCTGATAGAGCGTCTTTGAGTTTTGGGTACTGGCTTTCATCATAGATCGCGACAAATTCGGGGCGGAGTTTGAGGGATTGTTCGATCAACAGATCGACATTTTTTCCAGCGGTGAGGGCGCGGATTTTGAACTGGTCGGGGTTGGCCGCGATCAAATCAATTGTGCTGGTTCCTATCGATCCGGTCGAGCCGAGAATGGTGATGGTTTTTGGGGTCATGCCGCTTTATCCTTATAGATAAATCCGGCTATATCCCCCTCAGAATACCCAAGAAGTTTTCCAATTACGCCAGTTCTGGGGTGTATAAATTCTTTTTGTCTGCGGATGATTTGTCCGGCTTGGACGTGGGGGGCGAAGGCTCGGTCGGGGATGATTTTTTCCGCTATTGTGCCGTTCTTTGGAGCGATGTCATGGAAGATGGCAAGGTGTTTCTTTGACGCGAGCATCAATTCCAGTTCTTTGCCTTCGTGTGGGCCAATCATGCGCATCCTCACGGCATATTTATAATTGTTAGATAGGCGTAGAACACCGGAATGACGAGGAGGAGGGCGTCGATGCGGTCGAGGATGCCGCCGTGTCCGGGGATCAGGTTGCCTGTGTCTTTGAGGCCTGCTTTGCGTTTAGTGAAGGAGATCAGCAAATCACCCGACTGTCCGACGATACCTAGAATGGCTCCCGCGACAAAGGTAATCGGGAGGGGCGGGGCGTCTTCGGCGGAGAAAAATTCCATGCACAGGCTCAGGGTGATGGCGGGGCCGAGCAATGCTCCGGCATAGCCGCTCCATGTTTTGTTGGGGCTGACGGTCGGGGTCATTTTCGGGCCGCCGATATTTTTGCCGAAAATATAGGCCAGCGTGTCGCTCGACCAGATGCACAGGAAGAGGGTGAGAATCCAGAACGCGCCGTCAGGGAAATTGAGGCGGATGTCGGCCATGTTATAGAACGCCAAGGCGAGATAGAGAAAGCCGATCACAAAAATGGCCGCGCGTTTGGTGGTCGAAGTTACGGCATGTGCGGCCAAATTCACCCATTCGGCAAATGCAATTCCAATGCAGACGGCCAGAAAAATACCAAAGGCCCATCCCCCCCACCAAATCATTCCGAAAACGACAGGTATGAGAATGATTGAGGACAGAAGGCGTTTCATCAAGGCGGAGGACATGAAGGTTCCGGCTCTTTATCAGCTTTTGGAGGTTTTGACGCCACCATAGCGGCGGTCACGGCGGGCAAATTCCCCGATGGCTTTTTCGAGTTCGGCTTTATCAAAGTCGGGCCAGAGTGTCTCGGTGAACACGAATTCGGTGTAAGCGCAGGGCCAGAGCAAGAAGTTGGAAATGCGTTGTTCGCCACTGGTGCGGATCATCAGATCGGGGTCGGGGATTCCGGCCGTCATCAGAAATTGCGGGAAGAGAGCAGAGACTTCTTCTTCGGAAAGTTTGCGTTTCTCACGGTGGGCGTAATCGGCCAACAGGCTTGCGGCGTGGACAAGGTCTTGGCGTCCACCGTAGTTGAGTGCCATGACCAATGTCACGCCTGTATTGTCGGCTGTGAGGTTTTCGGCATTGTCGATCAGTTCGATAATATCGCAGTCGAAGGCGCGGCGGTCACCGATGACGCGCAGGCGGATATTGTTTTTATGAAGGTCGGCGGTTTCCGAACGCAAATAGGCGCGCAGCAGGCGCATCAGCTCTTTCACTTCGCTTTCAGGGCGTGACCAGTTTTCGGACGAGAAGCCGAAGAGGGTCAGGTATTTAACACCCAGTTCGCCTGCGGCCTTGACGGTGCGTTTGACAGCTTCGGAGCCGCGCTGGTGTCCGGCGGTGCGCGGTAGGCCGCGTGCGTTCGCCCAGCGGCCATTGCCGTCCATAATGATTGCGATATGTTTTGGCGTTGTCGTCAAAGCTTATACCTTCATTACGTCTTCTTCTTTTTTCGCCAGATGGTCATCGACGTTCTTGATGAACTGGTCGGTGAGTTTCTGGACTTCGTCTGACATGCGCTTATGTTCGTCTTCGGAAATCTCGTTATCTTTCTCTGCTTTTTTCAGCGTGTCCATTCCGTCGCGGCGAATGTTGCGAATGGCAATACGGGCCTGTTCGGCGTATTTGCCGGCAACTTTTTGCAGTTCGGTGCGGCGTTCGGTCGAGAGTTCAGGAACAGGAACGCGGATCAGCGAGCCTTCAGCTTGCGGGTTCAAACCCAGACCGGAATCGCGGATCGCTTTTTCAACGGCTTTGGTATTGCTCATGTCCCAGACCTGAACGGCCAGAAGGCGGGATTCAGGCACGCTCACGGTGGCGACCTGATTGAGCGGCATTTTCGTACCGTACACTTCAACGACGACGGGTTCCAGCATGTTGACTGAAGCACGTCCGGTGCGCAGGCCCGAAAATTCTTTCTCCAGCATTTCAACCGTATTGGTCATACGGCTTCTGAGGTCGTTCATATCGAGTGCCATATTCGTGTCCTTTTCCTATTTATCGCTTACAATCGTGTACTCGCCGTCACCTTTGATGACTTTGGCGAAGTTGCCCGGTTCGCGGATCGAGAAGACCATCACCGGAATTTTGTTTTCGCGTGCCAGCGAAACTGCTGTTGCGTCCATAACTTTCAAATCTTTGGTCAGGATGTCCATATAGCCTAACTGGTCGTATTTCTGGGCGGTCGGGTCTTTGTGCGGGTCGGCGGTATAGATGCCGTTAACTTTGGTTCCTTTGGCGAGCAGGTCGCAGTTCATCTCGGACGCACGCAGCGCCGCGCCTGTATCCGATGTGAAGTAGGGGTTGCCGGTTCCAGCTGCGAAAATGACCACGCGGCCTTTTTCCATGTGGCGCATGGCTTTGCGGCGGATATAGGGCTCGCAAACCTGATCCATTTGGATGGCAGACTGAACACGGGTTTTAACGCCGACATTTTCCAGAGCGTTTTGCATGCACAAGGCGTTGATGACGATTCCCAACATGCCCATATGGTCGGCGGTGGTGCGGTCCATGCCGTTTGATGCGCCAGAGACGCCGCGGAAGATATTGCCTGC
>Ga0116143_10006397_pt1 | contig 10269 bp, 13 predicted proteins | sample AD_UKC034_MetaG_FD_89745 | JGI IMG/M metagenome (GOLD analysis project Ga0116143, IMG submission 89745) | Active sludge microbial communities of municipal wastewater-treating anaerobic digesters from USA - AD_UKC034_MetaG | ecosystem: Engineered > Bioreactor > Anaerobic > Digestate | place: USA...
ATATCATAGTTGCGCACGAACACCAGGAAGAGCACATATATGAATACGTCCGGCTTCATGTCCTCGACGATCTTGCACGCCCGCCGCTCGCTGCGCTTCGGCGCCCCTACCATCTCACCGCGTATCTTCGCTACACGCGCCCACCGCGATATGAACTTCACACAGTCGCGGATGAACTTGGTGTACTGAACATTGGCCTGAAACACCATGACCTGATCAACGAGCCGCTTGATCTCGTTCTGGTCAGCAAGGTTGTGCGCGGTCAGGAAATCAATGTTGTAGAAAATCTGCTTGTACCGCATGATCAACTCAAACATGTCGATCAAAAACTTGTCATGTTCCAACAGCCTCACCGAGTCTACCACGAGCATCCATTCACCGGACCTGAACCTGAACGGCTCATCCCGCTCAATGTCCAGGTCCGTGAAATGGTTCTGCATCATCTCGGTCAATGACTGTCGCTTTTCAGCGTTCAGCATAGACTCTCCTTGCTACGACGTTGAGCTAAAGGACTTCGCAAAAGCCCAGAATGCAATATTATCCTGCGTCCCGTATGTGCTGTTGTACGGCCACGTCGGATTTGTCGTCAGCGGTGCATCATCCACCACCGCCGTACCCTTGAACGGGATGCGTGAATAATCGTCGCCGCCGAGCTTGATCTCCAGGTCTTCCGGAGTGATCATCAGCTTACGGATATACAGCCGCACCTCGTCACCGCTGACATCCTGACCCACCAGGATTACTGACGGATACAGAGGTGTCGGCAGCACAGAGCCGATGATGACGCGGTCATACGTGGCGTCGTCGCTGTCGTACCACCGCTGCATGATCAGCGACAGCGTCTCGGGCTGTATCTGCATGAGCACGCCCTCAAGCGTGAACTCCTGCTCAATCATGTCCCGCCTGACTTCCGTCTTCGGGATACCCGTCTTGAACATCGCGTATGTTTGTTTCGACTTGAAACTAAATTCGCTCTCCAGATAGCCGAGGCCCAAGTCCCCGCTTCCATCATGGAGGTTGATATACAACGCGGGCGAATACAGGAAAAATTTGTCGGCGTCATTCCCGAAATTTCCGGTTGTAATATTCAAGCTGTTTGACATTTCCTTTCCTCCTTCGGAGTAAATAGAGCGAGAAGCACCTGCCCCTCGGTTCCAAAGTATGAGACAATTTTGCGTCTATATTCCCAGGCGCCGGCCATCGCGCGGTCGAATCCAGCGAGGCCGTCAATGTATTCCTGGTAATACCGTTGCCCAGCCGGGAAAAACTGATGAATGGCAAGCGTACCTCCATCCATCAGCGATGCCTTTATTTTCTGCATCACGCCGGCGAGGTCGTCGCAGACGTACCACAAGACCTCACTCATGAGTATTAAATCAAACATCCCGAGGTCGGCGATGGAATCCGTCAGAATGTTACACGCCTCGAATCTGACCCACGGATATGCGGCCCGCGCTTTTTGTATCGCCACGTCCGACGCGTCAATGCCAACGACCTCCGCCGTGCATTTCGTATGTATTTGATCTGTCAAACCGCCGATCCCACACCCTATATCAAGCACCCGCATATACTTCTCGCGCTCGTCAAACACCATCTCGACGAAGAGACGGTTGTTGAATGAGCGGCGCCCCGCATGACATCCCCACGGGTCGTCGTGCTCTCTATACAGCTGGTCGAACTTGCGCTCAAGCCATAGGTCAGTTTGACTTGCCATTCAGCACCTCATCAATGTTGACCTTCTGGAACGTCTCAATGCGCGATATCGGACTACAGTTAAATATCTTGTCCCGGTATTTCTCGAACTTGCCCCAATGTACATTGCGGTCGTCGAGCAGTTTGTCACATTTCTCAACGGGTGTTTTTAGCCATGAAGGTTTACCGTAGAAGTAGTATTCCCCGTTGTTCGCGCAGAAGTCCATTCCCAGCAAATACACCTTGTCCGCGCCCATGACCAGCGCGAGGTTAACCGCCTCCATGCCGCTGTTGAAATCACTGTACAGACCGTCCTCAAGCCTCTCGCCAATGCTGTCCGCGCGCTTTGCAAACACGTGTACCCGATCATTAGTACGCTCCCACTCTCCGAGGTTGGCGTGGTGAGATGCGAATATCATCCCCTTGTAGTTCTTATAGATATTCTGAACGAATCCCAGCACGCGCGGGTCGCCGAACAGATGGTACTTCGCGTCAGGGAAAAACTCAAGCGTATGGTTGACCGCGATCGTCTCTTCGTTGGCAAGGCGTTTGAAATCGAATCCCTTCAGTGAGGGACCGGACCCGACAACAAACACGCGCTTTCCCTTCAGCATGCCGTTGACTCGGCTCAACTTTTCGGTTGCGCTTGGCTGATATTCTGGGATACGTGACGCTCCCCGTCCCTGCGCCGCCACCATGTTCTTCACCGATTCCTTCACACGTATCGCATGTCGTGTTCCGAGTATCTGCTCAATGTCAACCTTTTTGAATGTTTTGATTGCGCTATCCTTCGAGCAGTTGTATATCCGGTCACGCCATGGAGCGAAGTTGTCAAACATCGGAAGTTTCTTCTGAAGGGAGTCCTCTGGGTATTTATCCTGGCTCGGGTGCGCTGTGCCATACCAATGATGTGAACCGTCGGGCGAGTATTTCATGTCATACCCTATCAGATATATCTCGTCCGCTCCCATGATGATTGCAAGATTCAAAGCAGCGAGCGCCGACAATCTACCGCTGTACAAACCGCGCGCCAGTGTTTCGCTTGGCTGGGTGTTATTCTGCGGGAATATGTAGATATTTTTCCGATCTCTCGGCAGGAACTCCGCACACCGAAACGATGCGAACACCATGCCCTGAAACGCGAGTATCTTTTCTCGCTCTGCTTGTTCCCGCGCAAACCATGTGTCGACGAATATCAGCGCCTTCGCCTTCGGATAGAACTCGTATGTATGGTTAACCGCGATGGTGAACTCATTATCAAGACGGCTCATGTCGAACCCTTTTGCACTCGGCCCGCCGGCGATAATAAAACACCGCTGGCCCTTGAGCATTCCATCAATCGCCTTGTTCCCATCTTGCTTGCGGCTTTTCAATATCTCGTTCCATGTTCCATCATCGGCAGCGAAGATGCCCATTTTCATCAATCGCATGCACTCATGAAGCGGCAACGCAGGGGATGCGTCACCGGACTTCAGGGAATATCCGCGACTTCCCCAGAACAGCTGATAATGTCCGTCCCCTGTGAATATGACTCTGGACATCGGCTCGCCCATTACAAGACCTCCTGAAGTATCCGCACCATTTCAATATGCCCCGCCTTGTTCAAGTGGATGCCGTCTTCGATCGTATGGCTGTTCTCGATGGTTCGTATGTCGACATACCTATTACCATACATTTCCGCGAGCATTGTATTATAACGCTCCACCTCCAGACATTCAGGCCCGTAGTATATGATGCCGACGACATACATTCTGTTAAACAGCTTGCGCGCCACTTCGCTTGTCTCAAGAAACCCGCGCAGAACACTTGCTTTAACGCCATTCGTCACACAGTCCACAACCCCGCACTGCATGATTACCTTGTCATCATCTCCAATCGCCATACCGGTCAGCCAGTCGATCGCCATCCCAATCGACAGACTGTAATACGCCTTAATAACCATTTCCGGCCACCGCCTCTTTAGCAGTACCGGGTAGGTGTCCGCCGCAGTAACCTCCTCGCGTGCGCATCCGACTGAATCTGTCACCAGGTATATCATGGCAGGATACCCTGGTCCTTGTAGAACTTGACCCGCATCTCTGCCGCGCCGATATAGTATCTGTTGGTGGCGTCACCTGCCTCTACTACCGTGATCGATACTTCTGAACCGGGACGATAACCATGCACCACGCTTCCGAGTGTCTTGTCGGCTTTGATTGCAGTCCAGATATCATCTGCAAACTCGTATATACCAATATGCGATGAATCTCCCTGTTTCGCGATTGTCAGCTTGAGCGCCCGTGTCGCGAATTGTATCAGTATGTCCATGGTGATACGCTCAAAGTTCTCAAGCCGCATCTTATCCGTCGGGGATGTCGTCCACCCCTCGCAGGTGATGTTGAAAAACGGGAACTTGTTTGACTGTACCATCTCCACCACGTCCGCGTCCTCGTAGCCGCTGTCGCTGGCGTATGACAGACCAGATGCCGCCTGAAGTTGCGTCCGCAATGCCGTTATGGTGTCCCCAACCAGACTCATCGCCTATAATCTCCCAGAGCGTTTTGCAGCCATGCGAAGGTAAACGAGCTGCGGCTCTCCCCTTCCATGTTCTTGATGTCGGTACGTAGGAAAGTGTTCACCCGTCGCTGCGTGCTCTTAAATATTGGGCGTGCCGGCATGTTGCTGGTGCCCTCGTTGAAATATGCCGCATACGGCTTTCCGCTCTTGGTTGGCGTCATCCCGGTATTCAGGCGCCACTCCATTTTGTTGTGGAACAGTTGTATCTGCGCATTCTCGCCCGCAGCCTTCTTCATATTCCCGGTACGCACGCCGATCCAGTGCGGAAACCCCTGCTTGGCCTTCTGGTGCCGGTATTTTGGCGTCAGCGCCGGCCAGTTGGACGGGTTTGCACCGGAGAACTCATCGCGCACAAACTCCTTGATCTTTGGTATCATAGCAACCCACAGCGGACGAGCGTCGCCGATACCGCGCTGTATCATGCGCAACCACGTGAGCGTCGGTCTCCAGTCTGCATCAACCCTAAAATTCATCGTCGATGCTCCCTTCATCAAAGTCCGCAATCCCTTTCGTCGGGAATAGCTTCTTGCGATAGGTGCTGCTGGTGATAACGGGAGTCGCAACCGGGCTTGTCGTCGCAGACAGGCTAATGTCCCCACTAATGACCCGATTGAGCAGATCGTTGTATTTCGCTTTCCAATACGATACATCACTCACCTGATCGGCCTGCCGTGCATCTCCAAACAGACGCGCCAAGCATAGCTCGACGCTCTTCCATGTGCTCAACAGGTTCAGCACCTTGTTAGTGGCACCGAGCGCCGTCAGCTCAGCTTCCGTGGCAATGCCGGACAGGTCAACGTATATCGTATCGTCCGCCTCCGCGATACGGTCCTCAATCACCGTGTCGCTGACATCGGCCTCACGCGCCAGCTTGTCGTTGCACGCCCTAACTTCCGCTGCTGTTGAAAATGCCATGTCCCTATCCTATAAAAAAGGGGCGGACGGCCCTTGAGTCATCCGCCCCTCTGGATTCAATCCTGTACTTCTTACGCCAGAACGTCCGTGAAGAGATACCAGCACGTGAGGTCAGCTTCGAGAATCGCATAATCCCACTCCGCTATAATCTTGGTTGCCTTCGGGTTGGTCATCCTTTCCTCGTAGATGGCGAAGGGTTCATACTCCATCGTCATCACGCCGAATGTGTCTTCGACATCGTTGCCGGGCACGTATCCGACGAGCACGTTGTCACTCCACACATTGCCCTTGCTGGCGGTCTGACCTTCGTTCGCGTTGTTCACGCGGGCGTCGGCAATGATAACCTTCAGCCCCTTTATGTACGGCGGGAGGCCGACCATGCTCAGTACTCCAGACTGCTCGACCACTTCGCGAGCATACTGGTACTGGAACTTGTCCTTGATGAAGGTGTCGTTTGCAAGGTACATCGCTGCCTCGAAGGGCACGACAAGCGTGTTTGCCTTCTGGCCGGTATTGTCCCTGATCGACTTGATCGCATTGTTCAGCAGTGTCGTACAGAACGTGTTCCCATACGACGCGTTGTTGAACTGCTCCGTTCCAGACAGCGTATCGTAGTTGGTCACCTTCGAGGTGCTGCACAATATCGATGCGAGCCGATATTCATGTTTAAGCCGCAGGATGTTGGTCAGCTTGCGCGTCTCCCTGATCTTCGACTTCACGATTGATTCCTCGTTCGCGATCGTCTTGTCAAGAAGCACGCTCTCAAGCGCCTTCCTGGTGGTTTTGTAGCTGTACGCCGTTCCGACATCGAAGTTGATTCGATTAGCCGGGGTCACATCAGCCACGTCGTTGACGAGCTTGATGGCATCGTCCGCGTCGGTGAACACGCTGTCCGCCGAACGCACTCCTGACTTCACGGGCGCGATCATCGTACCGATCATTGATCCGGTAGGATAGGTCAAAGCCAGATTGGTCAGGAATTGGTCTTTCCTTGTTGCTCCACTGGTAGCCATTCTGTTATCCTCCTATCCTTACAGAGCAGTGTTGATCGACTCGGTGTCGGCGATCAGCTGTCTTGAAATCATGACCGGGATGACCTGGCCTGCGGTCCACGATTGCATCGCGTACCCGAGAATCCAGACGCCTTCGGTCTGTATGTCGTGGCGGGTTCCCTGCCCGCTGGTGGTGGCAACAACTCGGTCACCCCTGCTGCCCGTGGACGCCATGCTGACCTTGACAATGCCTGAATACTTGACATTAACGCTGTCGTGGTCCGCGTATGACGCCTTGTTTACTTCTGACGCATCGCCGGAGACGCCTATGGGAAAGGCTGTTCCGTCGCTGGCCTCCTGAACTTCATCAGCGTCAGTGCCAGCGATGACAATGCGGTATGTGCTGATGGTCCCGTCCGCCTTCGCAGGCAGCACGAGCACATCACGTTCTTCAGTTATACCTGAATCCCATGCCATTGTTAGTTCCTCCTCTTCGTGAGCACTTCAACGCCGGCTTTTTCAAGCGCCTCGTGCTTCGGCATTCCTTGCTTCGTGTACTCCGCAGCGCGCTTCTCGATCTCACTCATGAGCAGGTCTTCGCTCTCGCCCGGCTCCTCGGTGCGGGTCATGCCAGCGTCGCTGAACTTGACCTTGTCCGGATACTTGGCGAAAAAGCCCTTGATCATGTCGACGATCTGCGTGTCGGCCTCGACCACCTTTCCGTCCACCTTGTCGGAGAGCTTGATTGTCTGCTCACCGATCTCCGAGAGGAGCATGGGCTTGAAATGGTTGACGACGACGGCGGGAACCCCTTCAAGAAGCGCCTGCTTGCAGATGGCCTCGGCCCTCTCTTCGCGGGTGCGTGACTGGATTTCCTTAATCGTCTCGCTGAACTTTTTCTGCTCGTCTGCCTTCTGGATCAGCATCGCTTTGATGCTGTTGAACTCACCTTTCAGCGCCTCGTTCTGCGCCTTCAGCTCGTTGTATTCAGAAAGAGACACGCTGGGTTCAGCGACTTCCTTCTTCACGTCTTCCTTCTTGCCGAACATCGCCGCCAGTTTCCCGGTGACCTTCTCGGCGAACGTCTCCATCGCGCTGTCGGTAATCTGCTCCGGTACAGCAGCGGTGGCATTTTGGTCCTTCGTGTTTTCGTTCACGTTGGTCCCTCCTTCTATTGTAATGTCACCGCTGAAGCACAGGACTCTATCCGTGACGCCCTTGGCGCCTGCATCAGAGGTGGTATTCTCGTTCATGTGTACATCAAGCACGTGTTTTTGTGACGGGTTGTTGGTTAGTGCCAGCGCGGTGATTAGCTTGTCCCCGGTGCCTCGGTAGTTCCATGTGGCCTCCGGCGATATCGCCTTGAACATCTTTCCGCCGAAGACGATGTCCTTGAGCGCGCGGGGAACTCTCATGATATCCGCAAACATCGACTTTCCATTATGGTATAGCCGCTTGACATAACCCAGGTTAGGAAGTTCTGTTCCTTCCTCGAACTGTTCACCGGTCAGCGCCTTGAGTACCGCCTGCTGGCTGGTATGGTCGATCTTGACGTGCGGGTGTTTCTCGTCCTTGTATTTCTCGAAGTTTCTGATGAACTCGTCGAAGGTTTCAGCATCGAACTTGACACCCTTGGTATTCCAGAACGTGTTTAGCACCTCGATGCCCGTCACATCATCGTACTCGTCGCTGGTGTATAGGTCGGCGAGCTTCTTGCGCGCTTCGGCGAGCGTGATCATTTCTTTCCGCCCTTCTTTCCGCCCTTGCTCTTCTTGCCTGACTTTGTGGTTCCGCAGCCCATGGCATCCTCCGTATAATAAAAAGGGACCGGTCCCCCTGTATGGAGAACCGGCCCCTGTCCTTGACATAGCCTTTCGCGCCCTTGGCGCCTGCATCAGTTGTTACAAATATATATACATGTTCTGAAATAGTAAACTACTTTTTTATGTCACTTCAGAAAAATGTGCATCCTACAGCGACGTTCCATATACATGTCCATAGAACTTGATGCGGCATGTGTCCGCGTTCGTCGTGCTTGACGTGAAGCGGCACGATATCCGCGTATTGGCTACTTGCTGGGATACCTGTACTGGCATCGCGCTCTCTCGTGAGAAGTTCGCCGTGCGCCCAACGTCCACCGAACCGATCTTGACCTCCGCCCCGGCCAACCCCTTGTAAATATCCACCACACCGTACAGCGCAGCAGATATGTCCCAGATGGACGCCCAATGCAAGTCAAAATCTTTTGTGATGGCGCCCGCCGGGATCACCTCGATAATGTTCCCGCCCTCTCACCACGACGGAGCCGCCGCCGTCAACTGCACAGGAACAGCCTTGTCAGGGTAAATAAACGACGCCCCGTGTACATGGTAGTATCCTGTCTGCAGATATGCTAATACCGTGTTTGCATTTGCCACAAACGGCACGCCGACATAGTCCGACACGTCCCCGACCGCTGCCGCTTGCGCGAGCGAAGACAGTACCCCGCTGTCAGGTAGATTATCGGTGACAGATTTAATATCTGCCACCTGACTTTTATCTGGGCTCCATATTCCCATCAAGTCACCTCCGTCCTTTTTTTACAACTCACAGTGTCAAAATAACCAGAGCTGCTGTACCCCAAGACAGCATCTGTCACAATGTCCGAATGCCGCATGCTAATGTACGTGGTCGTAGCTGTTGCGGTAAACACAAGAGTCAGCTTCGTCCATGTTGTCGTCTTGTTTGAACTTGTCTCAAGCGACGTACCACAGTTGTCTACGCCAAGGCCCGTCATCGCAGTACCCGCTGTCAAATAGACGACGCTTGTGTCATTGGCAACCCCAACCTTTGAATAGGCGGAGAACTCGTATGTGGCGCCGACCTCCGTAGTCAGTGCCGTATACAACGCCATGCTCGCACTACCTCCCCGCATCAGGATGGCGCTCTTGGCTCCCTCATACGGGTCAACCTCTGAACACTGCGCCACCCCCCAGGTGTATGACCACCCCGTCAAGTTGGTATTGAAGTTCGTGTTTGTCAGCATCTCGTCCCCATATACGTACTCGGGACCAGCCGGCTCATCATCTTCCTCTTCAACATTGTCCAGCACCCACGAGGACCGCCACTTGACGAGCTTGACCGTGGTAGTGGCTTTTTTCCAGATACCCATTACTGCGCCCTCACGGTCAGCTTGCTTGATCCTGCACCAACCTGAACGAGACGGAGCGCGGTGGGCGGGGTGCACGCTGCGGAGGTCGCCGTTGACACTGCGCCGTCATCCCAATCAACCGCAGTTTCTGTTCCTGCTGTTATTGCCGCGATGGTGTCTGTCGTTGTCTGCACCTTCGCCGTGGTACCGGAAGCCTGACATGTCACAACCACCGTGACCACGTCGGCGGGTATAAGTATCCAGTCACCGTCACCCGCAGCGTCAAGTGTCTGTTCGTACTCATACGCATAGCGTCCTTCCACATTGGCTGCGTCAAGCGTCACAATCGTCATGTTTACTGTTGCCATGTTTTTTTCCCTCTCTTATTTGAATGTACGGTAATGAACGTCAGGCCCGATGACTGCCGTTAATCCATCTGCCGTGTACGGCTTTCCGGTGTTAATATCAATCGACAAGTCCGTATTTGGTACGCGTGGGTCATTTATTTCATCCCGAGTGATCGGCATCCAGACACAGCGACACATGTAATGAAGCGGCGGGTTATACTTCGTCCTGATCGGGCTGTCCACCGCCACAATCGTCCCATTCATCTTTTCACATAGCGGGCACACCTTCCCATCCATGATTGCAGAATACTGGACCCGCTGAATCTCTACACCTGGTTCGGCTTTGCCACTCCTCACATCTTTGATGTTCGACATTATGTAGCTGTCTATCGACTTGGTAAGCGTGAATCCTGTCTCCGTCTCTGCGATGTTCTGAAGACGAATATCCAAATACGGCTGATAGGACTCCTTGAATGACTCGATGACCTGCTGAACCGACGCGCCACGTTCCATGCTATCGGCCACGGCGTGAGATATTGCGGTATTGATGTCGTTCATCAGCTTATCGGACGACATTATGACACGGAACAGTATAAACGGCGCCTCCTCTCCGAAGTAGCGGCGCCGCTCGATTGAC
>Ga0116143_10006398_pt1 | contig 10268 bp, 8 predicted proteins | sample AD_UKC034_MetaG_FD_89745 | JGI IMG/M metagenome (GOLD analysis project Ga0116143, IMG submission 89745) | Active sludge microbial communities of municipal wastewater-treating anaerobic digesters from USA - AD_UKC034_MetaG | ecosystem: Engineered > Bioreactor > Anaerobic > Digestate | place: USA...
ATGATCAGGTCCTTCTTGCGTCCCGTCACATACAATTCACCGTTTGCCAGATAACCGTAATCGCCGGTCAGATACCAGCCCGAGCGAAAGGCCTTGGCCGTCGCATCCGGGCGGTGATAGTACTCGGTCAGCATGCAGTTGCTGCGCAGTGTGACTTCCCCGATCTGACGATCAGGCACAGCTCGGCCGTGTTCATCCACCACGCACACTTCCACCTTTTCAATTGGCCGGCCCGCCGAGAGCATATGGATGACCGCCTCAGCAGCCGGGGATGGACGCGCCACCCGCTCAACCTGCATGGCTTCCCGGTCAATGACATCCACGGTTACCGGACCCGTGATCCCGCCCTGGGTTACTGCAAACACATTTTCCGCCATGGCATAACAGGTGCACAGGGCATCAGCCCGCAGGCCGTATGGGGCAAAACGGGCCAGAAACGCCTGGTGGCTCTCATAGCGCATCGGTTCCGAGCAGTTACTGATTGCCCGCCAGCTGGAAAGATCCACCCCTTCCAGGTCGCGATCCCGGACTTTTTGGGCACAGAAGTTGTAGGCAAAATTGGGCAGCCAACTCAGCGTGCCACGGTACCGGCTGACCGCCTGCATCAGGCGGGCCGGATTGCGCACCCAGTCAAACGGCGACAGGAGCACCAGGGGAATGCCCCGCAGGAGTGGCATCAGGAAACCGGCAATCAGCCCCATGTCATGATACAGGGGCAGCCAGCTCACCAGCACATCCGCATCGTTCAGCTGCAAGCGGCGTGAATAACTTTCAAGCTGGTTAAGAATCGCCTGATGCGAAAGGGCCACCCCCTTCTGCAGTCCAGTGGTTCCCGAGGAATGTTGCAGCAAAACAATATCCTCCGGGCGCCGCTGCAGTCCTGGCAGAAGGGTAAAATCAGGCTCACAGGGGGGATCCATCTGCGTGGACAGCAGGATCACCCGCACCGGGGAATCGGTTCCCACCGCAGCCCGGACTTCGCCTTCAAACTCCGGATAGGTGATGATCGCCGCCGGCTGGGTTACCCCCACCAGGGCCGCCAGATCCGCGCGATAGCGTTCCGGCAACAGTTTTTCTGTCAGGAAGGGCATGATCGAGGGAATGGCCCCCTGTAAAATCGTGCCAAAATAGGCAAAAACATGCTCCAGGCTGTGCTGCAGGATAAGGATGACCACCTCACCAGGTTTGATCCCCGCCCGTGCCAGGGTTTGTGCCACCCCGGCACTGCCCTGAAGCAATTCCGCCACGGTCACCGGCAGGTCCGGTTGACCCGCCCGCAGCAACGTCAGGGCATTGCGCTCCGGCACATGCTGATACTGCTGGTGGAGCAGATGTGAGAAGGTGCTCACAGGCGCCCCTTGACGAGTTCCACCAGTTGGTTCAGGGTGTCAAAGGTGTCTGCATTCAGTTCGGTGTCATCCAGGCGCACTCCAAAGGTATCCTCGACATACATCCCCAGATCCACCAGGCTGAAGGAGTCGATCAAACCACTTGAAATCAAGGGCTCATCCGGGCGGATCACGCGCTGGGGTTGTTTGAGGATATTCCGGGCCAGGTATTCGGCCACCTTTGCAATCATTTCGGCGCTCATGAGAGGTCCTCCAGAGATTTAGATTGAACTGGGCTTTAGTGTACCGAAGATTGAAACTTCGGTCAAGCGGTCAAGGAAACTCACGTGAAAAGCCACGTATCGCTTTTGTTTTCTGGCCGCCAGGTCTGACATCCTTTCAGAAATCGTTCTCACGATTATCCCCCCTGAGCCAGGATGTAATCTTCAAAAAACAAATCCGTTTTTGAGAGCCCCCCCAAAAAACTTGACCCGGACACGACCGGTTTGTTATACTGATTCCAATCAAGCGCTTTTCTTCGTCACCTAAAGGCGAAGGTTTCCCAGCGACCACCCCTATAAATAATTGCCTGGCTGCCAGGGAGTCAAAATTTCCAAATTATTGACCAGGTACACATGGAGGGATAAATGGCAACCCACAAACATTTCGCTTTCCGCCTGCTGCTGGCCTTTGTCAGCATCAGTTTATGCTGCCCGGCAAGCCGCACGTCAGCCATTGACCAACCCCATCCCATTGACGCCACCGGAGTCCAGATTGGATCCCAGGCCGCCGCAGCAGACGAAGATATTGGCATCATTACCGGGCTTTCGGCGGGAGCAGGGGAAAAATCACCTCGATCGGATTGGACCATTCAGACGGTTTTGAATGTGCCGGTAAGTTTTCCGGCCGTGGCCTTGGATGCTGCAGGCCAGCCGCAAATCGCCTTCAAGGATACCCACGCGCTGGACATGAAAGTCACCCGCTATGACGGAACTGCCTGGCAGACCGACATCATTGAAGACAGCGGCAATCCCGGCAACTTTGCCGCGATCGCCTTGGACTCCAATCAGCTGCCGCACATGGCCTGGGACAATTATGTCACGCATAACCTCCGGTATGGGAGTTATAACGGCCTGGCCCGCAAGATCCAGAATGTCGCCGAATGGGCCTGGGCCAGGTATATCTCCATCTACCTTGATGAGAAAGATTATCCCCATGTTTCTTATAGCGCTGACAGCAGCGACACCATTCGATACAGCTGGCAGGATGGCAAGGGGTGGCATCAAGAAACGGTTGACACGATCCGCCGGGACATCTGGCTGGATATGGCAGCTGACAACAGCAACCAGCCCCATCTGGTATATCAGACCGCCCCTGCAGCACCTTATTACTTGAAGTATGCCTGGCGGGACGGCTCCTGGCACACTGAAATTGTCGCCACCAGCGGCTATGGCCCGGTGGCCATCGCACTTGATGCCAGCGGCTTGCCCCACATCATCCGCTATAATATGACCTCGGGCCTGCTGGAGCACTTCTGGAAACAAGCCGGTACCTGGCAGGTGGCGCCTGTCGCCTTCGCCAGCTACGGTCCGATCTCCTTCAGCTACGATCAACATAATCATCCCCACATTGTCTACACTTTCCTGGATGGTGACATTGCCCAAGTCAGCTACGCCACCAATCCAGGCAGCGGCTGGCAGGTGGATGTCGTTGCCCAGGGCCAGGCCTATGCCGGAGCGCTCGCCCTGGACACCAACAACTCCCCCTGGATTGTTTTCGCCGGCCTGGACGGAGGCACCCTGCAGCTGGCCCGCCGCGCCAGCCAGGAATTCCCCTCCGGCCCAGATCCCAATCCATTCGCCCCGCCAGCTTCACCCACGCCAAATCATTCAGGTGAGACTGATACTCCCGACAATTAACGCCGGGCCGTGTTTGGCAGGCCTGGACTGATCCCCATCCCAGGCCCAGACTGCAGCTGTTGTGATTGCAGCCAAACACCGACTGCAGCCGCCATGATTGCAGCCAGACACCGACTGCAGCCGCCATAATTCCAGCCAGACACCGACTGCAGCCGCCATGATTGCAGCCAGACACCGACTGCAGCCGCCATGATTGCAGCCAGACATCGATTGCAGCCACCATGATTGCAGCCAAACATCGATTGCAGCCGCCATGATTACAGCCGCCATGATTGCAGCCAAATATCGATTACAGCCGCCATGATTGCAGCCAAATACCGACCCCGATGCAAAAAGCCGGGGCCGGTCAAAAACACGAGCCGGGTGATCAACCCATCAAGGCGTTGACTGCAAACCGCGCCAGACAATGTCCAAGGTTTGAAGTGCGGTCAAATTTCGCCAGGGCCACGCCTTTTCCATCGTCACCGGGTCATCAAAATAATTCTGGGCCCAGGTCAGGTGCATTTTATCCGTCCGCAGTCCGGCATCCGGCAGATCCTGGATGGCCGCCCAGAAGTTCCAAAGCGGGATATCATATTCCACAGCCAACCTGACAATGGTCTCATTAATGCTGTGATCGCCTTCAAGATTGTCCGCCTTGGTCGACAGCACCGGCACAATCCCGGCCTCTATGGTGATTTCGATGATCTTGCGCAGATCCCCCTCAAAGCGATCCGGGTTTTTGGTATCATTGGTGCCAAAGGCAATCAATGCAATCGCGGGCTTGTGGATCCGGTACTCACATGCCAGCGGCGTCTCGCCCGACAGGCAGACCGCGGGATCAGCCCAAATGGGGCTGAGGGCCGTGGCGGCATTAAAGCCATTTTTGGCAACCACGCTGCGCCGGGAAAACGAGCCGTCAAAGTACAGAATCATTTCCTGGAGATGGTCGTATTCACCCAAGCGGTATAGGGGTGGCTGCACATCAAATGTCCGCAGGAACCAGTCGCTGCCGGTTTCACAGTCGCCAACCTTGGAAAATGCGGCCGGGTTGTTGCCCATGGCGAGGCCGCGCTGGTAAATCTCCCGGGCAGTGTCACTAACCGTCGGCAGGATGGGATAATCGCGCCAATCAGTATAGACCGGCTGGGTGGGGGTCGGTGTCTGGGTCGGCACCGTTTCAACCCGGGGAGTTGGGGTGGGGGCCACCGGCAGCGATGTTGCGGTCGGCACCGGCGTCGGTGCAGGGGGCACGGCCGGTTCGCCGCAAGCCAGACGGTTGAGGGCGGCCGAGATTTCTTCCGCCATCACTGATACACCCTGGGGGGTCAGATGGATGGCACTGTTGGTAAACTGGTCTGCCCCCACCAAGTCCCATAGATCCAGATAGGACCAGCCGTTCAACCCGGCAGTTTCTGCCAACATGGCCCGATAGGAATCATAGGCCCAGCGCGGATAGTAGAAATTGTAGCGCACGTCGCTGTTTTGTCCGCTGCTGATCAGAATGGGTTCATTAACCAGCAGCACGGGGATTTCACCGGCTATTTCAAAACCGGCAGACAGGACGTCAAATGAAAGTTCTTCAAATCCCAGTTCCGGACCCGACCAGTCATTAAAAGTGGGATCCTCGTCCAGATCCCGTTGAGCCGGTTCATAATCCGGAGGGTACAACTGGTCGATGCCGGTGGCGCTCCACATGGGGCCATAGAGCTGTAACCGCAGCCAGTCCGCCAGGGGGCGGCGCTGTCCAATCAGGGTGCGCTGCCAGAAATTTGGCTCCACCAGCGTCTCCACCGGCAGATCCAGACCGTGGTCTGCCACCAAAGCCGAGATCCGCTGCGGATTATTTTGCACCAGGGGTGATTCCAACTGCACATTCTTGGGAAAGGACTGCAGCGTGACCGCCCAGACGATCAAATCGGGTTGGTAGCGCCGGGCAGCGGCCAGAATCATGACATCCTTGGTCAGGGAGAGGGTGGGGTAACCAAGGTTATAAGCCCGGACAAACCGCCCATCGCAACTGGTCAACCCGGTTGCATTGATCCGGCCAGCCAAGGTCTCCTCAGGACGCAGCAGGGTGCCCCAAATGGATGAATCCCCCAGAACCAGCACGCGGTACTCGTTGGCAGCTTTGGGGTCTCCGTCCAGCGCCAGGGACTGCAGCATGGCTTCCAGGTTGTACAGGCTGAAGGTATAGGTTTCCTGCGGATTTTCACCAAATGGCAACCGGTCACGGCCGCGCACAATACTGTTATATATTGAGACCCGCCCCAGTTCATCCAGTGGGTAGCAGAGGGTGAAGGCCAGATTCAGCAGCACAAAAATGACGGCCGCCTTGATCAAAACATTGCGCAGGAAACGGGTATCCATCTAGTGATATCCACAAACCAGCCAGTTGCCGCCTTGCTGGATGACTTCGTAGGTCCAGTCGCTTAATTCGAGTTCGGATTTTTCGTTGTTATAGGTGGTCACAATCCGACCCGCACAGACCACCAGGCTTGTTCCATCTTCCGTTCCGGTCTCTTCACAGTCCAGATCCTGCAGTTCCGGGGCAACCGCTCCAAACGCATCCATCTCCAGCAGGGCCTGGCTCTCCCAACCCGAACACACCAGGGTCGTCAGAGTTTCCGGCTGTTGCCCAACCAGGGCACCCAGATATTGTTCCACCGCGGTGGCGGCTGGCGACGTGCCACCGGTACAGGCGGCAAGCACCAGCCCCAAAAGAATCATTGCAGCAATACCTTTATTTTTCATCCAAAGTCCTCCATATCAGCGCAGCGAAAGTTGAACCTGCCACTGGCCTGGCCCGGTTTCGGTGTAGGGGGAATTACGTCCCATGATCACAAACCAAGTATTGCCCGGTTTAAAGGGCATGGGCTCCCCCGCGGGGGTGAAGAATTGAATCGGCTTGTCAAAGCCAACCGATTTCCAGACCATTTCAAAGGCCTGGCCGTCCCGGAATAACACCGCCCGCATGCCATCCCGATTGTCCAAAATGGTCATGTCATGAATGGTCGGTGAATACGTGGTGTAGGTCGCAAACAACAGGACCACGTTGGAAAACGCCAGCTGTTCATCAGTCAGGCGATCCACCAGGGGGATCATGCCATTGACTTCACCAGTCACGGTATCCACAGTCTCAATCCAACGCAGGTACTTGCCGCTGACGGGATCATAAACCCACTCGCCAATATTCTTGACATAGAATTCCACCCGCAGCTTTTCACCCGGGATGCCGCCAGTGGGAACGGCTTCGTTAAAGTACATCCCATCAAGCACAGGATCCTCAATCTGCACATTGCGCTTGGCAAAGGCTTCTTCAAGGGCGGCCGTATCGGCAAACACACTGGTCACATCACCCGGAGGCAGGCGGCAGATGGCCGGGCAGGTGTTGGGCCCTTCCAGCATGCCGCGCCACTGCATGGTTTGATCCAGCTTGGTGCGGACCCAGTCCCAGGCACTGACATAAGCCAGCACCCCCTGATACATCGGGGCTAGCTGGGCATCCACGAGACGACCGGAACGCATCGGACCGACTTGGGGACAATCCTGGCCGTAATAAACTGCAGCAAAGCGGTTGGCGCCTTCACCGATATAGTACTCAAATACCAGGTCCGCATAGGATAAGCCCGCATGCGGCCGACCGGTGCGCGGGAAATTGGCGACCTTGATAAACATCGGCCGGCGGTTCAGTAGTTCAGGGTCACTCACCACCAAGCCGGTCAGAGGATTGACATTATCCGGAAAACCGGTGGGACCATAATGGACCGGCGTGGGGGTCGGCGTCGGGGTGGCAGTCGGGGTGACGGTGGGGGTCGCCGTCGGGGTCGATGTTGCGGTGGCTGTGGGTGTGTTGGTGGGCCGGGCGGTTTCGGTGGCGGCAAAACTGACCGCCGTGCCGGTCGCCTGACCGGCCGCTCCCCAGTTGTTGCAGGCAGACAGCATCAGCGAGAACAGGACCAGCCCCCAAAGCAAAGACCAACGGACTGATTTTTTGGTGTTCATACAATCTCCTCAATGTTCATCAAACCGGATATTATACTCCGGCTGCAATTAACCACCGAAAAGTCGGGTGATGACCTGCAGCGCCTGACCGGTCGTTGGCAGGGCAAACCAGACCCAACCCAAAGCTACAAAGAAGAAGGTGAGCACCGTTCCCGCCACCGTTGTGAGGCGCCGCACTCGGGGATGGGCATCCAGGGCGGCCAGACGCGGCTTGGCCCAATCGCTGTAACGATTCTGGATGAATAATCCCAGACCATGCCACAACCCCCAAAGAATAAAATTAAGGGTGCCACCATGCCAAAGACCGATCATCAGAAAGGTGCTGACCTGGGTGATAAAAATCACCCCGACCGCACCCAGGGGGTGCTTCCCGCCCCGCAGCGCCCGGGTCAGTGGGTTGAAGAAATAAGCCCGGAACCATTGGGTCAACGTCATGTGCCAGTTGTTCCAGAACTGGGTCAGATTGGGCTTAAGATAAGGATGATTGAAGTTCTCCGGCAGGGCGATGCCCAGCCAGCGGGCCAGGCCAATGGCGATATCGGTATAACCTGAGAAGTCAAAATAAATGAGCCCGGCGTAGGCGATTACCGCCAGCCACAGCCAGAGCGGCGACTGAATTTGATCGGCGTTGGCGCCCGACAGGGCCAGCAGGGCCAGCGCATCGGCCACCACAAATTTCTTAAACAATCCCACCACCAACCGCCGACCGCCGGTCAGATACTCTGCCGCCCCCGGGGGCGATCGCCCTGGAGGTCCTTTAGAAATCGCTCCGGCCGGTCGATGGGCCCGGCCGTGAGGGCCGGGAAGAAAATCAGATAGGTCAGGTAGTCGCGCAGACTCATCCCCGGCAGCCGGCCGGTCTGCCGGTCGCGCAGCGTGGCCATCAAGCGAAAAACCACATAGGAAAAACCCAACCAGCGAATATCAATGGCACTGGCCCGGGCCACGTCCTGTCCAGCCCAGGAGCGAAACCCGGCACTGAGCTGTTCAGCCAGTTGCGGGATCTTGAGGGCCAGGAAAACCAGGATCAGGATGACCAAAAAGGCCGTCAAGCCGGCAGCGGCGGGGCGGGTCAACCGGGCCAACAGTCCTCCCGCCAACGCCAGCACCAGCAGGATGGCCGCGACCAGCAGCAGCTGCGGCGGGCGCGAAGGTGTCACGAGGCCCGTCAGGCTGAGGTACCGGGTGGCGGCAATCAGCAGCACCAGTGTCACCAGCAGGGCAGCCGTGATCCAGTTTTCCCGCCCAGCCCGGTTTTCCGGTGGGGTCGTTATCGTCCAACCCAAGACCGACAGCCCCAAAGTGGTCAGGGGCAGCCAGAAATCCAGGCCGCGGATCGGCAACGGCGGCTGCAGCCAGAAAACCGCCAGGACACTGAGGCCCAATAAAAACCAGCCTCTCCCGCGCTGACGCAAAATGATGCGATAGGCCAGGATGAGGGTGGCAAAAATCAGGATATTGATCAGGGTCATTAGAATCCCTGGTAAATCCAGAGTGGGGAACTATCGGTGCTGAAGATCAACACCGCGATGACGATCAAGCAGAGCAACAAGGCCCAGAGAGTTTCCCGATTAAACAAGGCCCGCAGCACTCTTTTCATGGCTGAGCCCCACAAACCAGCCAGTTTGACCCTTCCTCAACCACGGTATAGGTCCGGCCGGCCAGATCAAAGCTGCGTTTCTCATCACCGTAGGTCAGGTTGATACTGCCTTCACAGGTCACCAGTACGGCGTCGCCTGTGGTGCCGGCCTCGGTGCAGGCCACTGCCTCCAACTGCGTCCCGACAGCCTGAAAAGAGTCCATTTCCAAGAGGGCCTGGGCCTCCCAGGCGGCACAGGAAAGCTGCGCCAGTTCATCGGCATCCTTGTTGGCAAAGGCCATCTGATAGGCTTCCACGGCCTGCACCGCCGGACTTTTCTGCTCAGTACAGGCAGACAGAGACAAGAGAACAAGCAGCAGGGCAAACAGGAGAACCGATCTTCGCATATTGGCCTCGTTTTGGATGTATAACCGGGCAATATCTGCCACAAGAGTGGAAACTTTGGGCAATTGTACCGCAGATTTTCGCAAATACCGTTTTTTACGCCCTGCCCGCCAGACCCCACAAGCCCCGTCCGTCAGCACACCCGAGCCGCCGTTCCCATGCCCTGCCGGCCGGCCCCACTCCTGGCCACCGCCAACACACCCGAGCAGCCGCTCCCACAGCCACATCATAATCCCAGTCCAAAGGGTCCCCCGAAACCCTCGATGGGCTCACCAATAGTATAATTGAACTTGGGTCGCAGGCATGTTCACATCCCGGTCGGGGACCAAACCACAATCAGGACAGCCCATCCGGGCCATCAATCGAGACGCCCATCCGGATCGTCAATCAGGACCGTCATGAACCAAAACCACCACACCTTTTGGAATAATTCCACCCCCGCGGCAGCCCTGGGGCGTTTGGGCTGGCCGGAGGGTCGGCGACGGAATGATGTCCCACGCCCCTTGACCGGTTCAACTGGAATGAGCGGGGGGTAAAATGATAAAACTGACCCCGCAGCAAAATGCGCTGACTCATCGTCCGCTGGACAGTAAATTGTTCCTGCAGGGCCCGGCCGGAACCGGCAAGTCCACGGTGGGGATCAACCGCATCCTGACGTTGCTGCAATGGCGGGTGCCAGCGGAGCAAATTCTTGTCCTGGTGCCGCAGCGAACCCTGGGTCTGGCTTACACCCAGGCCCTGCGCCAACCCGGGTTGCCGCCCGGTGGCCAGGTCACCGTGCTGACCCTGGGCGGGTTGGCCCAGCGCAGCTTGGGCTTGTTCTGGCCGCTGGTCGCCCGGGAAGCGGGGTTTGCCCGTCCAGACAAGGAGCCAATCTTCCTGACCCTCGAAACGGCCCAGTATTACATGGCCCGGATTGTGCGGCCATTGATCAACGAGGGCTATTTCGAGAGCATCACCATCGATCGCAACCGGCTCTACAGCCAGATTCTGGATAATCTCAGCAAGGCAGCCATCACCGGAATGGACTATCGCACCATCGGCGACCGGCTG
>Ga0116143_10006399_pt1 | contig 10266 bp, 7 predicted proteins | sample AD_UKC034_MetaG_FD_89745 | JGI IMG/M metagenome (GOLD analysis project Ga0116143, IMG submission 89745) | Active sludge microbial communities of municipal wastewater-treating anaerobic digesters from USA - AD_UKC034_MetaG | ecosystem: Engineered > Bioreactor > Anaerobic > Digestate | place: USA...
GTGCCCTGTGGCCGGGGATGCGTGGAAGTTCACCCGGGAAGGAAGGTGCTTGGGCGGAAATAGGTCCAGCTAGTGGCGAGGCAGTGATCGGGTATGCACGGGCACGGGCACGGCTTTCCCATCAGGGAATGGATGACCCCATAGTCGTGGCCGGCTGTGGAAGCCTCTCGCCATCAGGTTGCGTTCGGGGGCGCGGGCTGGAAGTAGGGCTACGGGGACCGTCCGTGATCGGTCCGGTTTTTCTCGCGGAGTGGCCACATCTCCCACTCATGAGAAAGCCCTTACTCCTTAGTTCCGTCGCCGTCTTCCTGGGGAACCTCGCACCGGCGCAGGTCGAACTCGAGCTCGTTGTGAACGACTTGACAGCGCCGGTGGACGTGACCCATGCCGGTGACGATCGCTTGTTCGTGGTGGAACGCCCCGGTCTCATCCGCATCGTGGACGCCGATGGTCAACTGCTCAGCCAGCCCTTCCTGGACCTCACGGACCGCGTGCTGGCCGATGCCGGTGAACAGGGCTTGCTCGGTCTGGCCTTTCATCCGCAATACACGGCCAACGGTCGTTTCTATGTGTTCTATACGGCGGGATCGGGCAATGGCACGCTGCGTCTTTCCCGCTTCAATGTGACCAGCGACCCGAACGTGGCCTCGAACAGTGAGACCATCCTCTGGAGCTTGGACAAGCCCTTCCAGAACCACAACGGAGGCGATCTGGACTTCGGGCCGGACGGCTATCTCTACTTCGCTCCCGGTGATGGAGGCGGTGCGGGTGATCCGGGGAACCAGGCGCAGAACATGGGTGTGGCGTTCGGCAAGGTCTTGCGGATCGATGTGAACGGTCCTGCTTACACGGTCCCCAGTTCGAACCCCTTCGTGGGGGTGTCGGGGGTATTGCCGGAGATCTGGGCTTCGGGCCTGCGGAACCCGTGGCGTTTCGGATTCGACCGCCAGACGGGTGATATCTGGATCGGCGATGTGGGCCAGGGGGAACGCGAGGAGGTGGACCGGTGGCCCGCAGGTGACAACAGCGGACCGAACTTCGGCTGGCGCTGTTATGAAGGGAACCTGCCGTACGAGACCAGTGGCTGCCAGCAGCAGAGCAGTTACGTGTCGCCTGTGATCGACCATCCGCAGAGCGATGGCTGGTGCTCGGTGATCGGCGGTCGCGTGTACCGCGGATCGCTCTATCCATCGCTGCAAGGCAAGTACATCTACAGCGACTTCTGCCATGGCCGTGTGCATGCGTTGCAGCCGAACGGTGGTGGCTGGACACCGCAGACCTTGATCAGTACAGGGTCTCAAGGCGTCACCTCGATCGCAGAGGATGTCCATGGCGAACTCTACTTCTGCAACATGAGCCAGGGCGCGCTCTATCACCTCACCGATGCATCGGCCGTGGTGCGCGTGTCACCAAGGGTGTGGCTGGGTGGTGCGTACGTCAGCGCCAGTGGGGACATGCGCGACGCCCTGCGCACCCAAGGTCTTGTGCCGGCCACGGAACCCTACACCGCGCTTGGTCATCCCCAGGTGGCGCAGGGCGGTGGTGAGCAGGTGAGCACGACGGTCCTGAACGTGAGCAACGCCAACGCCGTGGTGGATTGGGTGCGCGTGGAGTTGCGGTCCACGGCGGATCCATCCGTGATCGTGGCCACCCGTCAGGGATTGCTGCAACGCGATGGCGATGTGGTGGCGGCGGATGGCAGTTCACCGCTCACCTTCCACGTGGGTGCGGGATCATACCATGTGCTGGTCCGGCATCGGAACCACCTGGCGTGCATGACCCAGGCCTTAGCCCTCACGAGCACCACGACCGCGGTCGACCTGCGTGCTGCGGCAACGGCGGTCTGGGGCACGAACGCACGTTGGTCCATCGGCGGGCAACAACTCCTCTGGCCCGGTGACATCGACCGGAACGGTCTCATTGCTTACACCGGCGCGGATAACGACCGTGACCTGGTCCTACAGGCCATCGGAGGCAGCATCCCGACCAACACCGTACAAGGCTATCTGGCCACGGACGTCACCTTGGATGGTGTGGTGAAGTACGCGGGGAACGACAACGACCGCGATGTGATCCTGCAGGCGATCGGGGGCACGGTCGCCACGAACACGGTCGAGGAACAAACACCCTGATCGGGACCACTGTAGGCTTGCGAGACCCCGAAACGAAGCGGGAGGACCGAAGTCCTCCCGCCATAAGAAGTTCAGTGTAGGTCAGTGCGTCCGGACGAGGCGCTGGGAAGCGCTGCCTTCCGGGGTGTCGATCCGCAGGACGTACAGACCGGGCGCGATCGTCGCCTTGGAAAGATCCACGGTGCTGATGTTCCGATCGTTCAGCACGATGTTGTCCTGGAACACCACGCAGCCGTCGGTGCTGATGAGGTTGATGCTGGCGTTGCCGGTGTAGTCGGCCACGCGCACGTTCAACTGGTCGCTGAAGGGGTTGGGGTAGGCTTCCAGGCGCTCGTCACCAAGGGCCAGTTCATCGATCCCAACGCCGGACGCCGCGCTCGTCACCGCGTTCAAGGTGTACCGGTTGTTGAAGGTGGTGGGCTTGTGTTCCACCAGACCGACCAGCTTCAGGTCGTTCATGTCGTAGGTGGAAGGAACGGTCCAGGAGTAGGTGTGTGAATACGTGGTGCCGACCACGGGAGTGTTGGGGATCACTCCACCCGTGCCGCTGGCGCCACCGAGCATGGCGCGCATGACCTTGTTGTGGATGTAGTTGCTCGGCGCCGAGCTCTGCGGCCCCGGAACGTTGTCCTCCGCCACATAGACGTTCAAGTTGAACGGACCGGTGAGCGCGTAGGTGAAGGTGGCGTTCAAGGTCACGGTGAGCAGACGGGTGGCCTGGTTCAGCGATGAGGTCATGGTGAGGTTCACAGGCGATACCCCCGCGGCGCGTGCGGTCATCGCCGATTCCCACTGACCGTGATTGTAGTTGATGGTGTACCCACCGTACTCACCCATCTCGATCATACCCGCAGGCGTGAAGGTGATGCCGTACTGGTTGTAGTAGGTGATGCATTCGGGGCAATCATCCAGCGCGTCGCTGAGGTGGAACTTCACCACGGCGAAATCGGGGTTCGTCATCAACGAGTTCGTCACCGTGTTGGACGATGGGCACTGCGGACACCAGGTCTCGGTGCGTGCCTCGAGCAGGACGACCTTGTCCGCCCAGTTGCTCAACGCCGTGAACGGGATGCTGACGGTGTTGTTGGCCTGGGATGGGTCGTTGGCCAGGACCACATTGATCTCGAGCGTGTGCGGGCCAACGGTCGTATTGAGGTTCGTGTTATGCGTGACGGGCATGTAGTACCCACCCGTTCCCAGACCCGGAGCCTGGATGTTGATGGTCTGCGTGGTGGTCCAGCTTCCACCGTCCAGTCGCCAGCGCACACCGAAACTCGCGCAATATCCGGGTCCGTTGTTCTTCACCTCCAATTTCACCTGGTAGTTGGTACTGGCCTTGACGTACCGCGGCAGGGAGGTGGAACTGATGTAGATGTCCTGCGCTCCGGCGATGCCGAAAGCCGCCAGGCACATGGTCAAAAGGCCGGTTCGAAGGGTCGAAACACGCATGGGCAGTTGGGTTTGTTGCACCGAATATAGGCGGAGGAAGCGCTCGGAATGGATAGTAACACAGGCGGTTCATCCATTTAACGGTGCCTTGACCGGTCAACGGTGCTGACCTGCCTGGGGGGGGGCGCTCAGTTCTCCGCACCACTGAACGCGAAGCGCACGATGTTGGCGCCCATCTGCAGGGCACGCGTACGGTTGGCCTCGCTGTCGCCATGCACCCCCGCATCCTCCCAGCCATCGCCCAGGTCGCACTCGAAGTCGTAGAAGCATACGAGCCGCCCTTCCCAGAAGAGGCCGAAACCCTTCGGCGGCTGGTTGTCGTGCTCGTGCACCTTGGGCAGGCCCTGGTCGAAATTGAACTTCTGGTGATAGATGGCGTGGGCGAAGGGGAGCTCCAGGAACTCCAGTTCGGGGAATACACGCTTCATCATGGGCCTGATGAAGGGATCCATCCCATAGTTGTCGCTGATGTGCAGGAAGCCACCGGCCATGAGGTAGTTCCGGAGGTTCTCCGCCTCCTGCTGGGAGAAGACCACGTTGCCATGGCCTGTCATATGCACGAGCGGGTAGGTGAAGAGGTCGGGGCTGCCCACTTCCACCACGGGCACCTCCGGGTTGATCCCCATGCCCAGCTGTGCGTTGCAGAACTTCACAAGGTTGGGCACGCTGGTCGGGTTGCCGTACCAATCGCCGCCGCCGTTGTACTTGAGCACCGCGATCTGGTAGGAGCCTTGCGCCCATGTGCTCATGTGGGCCGGTGCCCATGTGCATAGGATGGCCAGTGCGATGGTCCGGAACATGGTGCGAAGTTACCCCTGTTGCGCGAGGCTCATCCAGGTGCAGGCGGCCAGGGCGGCGGTCTCCGTACGCAGGCGTGCCGATCCGAGGCTGATCGCCTGGAAGCCGGCAGTTCGAAGCGTGCTGGCCTCCTCCGTGCTGAAGTCGCCCTCCGGTCCGACCAGCAGGAGCACCTCTTCCTGGATGTTGTACGCCTGCATCAAGGAACGGTGTTCGCCTTCGCACCAGCCGAAGAGGCGCTGGGGCGGGAGAGGCTCGGCCAGCAGATCGGACAGGTCGGTGAGCGCATCGATCCGAGGCAGCCAGAGACGCCGGCTCTGCTTCATGGCACTGATCGCCACCCGATGCAGCCGGTCGACGCGCAACTTCCCGCGCTCGGTGCGCTCGGTGGCGATGGGGGTGATGCGGTCCACGCCGATCTCCACGGCCTTCTCCACGAACCATTCGAAGCGGTCCATCTGCTTGGTGGGCGCCACGGCCAGGTGGATGCGCGCGGTGCGTTCGGGTCCTGCTGCGTGGCGCTCGATGATGCGCACGCTGCACTGCCGTTTGGTGATGAGCTCGATGGTCGCGATGGCGCGCGTCCCCTGTCCGTCGAGCAGGCCGATGCGCGTGCCGGCAGTGAGCCGAAGGACCGCAATGGCGTGATGGGCTTCCTCTTCGGGCAGCTCGATCAGGTCGCCGATCAGATCAGGACTGTGGAAGAGGTGCATGCGGTGCGGTGCGATCGATGCGATGGATGAGGAGGAGCCCGGTGGCCAGGACGAAGATGAAGAGCGAACTGCTCACGGCCGGCGACACCCCGAACCGGACCGGCAACTGGTTCGTGGTCCATTGTCCGTTCAGGACCGCGGGCAGCACCAGCTCGGAGAGGGGGTGCGCGATGCCGGTCGGAAGGGAATAGCCCAGGGTGGAGATGGCCGCCACCGAGAGGACGAGCCCGATACCACCAAGCGCCAGCACGGCCATGACCGCGATCCGTGATGGACGCAGATGTTCCAGAAGGAAGGCGAGGAGCAGCACCGCGCTGCACGTGATGTAACGCGGTCCATAGGTCCAGCCGCCCCACCAGGTGGAGTGCAGGGAATAGGCGAGGATGAGGGCGATGGCGGGCAGCAGATAGGGGTTCGTGAGCCAGGCGCGCGCGTCCTTCAAGGGCCGGACGAGGAGCAGGGCAACGAGCGCCGGCATGTAGATGAAGAGCCCCCGGTAGAGGCTGAAGGTGAGTCCGAAGAGGGCATCGAGCCGGAAGCCGCGGAAGCCGAGCGACTGCGTCATATGCGGATAGTTCGCCGCCATGGCCGAGGGAAAGGTGAACGCCGAACCCGTGATCACCGCGTTGTTGACCAGGGTGATGATGATCCCGACCAGATAGGCGGTGGCGAAGCGAAGGCTGGACCCGAACGGCCGCGAGAGCAGCAGCTGCAGGCCTTGCACGGCGATGATCACCACGGACGCCGTGTCGGTGAGCAGGGCGGCCGACGCCCACAGACCGGCGATCATGAAGCGCTCCTTCCCGATGGAGATCGTCGTGAGCAGTACGAACAAGGCGGCCGGAAGGTGGTTGTACAGGCTGCCGCTGTAGACGAAGAGGAAGGAGCCGAGCATCGGCACCAGCACGGTGAGCGCGCGGTGTCCGGTCAGCTGCGGATGTTCGAAGCTGCGTCGCCAGAGGATCAACGCGATGAGGGCGAAGGGGAGGACGCCCCAGATGAAGCCGCCGAGACGCAGAAGCGCGGCGTAGGACGATCCATCCGCCGTGGTGGCGTTCGCGCCCACTGCCCTCGCCAGCGCCCACAAGGGCACGAGGACCCAGCTCGGCAGGGGCGCCTTGTCGGTGTAGTAGCGACCATCCACCACCGCCTTGTCGCCGGTGAGGGTATGGTGTGCGGTGAATTCGGAGGACCCGGTCTCCACGATCGCGGAGGTGGCCATGGCACGAGAGAGGGTGCCGTCGTTGGTGCCGGCATCCAGATGCCAGGAGCACACTGCGACGATGATCAGGAAGAAGGTGACGGCCTGCTTGCGCGACGGCATCCTCACTGCTTCTTGAAGTCGAGCTTGTAGAAGTGGAAGTCCGGGCTGTGCAGGTCGATCCTGAAGCCGGTCACCCGGTGGTCGGCATCGAAGGAGAAGGTGATGTAGCCGGGCTCAAGAAAGGGATCCGCGTGATCCCACTTCCAGGTGTCGTAATGCCAATGTACCAGCTCACCGGTGAAGAGCTCCTTCGCGGGTGTGAACGCGAGCACGGGCGTACCGTTCAGATCGGTAATGGTCGCCTCGCCATAGATCTTGTCCACGTAGGTGCCCTGGAGGGTGCCGGCATCCGCTGTCGGGCTGGTTCCGCTCACGCGGGCGTTCACGCGATCGGCCACACGCTTCGCCTCGCGTTCGTCGCGCTTCGCCAGCCGTGGCAGGATGTCGGCCACGGGGTCCGCGGTGCCATCACCCAGGTAGCTGTCCATGATCTTGTTGGTGATGGCGAAGACGCTGTAGCTCTCACCGTTGCCCAGGCAGATCACCGCGAGGTCCTTCTCCGGCACCACGGCATGGTTGAGGATGAAGCCCGGCATGCCACCGCTGTGCGTGATCACCTTCGCACCGTTGTTGTGCTCGATGAACCAGCCGAGCCCGGCACCCTCGTCGCCCATGGCCAGGTGCGTCGTGGTGATCATGCCATAGGAATCCGGCGAAAGGAAGGTCTTGCCGTTCACCTTGCCCTCATCGGCCCACATGGCGTCCCACTTCGCGAGGTCGGTCACGGTACTGAGCACACCACAGGCCCCATCGGCTCCCTGCAGCGCCTGGTAGGGCATGCTCTTCTGCGGTGCGCTCTTGTCCTGTCCCTTGCGCACATGAGGCAGGGCGACGTCGGTCATGCCCGCGAGGTCGGCCGTCTCCACGCGGCTGCGGTCCATGCCCAGCGGCTGGAAGATGCGGGAGGTGATGAACGCATCCCAGCTCATGCCACTGACGTGCTCGATCAGTTGGGCCGCGGCGATGAACATCAGGTTGCTGTATCCGAACTCATCGCGGAAGGGCAGCGTCATCGGCTCATGGGCATGACGCGCGAGGATCTCCTCCTGGGTGTAGTCGGTGCCGTACCAAAGGAGATCGCCGTCGAAGGTGATCCAGCCGCTGCGGTGGCACAGGAGGTCCTTCACCAGGAACTGCTCCGTGACATAGGGCAGGGGCGTGGCGAATTCCGGCATGTAATGGCGCACGGGTGTGTTCCAGTCCAGCTTGCCCTCGTCCACCAGCAGCCCGACGGCACAGGCGGTGAAGGCCTTGCTGATGCTGGCGCAATAGAACACCGAATTGGCCGTGACGGGATCCGGCTTCGCCAGGTCGAGCCTGCCGTAGCCCTTGCTCCAGACGAGCTTGCCATCCTTCACCACCCCCACGGCGAGGCCGGGCTGGTCGAACTTGCGGACGGCATCCGCGATGTAGGTGTCGAGCTTCTTGAAGTCGGGTCCCTTCTGCGCGTTGGCGGCAAGGAGGGGTAGGGCGGAGGCGAGGACGATCGCGTGGCGCAGGGTGGTCATGCCACGAAGATCGTGTTCCTTCCGCTAGCTCACATGTGGCGGCGGCGGCGGCCGGATCCGGTGGCCACTTCCTCCTCATCGGCCACCTTGCCCTTCAACTTGGTGTCCATGTCCAGCCCGCTCTTCACCTCGATGTTGATGCCATCGCTCAGGCCGGTGACGATGGGCCGCTTCTCGAAGACCTGCGGCGTGGCCGTCTCCACCTCCACATAGGCGCTGTCCCCCTTCTCGTTGAACTGCACGAGGCGTTCGGGGATCATCATCACGCTGTCCCGGCGGTCGAGCACGATGTCAGCGTTGGCGCTGTAGTTGGCGCGGATGAAGGAGCCTTCCTTGGGCGTCATCGCCGCACGCACCTCGAACTTGATCGCGCCTTCCTCGTCCACGCCCTTCGGTGCGATGTACTCCAGCTTCGCCGGGTGCGTCTCGTCCTCGATGGCACCGATGGTCACCACCAGGTCCATGCCCGTGTGCACTTTTCCGATCTCGCTCTCGTCCACCTTGCCCTTGAAGATGAGGTCCTGCATATCCGCCACACTGGCGATCGTGGTGCCCTCGTTGAAGTTGTTGCGCTCGATCACGCTGGTGCCCACCTTCACCGGCACCTCCAGCACCATGCCGTCGATGGAGCTGCGCACGATCGTGTTGGACGAACTGCCGCTGCTGCTGCTGATGCCGTCGCGCACCAGTTGAAGGGCATCGCGCGCGGCCTCCAGCTCCTGTTTCGCGCTCTTCAAGGCCACCTCGAAGGTCTGCATCTCGGCCGGGGCGATCACCCCTTTCGTTGCGAGCGGCTTGTTGCGGTCGAAGTTGAGCTGTGCGTTGTTCAGCGCGATCTCGGCGCTGCGCACGCGGTTCTCGGCCTGGTTCAGGCTGAGCATGTCCGGCACGATCTGGATGATCGCCAGTTTGTCGCCCTTCTTCACCAGATCGCCGGCCTCCACGAAGAGCTCGCGGATGATGCCGCTCACCACGGGCTTCACGGCCACCTCCTGACGCGGCTCGATGCTGCCGTTGGCGATGGTCTTCTTCACGATGTTCCCCTTCACGGGATGCTCGATGGTGAAGACCTCGGGCACCTCCACCGACTTCTGGTAGAGGAACCACAGGGTCCACACGAAGAGCGCGGCGACCAGTGCGATGAGGGTGTTGCGAACGATGCGTTTCATGGGTGATGGGTGTTGACGGTCATTCGGCGCGCAGGGCGTCGACGGCCTTGATGCGCAATGCGCGCGATGCAGGGATGAGTCCGGCCACGAGGCCGCTGATGATGAGCACGATGAGCGCGGTGATGGCGGTGCCCAGGTCGACCTCGGGCCGTACGAAGAAGTCGCCCTCCATGCCGAAGGACTGCACCAGTTCCAGCAGGCCCACACCGAGCACGAGGCCGCTGTATCCGGCGAGGACGGTGAGGACGAGCGATTCCATGATGATCTGCTTGCGGATGACGCGCGGGGTCGCACCGAGGGCGCGGCGCACACCGATCTCCTTGGTGCGCTCCTTCACCACCACGAGCATGATGTTGCTGATGCCGATGGCACCGGCCAGCAGGGTCATCACCCCCACGATCCAGCTCAGGCCGCTGATGCCCACGAGCAGCATGTTCATCTTCCCGAACTGCTCGGCCAGGTTGAAGCTGCCGAAGGCCATCTGGTCGTTGGGGTCCACGTCGTGGCGGCGCGCCATCAGTTTCTTGATCCCTTCCTCCACCTCGCTCACCTCCACGCCCTCCTTGGCCGTGACCGAGAACCAGCCCACGATGTTGTGGTAGTTGAAGGCGGCCTGGAAGGTGCTGAAGGGGATGTAGACCGTGTTGTCCTCCTCCTCGCTGCCCTCGCTGCGGGTGGCATGGTGCACGCCGACCACGCGGAAGTAGACGCCGTTCACGCGGATGTGGTCGCCGATCACGGCTTCGGTGCTGTCGAAGAGCAGTTCACGCACCCGCTTGCCGATCACGCACACCTTGCGTTCCTCGAGCATGTCCTTCTCGTTCAGGAAGCGGCCACTGTCCACCGCAACGCTCTGGATGCGGATGATGTCCGGCACATCGCCATAGATGTTGAAGGGCCCTGTCTTGTTCCCGCGCACCACGTTGTTGCTGCCGCGCCAGCCGCCGAGCTGGTTCCGTGGTGCGAGGTATTGCACGCCGGGGATCTCCCGCTTGATGGCGTCGATGTCGTCGTTGTTGAAGTTGAAGTAGCGTCCGCGCGCGAAGCCGTGGTAGGGCAGGGAGGTGCGTTGGGTCCAGAGGAAGGCGCTGTTGGTGGCCCAGCCCGAGAAGGCCTTCTCGGTACCATGGCGCAGGCCATTGCCTGCACCGAGCATCACCACGAGCATGAAGA
>Ga0116143_10006400_pt1 | contig 10266 bp, 11 predicted proteins | sample AD_UKC034_MetaG_FD_89745 | JGI IMG/M metagenome (GOLD analysis project Ga0116143, IMG submission 89745) | Active sludge microbial communities of municipal wastewater-treating anaerobic digesters from USA - AD_UKC034_MetaG | ecosystem: Engineered > Bioreactor > Anaerobic > Digestate | place: USA...
GACGCTGTTGAGCGAACATCTGGCGCGGGCGGGGCTGGCGGTGGATCACAACACGCTGCGCCGGTGGCTGCTGGCCGAGGGGAAGTGGGCGGTGCGGCGACGGCGGCAGAAGCATCGGCAATGGCGCGAACGCAAACCCTGCTTTGGAGCGATGGTGCAACTGGACGGGTCGCACCACGACTGGTTGGAAGGGCGGCGTGGCCCGTGCGTGCTGATGGTGATGGTGGATGACGCGACCAACCGGGTCTGGGCGCGGTTCTTTGAAGCGGAGACCACGCGGGCCAGCTATGACGTGTTGGAGCGGTGGGTGCGGCAACACGGCCTGCCGGCCAGCTTGTATGTGGATCGGGACAGCATCTACCGGTGCGAAGGCACGCCGAGTGTGGCCGAACAACTGGCGGGGAAAGCCGCGCCGCAAACGCAATTTGAACGGGCGATGGAGCGCTTGGGCGTGAAACTGATTTTAGCGAACAGTCCGCAAGCCAAAGGGCGGGTGGAACGGATGAACGGGGTGTTGCAGGATCGGCTGGTCAAAGAACTGCGGTTGGCCGGGATCAACGATTTGGAAGGCGCGAACCGTTTTCTGGAGACGGGGTATCTGCGCGCCTTCAACCGGCAATTTGAGCGGCCCCCGGCCAGCCCGCTGGACGTGCATCGGGCCGTGCCGCGAAACCTGGACGAAGTGTTGAGCTGGGAAGTGGAACGGGTGGTACAACGGGATTGGACGCTCGTCTGCGATGGGCAGTGGTATCAACTGGACCGGCAACACGAGCCGCTGAGTCTGGCGGGCCGGCGCGTGGTAGTGCGCACCCTCCGGGACGGGCGGCAGCAGATCCTCTATCGGGGCGCGAAGCTCCAGTGGCGGGCCCTGCCCGGACGGGCAGCGCGGCCTGCGCCGCCGCGGGCGAGCCCGGCGATGGGAGCGGTGAAGCCGCCGCGGCTGGAGCATCCTTGGCGGCGCTTTGGAATGGGCGTGGGCCGGCGGTACTGGCGGCAGCAAAAACGGAAACGTTCGAGCATCCTGAGCGCGCCTATTCGAGCGGGCGGGGCGAGTCCGTTACGCGGTGGCGACCGGCGGCGACGCGAGCCAAGTACTCGAAGGCTCGTCGCCGCCGCTCGCCCGCCCGCTCGAATAGACGGCGCGGTCACGCGTTCAGTAAAACGCAAACAGGGGACATTCTCATCGAGTTTCGACAGGCTTTGCCGGAGGTGGTTGACTAATGAGCTGAATGAGCTAATTTCTTCAGTTTTGTGAGTTGACACGCAGGCACAGGAATCTATCATGGATCGACAATAGGTTTTATGGCCGAGAACATTCCCAACATCCCGGCTGGGGTCATGCCGCCGAAGAAGGAAACTGGCAAGGTTCAACCTAAGAAAAGTAAAAAGTCCCTCGCAGTCGTCGCCGTCCTGCTGCTGCTCTGCGCTGTTGTGGCTGCATGGCTGGTCTTCAAATCGCGGCAGGCAAAGGCCTCCAACATGCCCCCAATCGCCGCCCTGGGCCTCGACTCCCTCGATGAGACCAACCGGGTCGCAACACTCTCCGATAACGGCTCGCACGACCCGGACGGCACGCTCCAGAGCTGGCGTATCACCTGGGGTGATGGCAAAGAGGACAACCTCGCCTCTATTCCGAAAAAGGCAGCCCACACCTACGGCTCAGAAGGCGAATACACGATCTCAGTGTGGTGCGTGGACAACTACGGTGCTACCAGCAGTGTGCCGGCCATGACCAACATCACCTTCGACTTTCTGAAGCGGCAAAAGGCGCTCGAGCAGGCGCAGGCCGAGGCGAAGCGCCAGGCGCTCGAGTAGGCGCAGGCCGAGGCGAAGCGCCAGGCGCTCGAGCAGGCGCAGGCCGAGGCGAAGCGCCAGGCCGATCGGCTCAAGGAGGAACAAGCCAGGAAGGAGGCCGAAGGCCTCGAACAGGAGAGGCAAAAGGAACTGGCCGCCCAGGAAGCCCGGAAGGCCAAGGAGCAACAAGAGCTGGAAGAGAAGCGGAAGGCGGAGGCCGAGCTGGCGCAGCAGAAAGCAACAAAGGCTGCGGAAACTCCCGTCCCACCTCCGCCGACCCCGCTGGCGGCGGCACTGCCCGACAATCCCTCTTCCAGGAGAATCAATTTCACTCCACCCGGATACACACTGGGCGAGGTTCAGATTTTCAAGGAAAAAACCGAAGGGATGGAACACGATGGCAATCTGCTGGTGATCCTCGTCATCCGTTGCGTCAACTTCCCGGATTCCCCGGTCGCGACCTCCGATTGGCAAATCGACGGGAAGAACGTCCAGCTTCAGGCAGGCCGAATTCGAGCATCTCTTTCACCGGGACGACATGACGTTACCGCACATCTCACGCACAAGGCGGGCATAGGACCTACGGAAATAAAGGCAGACGTCACAGTCGGAACAAACGGCGATTGTGTCGTTAAGCCCGGAAAATAGCGTCGGGCTTTCTTCGATTCCCGCCTCGCAGGTTCATTCATTGCCCCTCTCTTCCGAAACGGAGGGCGCTCGCCCCGTGATGCGGCCCAGCCGCTTGATCGCTTCACCCGTTGCACAGACCAACGCCAGCAACAGGGGCAACGAGGAAAGATTTCACGCCGGGCAGTTTCGTCACCCTCACCGGCGCGGCAGGCTAAATTGGAAAGCGGGGCGGCTGGTGCGGAGCCCGAATGAACCGGCCTAAGTTTGAATCATGGAAGGTATCGCCTCCAACATGAAAACCACGGCGCTACTGTCCCGTTCGACTCCAAGGGTGGCAAGGTCACGCGACGAAAGCCGCGTTCGCAGTGGACGAGGACACACTCGTGGTCGTGTAGATTGCGGAGTTTGTGCGGTTTGATTTTGTGCTCCTCGGTCTCGGAGTAGTTCGTGTTTTGCTTTCCGGCGCTGTAGCCCCATGAGCGTTTCACGACCCGCTTCTTGCCAAGGAAATCGGCGGCTTGGACAGCGTCGGCTTCGTCAGCGGCGCGAAAGATCATCCGATTACGAAGATTCAGCGTCAGGACCTTGGCCTTGTCATTACCCAAGGGCGGCACAAGCGAGGTCGTGCTTTGGGCGGCGGCGACCACCGTTGCGCCGGCCTCGCGGATCACGTCCACGCAGTTGTAGTCGCTCGTGCCATCCTCGCTGGCCGTCATGAACCGCTGTGCCTCGTCGGCCCATAGAATTAGCAGGTTGTCTTTTGTGCGCTCGGATTTCGACTTGTCGAAGCGGCGCAAGGCGTGGTTGTAATAGAGCAGCTTCAGGAACGTGTTGACGTAGCGGCGCTCGGTCTGGAACTTCTGCGGCATGGTCGTGAGGATGATCTTGCCCTGGTCAATCGCGGCGTAGTCGAACGTGCTTTCCTCGGCGCAGAACACCTCCGCCACTTCGGGCGTGAGGAAGTATTGCAGGTAGTTGGCGATGGTTTCCCGAACGCCGCCAAGCTGCTCGTCGGGTTGGGTGAGGAAGCGGTTGGCAAAGTGGGCGTAAACGGCTTCGCGCCGAGGCGTTTCCAGCAGCCCTTCCAAGTTTTCCATTTCCTCTTCGAGCAATTCCCGGTCGGACAGCAACTCGAACGCTCCCTGGAGCGTCACCGGGCGATTCAACTCGAACAGCATTTCCAGCGCATGGGCGATGTGGGTTTGCGCCTGGCTTTTGAAGAAACCCTTGTCGCCGCCTTGGCCGAGGCTCGTCGCCGTGTCTACGACGAACTTGGCGTAAGTCGTGAACGGAATGCTACGGTTGCCGGTCAGGTTGTAACGGTTTGGCGGCGTCCATTCTGTGTCCGTGTCGTTGGCGCGAATTTGCAGGTGAATCAGGTCGTGCTCGCGGCCGTAGTGCCGTGCCATCGCCGCGAGTGTTTCCCAATAGACGCCTTTCTCGTCTATGCACAGTCCGCCCCACGTCGGCTCATTTTTGAAAACTTGGTGGGCAAGTTGGTTGATGCCGGAACTCGTCTTGCCAGAACCGGTATCGCCAGTGATGAGCCAGCCGCGACAGAACTGACTCCGCTTCCACGTCAGCCCGCCAAGGCGCGTGGCAAAGCTTCCTTTCCGTGGACCGAACAGAAGCCAGACGGCAAGCAGTGCCAACACAATTCCGCCCACGATCAGCAAGTATCGGGGATTCCGCAGAAGCAATTCCAAGTCTGGCGGAAATGCGATCGGGCTGAACGGCATGAAATCAAGCTTCACGGCCACGTCCTCCCAATCAGGTATCCGGCCAGCAGACTGGCGAGCGCGGCGAAGAATGCGGCGGTGCGTGTGACCCGTGCTGCAAGGTGCGTCGAGGGTAGCTTCCTCAGCACATCCAGCAGGGTCGCAGATTGTCCCTGAAATGTCCGCGTCGTCTCCGCCAGGTTGGCGATGTCAGCTCGGAACTGCTCAAACGAAGGGATTTCCCGGCGACGGAGTTCATCCCAATGCTGCTGGTGGATTCGGAACAACTCGACGAGGAGCATCACCGCGTCGTCTTCTCGCAGCCGATGTTTATCGCGCCACTCGGCGACGGCCTCGTCGAACTCTTCGTCGAAGTTGGGTTGTTCGGTGTTCGGCATGGGGATTACTTCGGGGGTAGAAGCAAGGCAGCGGCGGATTCGATCTCGGTGTAAAGCTTACGCTGCCATGTTTGCAGCCGTTGGCGGTCCAGCAGGCTGAAGGTGGTATGCTTCGTCGCCGCCGTGATGGTCAGGTTTTCCGCGTTGAGCGCTTCGACCAGCCAATCCTGCAATCGGAACATGGCGATTTCACGTCCGCCGAGCTTATCCTTGAGCTGGGCGCGCACTTCGGACGACTCGAACAATGCAAAGCTGTCGCTATGCGCAGCGTTGCGGACCACGACGTAGTTGCACTTCTTGCCGAATTGATCGGCCAGGCGTTGCACCTGATCAACGCTGTCCGATTCGTGATTCACCGGCATGATGAGTGTGAGCGTTGCGCCCATCGCAGACAGAACGGCGGGCAGGTCAATCTCGGCGAAGTAATCAATAAAGAGGTCGGTGGACGCGGCGCGGCAATCCATGACAACGAGGCTGGCATTCTCCAGCGCGGCGAAGATGCCATCGAGTTCCCGGCGGTTGTCCAAATCCAGAAACCGGGTATCGGGATGAAACCGTTTCAACGTCGAGTTCTCGTTGTCGGAATCAATTGCGACGTGAGCGATGCCCTTGTCCTTGAGGAACTGGACGAAGTTGACGGCGAAGAAGCTTTTGCCGACACCGCCTTTGCCGTTGAGGATGAGGTCGAGACGTTTCATGTGGTTTGGGGTTTGAGAATCCGAACTTGGGCAATGCGTGGTCCGCGACTGCGGGTTTGCGGAGCTTCGCCGCCGTCGGAATTCGCGGACGATTCAGCCGGTGCGCCGACTTCGCTGGCCGGCGCTGATTCAAGGGTTGTCCCGTCACCATTCGCGGACGCGGAAACAGGCGGACGCTTCCGCCCTGGCCGCTTGCGTGGCCGGACGTTCTCACCGAGCACTTGATGACAGAACATCGCGATGGCCGTCTTGCTCGTCGGCAGGCAATGCTGGGTCAGGAGATCGGCGATGGAACGATACGAAGCACGCTTATGTCGCAACTCCGTGATGACATCCTTTGCCGGGAGCAAATCTTGGAATTTCTGTGGACGGCGCGGTGTGAATTCTTCGACCGCCTTGCGGACTGTGGCTGGGTCAAATGAGGTCATAGGATGGAATGATTCGGATGCGAACCGGGAAACTGACGGGCGGGAAGATGGACAGGACAATGCGGCGGCTCGGAAAGTGTTCTGCCAGTCGAGGTTCACGGCCAATGTTGGTCAACGGCGAGATTACGGTCGTAGACAGTGCGAGGCTGCGGACTGTCTGCGGACAGTTTGTGTCCGCTGCCGATTCCCGGTCGCGGCCATCTGAAGTTGTTGCTTGGTCGCGGAAGTGGGCAGTTTGCAGCCGTGTCTGTGCTCGTGGACTGGCCATGTTCGCGGACTGTTCGCGGACATGGATTACTCGCGTCTGCGACCTGCCTGTGGCCTGTTCGCGTTCGCGGAATTGCCGCGTCTGTGGCCGTGAGCGATTCATATCGCGTGGCTGTTCGCCGTATTCACCGCGACTCCCTCGCGGACCTGGAAACCTTCGGCACGAAGGGGTAACGCGTGCCTTGTTTTAAACATGATGAGCAACACACTGCCTCCTCTCATGCAGCAGATCGTCGCGCCACTTCTCCAACTGCGCGGCCACGGTCTGAATTCGTGTGACCTGTTCGATGCTCACAACCTTGGCCCGCGCTGCAACATGATCGCCGAATCGGGTTTCCGGCAACTCAATGATGAGGTTTGCGGCGTTGTGGTTGATGTGTTCGCCGTACTTTTTCAGCACTTGGATGGCGGTTCGGATTTGAGCGGTCGTCGGTGTGTGCATAATCAAATGTGGATACCGCGTGAGGGCATGTGGCCGAATCGTTGGCGGTGGTTTTGCCGATGTTGAGGAAGCCATCCTGCCCGCTGTGCCTCCTCTGGCGTCACGGGATGCGCCCAGGGTTCACCGAAGCCGAGTCGCGCAGCAGCCTCCTCGGCGGCGAGTTTGTTGGGAGCTTCGACGACGGTGCGGAGTGGATCGCCCATCTCCTTGGCATATTCACGGTCGGTGTGGTAGATGCCCCACAGTTGGTTGCCCGGCTTCAGAGTCGCGGTCGTGCTCATGGTCGTAGTTGAGCACAACCCGTCTTTGCGATGGTGTATCAGTTACACAACATGCGCGCACAGTCCGTGTAGTGTCCGATGCGTGGTCACCGCAAAGACGCAATACAACCTGAAGAACGCGCGGGAATACTTCGAGGAACACCTCTGCGTCGGTGATTACTACAACGAGGGGCAGCGCGTGGCTGGCGAATGGATTGGGCTGGGCGCGGAACGACTCGGGTTGTCCGGCAAAGTCCGCGCCGATGACTTTCTGCGGCTGTGCGAAAACCAGCATCCGTCCGCTGGCGAAACGCTGACACAGCGGATGAACACCACGCGGACCGAGGACGGCGAGAACGCGGCCAATCGTCGGATATTCTACGACTTCACGTTCTCCCCGCCGAAGTCGGTGTCCATCGCGGCGTTCGTCGGCAAAGACGAACGGATTCTTGAGGCGCATTCGCGGGCCGTCAAAACCGCAGTCCGGGAATTTGAGGCGTTCGCAGCGACTCGGGTTCGGACCAGCGGCGCACAAAGCGACCGTCTCACGGGCAACTTTGCTGCGGCTCTGTTCACGCATGATACATCGCGCGCTCTTGACCCGCATCTGCACACGCACTGCATTGTCTTCAACGCAACGTTTGATCCAGTGGAGAATCGCTGGAAGGCTCTACAAAACTACGAACTGTTACGCGCCAGGAAATTTGCCGAGAATGCTTACTACCACGAACTCGCCCGCGAATTGAGAAGTTTCGGCTACCAGATTCGCAACCGGGCACGCGGAGATTTTCAAGTCGAGGGAGTTTCAGATGAACTCTGTGAGCGATTTTCAAAGCAGCGCGCCGAGATTGACAAGGCGCTGGCAAAGTTGCTGGAGGAGAAACCAGAACTTGTGGCCGGGGATGTGATGGCCACACGCCGATTGCTGGCAACGGCAGAACGGGCACGCAAGCAGCGGGACTTGAGCCGGGACGAATTGCTGACCTTGTGGGAATCGCAGTTGACGCTAGATGAGCGACAAGCAATCAGCCGCCTTCGCAATCAGTCCACGCAAAGTCCGTCGGACGAAAAACGGGTGTCTTTGGCCGATGCCGTGCAATGGGCAGAGGAGCATCTATTCGACCGCAACTCCGTTGTGCTCGAATGTCAGGTGTGGCAGGAGGCCCTGGGCCGGGCGCGAGGCGAGCCTTTCTCGGTTTCTGAACTGACGGATTTCACCCGGCAGCGCGGCTACATCCGGGACGAAGCGCGTCCGGGCGAAGTGACGTTGCGTGATGTGCTGCTGCGCGAATGGGAGATTGTTCAAACTGCGAAAGAAGGCGTCGGCGATTCCTGGCCGCTGATCACGAATCCGCGTCCGGTGAATCCACAACTCGACGGTGAACAGCGCCAGGCACTGGATGCCTTGCTTTCCTCGACCAACGCCGTGGCCATTTTCAGAGGTGGCGCGGGCACGGGCAAAAGTTTCGTTTTGCGGGAACTCGCCGAGCAACTTCAACATTCAGGCCGTCGAGTCATCGTCCTTGCCCCGCAACGTCAGCAAGTCGTGGATATGGAGAAGGCTGGGCTTCCGTCACCCTCGACGGTCGCAAGTTTCCTCCTCAAACGTGAGCTTGTCGCCGGTGCGGTTGTCGTCGTGGACGAAGCCGGTCAGATAGGCGGACGGCAGATGCTCGAACTCATTCGACTGGTCCGCGAGCGAAATGCACGGCTGATACTTTCTGGCGACACGCGGCAACATGGGGCGGTCGAGGCTTCGGACGCTCTGCTCGCAATTGAGCGACATTCCGGTGTCCGTCCCGTCGAACTCCACAAGATTCGCCGGCAAGACCCGGCGCGTGGTAAGGACTCCGATGAACGCACTCGGATCAGACAGTATCGGAAAGCGGTCGAATCAGCGGCAGATGGCAAGTTGAGCGAATCGTTTGAACGGCTCGACAAGATGGGCGCAGTCGTAGCCTGTGGCCTGGGCACTCAAGCCGACAAACTCGCCGAGGAATACATCCATCTCGCAGAGCAAAGCGCATCGGCGGTCGTTGTTTCGCAGACCTGGGCGGAAGTTCATCACGTCAACTCGCGCGTGCGCGATGCACTGAAAGCAAAGGGATTGCTCGGACCAACCGACGCGACGGTTCAGGTGCTGGACAAACTCGACCTGACGAACGCGCAAAAGCGCGATGAGCGATTTTACCCGAAAGATGCCGTCGTGATTTTCAACCAGAAGATCCGCGAGGCTGAGCCAGGCGCAAAAGGAAAGCTGGCAGGCATCGTGAAATCGGGAGTGTTGGTCGAGGTCGGTGGGCGATTCGTTACCGTGTCGAACAAGATGCTCGACCGCATTTCAGTGTGTCAGTCTCGCGAATTGGCACTTGCCGCTGGCGACCGGCTGCACCTGAAAGCGAATCGCAAATTGGATTCCGGGAGTCGCGTCACCAATGGCGAACTCGTCACGGTGAAGTCAGTTCGTTCCGATGGTGGAATTGAACTCACCGACGGCCGTGTCTTGGATTCGAGCTTTCGCGAATTTCTCCCCGGCTACGCCGTCACGTCATACGGCTCGCAAGGCAAGACGGTGGATTACGTCCTGTTCTCCGATTCGACCATCAAGGCGGCAACGAACGCCCAGCAATGGTATGTGACGATTTCGCGCGGACGACGCGGCATTCGCATCTTCACACCGGACAAGGAGCAACTTCGCGAAAACGTGACACGCTCCGGGCACAGGCCATTGGCGTTGGAACTTGCGCCCAGGGTCGCGCCCCGGCGCGGTGCTCGCCTTTGGGATCGCCTTCACGGCTACATGCTTCGCTTCGGTCGTCGCGCGGCGGACAGTTTCTGCCGCCTCAAGCTTTCTCGTCGTCATAACCCTCAACCCACACAAGCACATGAGCACAAAATCACCCGAATGTTGGGCGAGCGATCCGAACGCTCGCGCGGTCAAAGTCGAACTGTCGGCTGAGCAGAGTCTGCTGCTGCCGTTTGACCAATTCGCCTTCGCCGAACTCAAGAGCGATGGGAAGGAGCAGCGCCTGCGCTTGGTCTTCGCCACGCACGAAGTCTCGTTGCGCGGCCATTCTTTGCGCCGCATCGAGACTGCGATGCAACGGATGGAATTATCATTCCTCGCTGCGTTGCCCGGCAATCAGCGGTCGCTCGTCCCTGACGGCCAGGCAATCGTCGTTGAAATCGCCGTTACCGAGGCCAAGCCACAAGAGAGGCAATCTCCGAATGGTTCGCAGTGATTCTGGTGCTTTGGAGAATTCCTCAAACAATTTGAGGATTGATGCGTGATGAGGATTAAAATTGGCCTCCGATTTCTCGGAAGCCGAGATCGATTAGCTATGAAAGAAGCCCAGACTGCGAAGACTGGAATGATTTGGGTTTCCAATGACGATGTGGTCGAGAACTTCGATTTTGAGAAGTTGACCGGCTCGAATGAGGTCACGGGTGATTTTGATGTCCGCTTCCGATGGGGTTGGATCGCCACTCGGGTGAGAATGCGCGATAATATTGAGACTCGCATAAATGGGTAACATTTGGTCACAAAGAAAGCTCGGCCTGTTGCCAAAAGGCGCGGATCAACGAGGTGCGCCGTTGACTGCGTCGGAGTTGTCGCCGCGCCTCCCGGCTC
>Ga0116143_10006402_pt1 | contig 10265 bp, 6 predicted proteins | sample AD_UKC034_MetaG_FD_89745 | JGI IMG/M metagenome (GOLD analysis project Ga0116143, IMG submission 89745) | Active sludge microbial communities of municipal wastewater-treating anaerobic digesters from USA - AD_UKC034_MetaG | ecosystem: Engineered > Bioreactor > Anaerobic > Digestate | place: USA...
TAGGTTTTTATTTGGTGGCTCTTTCTGTAGGCAAACCTGTAGCTTCATTACTATGTTTGTATGAATGGAGCGACTGGCGTAATGCATTTATTATATGGATACATTCTGTATATGTATTGCCCGAATACAGAAAAAAACAAGTATTTAGAATGCTATTTAATCATTTGAAATTGCATGTGGAAAATGATGAACAATATAGGGGTATAAGACTTTATGTGGATAAAAGGAATAATAATGCACAAATGGTATATAAAAAAATGGGCATGACCAATGAGCATTACGAACTTTTTGAATGGCTCAAATAAGGTTATTAAATACTTTGTTTATTTTTGTAATTTAATTTTCGTTAAACAATACCTGAAAACTATGATTAAAACTGCAGTATTTCCGGGCTCATTCGACCCTGTTACAAAGGGGCATGAATCTATTATTAGAAGAGCTCTTTTCTTATTTGATGAGATTATTATTGCTATAGGAGAAAACCAACAAAAAAACTCTTTCTTTACACTTGAAAAAAGAAAACTATGGTTAATAAACACTTTTAAAGATTGTAAAAATATTAAAATTGATACGTATAATGGGCTTACAGTTGATTTCTGTAAAACAAATAATGTGAAATTTATCATAAGAGGTTTACGTACATCAGCCGATTTCGAGTTTGAAAGGAGTATAGGTCAAGTAAATAAACAAATTTTACCCGATATTGAAACGGTTTTTTTTCTGACGGCTCCTGAATATACCTCACTTAATTCATCTATTGTTAGGGATATTTACAGGCATGGCGGAGACATAGGTCCTTTTGTGCCTGATGCTGTTATGGAAACTTTATAAAATATGGAAAAATATTTTTGAACAAAGAAGCGTTTTGAAAATGTATAACTTAAAAATGGTGAAAAGTTTTTTTCTTATTTGTTTATCTGTATTTTTTTGCATGATACTTCAAGCAAAGGAAGTGCATATAAAAGGAAAAGTACCAGGTGCCGATGGTAAATATATTAGAGCATATACGTACTCGGATTTATTAAATTACAGAGAAATTTTTGTAACACAAGCTTTAATTGACAACACGTCAAATTTTTTCCTTAAAATTGATGTGAACAAAACCACTTTGTATTTTCTTAAAATTGATTTTCTGACTACAAGTATTTTTATCGAACCAGATGTATCATATTCTTTGACATTTGATACATTAAAACCAAAACTGTTTAATGAAGATGCTAATCCCTTTTTACTACCTCCTTCGTTGAATTATAAAATTGATAATAATAGCAATATTGAATTAAATTTCTTGATTAGTCATTTTGATAGTGTATTTGCCGAATTTATAAGCAACAATGCTGTTGCTATAATGAGAAAAAGAAATAAAACCGTACTTGAAAATTTTATGAACTTGTGCGACAGTATTTATAAGGATATTAAAAATCAGTACTTTAAAACATATATAACATATAAAACAGCACTTCTTGAAGAATCCTTATACAATGAAAGCCGTATGGGCTTATTTGAAAAATATTTTAAAAATAAAACACCCGATATAACTCATGTTGCTTATATGGAGTTTTTCAACCAGTTTTACAGCAAATTTTTTACAGATATAACCCAAAACATAAAATTTGCTGATTTAGAAGCATCCATAAATGAACATACCTCACATAAAGCATTGCTCGATACTTTGGGAAAAGACAGCATGCTAAGAAATGAACTCATAAGAGAGATAGTCATGATTAAGGGCTTAGGTGAATTGTACAATGTAACGGGTTTCAAAAAGGAAAATATCATAGCCATACTCACATCGCTAAATGAGAAAAGCAAGTTTAATGATGTTAAATCAATGGCAGGTACCTGTATTAAAATACTTACATCTTTTCCCAATGGAACGAAAGCTACCGACTTTACTCTTACAGATAGAAAAATGCAGAAATACTCCTTGACACATTTTAAAGGCAAATATATTTATTTGTTTTTCTGGAATACAAGCTGTAGTATGTGTTTATCGGAAATGCTCCTCCTCAACGATATAAGGGCAAAATATAAGGAAAAATTAGAAGTTATTGGTATTTCAATAGATATGGAGCCACTTAATATGTATTATTTTCTTGAAAATTATAAATTTGAATTTCCTATATTGCATTTCAATTATAACTATACATTGACAGATAATTATTTTGTAAAGGCACTGCCTTTTTTTGTATTAATTGATAATGAGGGAAAAATAATTAGCTGCCCTTCAGTTAAACCAAGCGAAAATATTCAGAAACAACTGGATATGATATTTAATAAAAAGTAGTTTTTTTATTTTAAAATTTATAACGTTCCTTTAAAATCAAAACTGAGTTTGGACAGCATACTGCTTATGTGCGATAAAACTTTTTTAATTATTGTTTTATCCAGCTCACTCAAACTATTTGTATTAATTAGGTTATCTGGTTTAAGCTTGTTTTTAAATAAAGCAGTTTGATGTTTTAAACGAATGGAATTCAAATAATCAAATGCCTGTTGAATATTAGTGAAAGATGCCTCGTTAAGGATATCATTTTCGTTCAAGAAATGCAATCTTTGTAAAGTACCGGCATGGCTGTATTTGTTGCGGAGGGCATAAATACGTGCAAAGTTAACAATAGGCATTAATGTTTCTTTAATATTTACTGTTTCGGGGGGGGCACCGGCGGTTTCGAGAAGAATATTGCCCCAGAAACCTACCTGAGGTTTTAAAGTGAGGGTGTTTTGCGTTAGATGATACAAATACGCAGGATTCTTTGCCGTTAACTCAAATATATGGCTAAACAACTCTTCAGTCATTTGACTATTTCCATATACAGGGCGTATATCAAAAAAGATATTAATGTCAAGTAAGTCTTTGGCATTCCCTTTATTAATCCACTTTGTGAAATAGGATTTCCATGTAGATAAGGGCTTACACCATTCAGAATTCATAGCCATCACATTGCCTTTGCAGAAGTTATAACCTATATGATTGAGGGCAGTACAAACCTTCTGACTGAACAAATCAAAATAATCGCGAATTGCTTTTTCTTGCTCCTTGTTTACATCTTCATAAATAATTGCATTGTCCTGGTCGGTACTTAAAGTTTGCTCTTTTCGGGCATCACTACCCAGCGAGAAAAAACAAAAATCGACAGGGGCTACGCCTATATCCTCGATAATTAATTCTATAGTTCTTTTTGTGATGGAGTCGGATAGTAAGCTGAGTCCGTGAAATATTACATTGGGGTGGGTGTTGTTCTCAATAAGAGGAACAATAGAGTTAATATAATTATGACGAATGTTTTTTAAACTGTCAATAGTAACAGATTTTTCAATAAAATAAGAAAAGTTAAGTGGTAAATATTCCTGAAGCAAATTAATACTATCTCGGTTTATATATCCTGTAATGACACCTTTGTTGTTTTTTAGAACGATGTAATTGCTGTTATGCTTTTTCATAATGAAAAGCGATTCAATCATAATATTGTTCTCATTAAGGTAAACAATAGGAGAACTCATAATTTGGTAAGCTTTATCGGGTTTGTTCTCATCATCAGTAAGCATTATATTCCTTATCTCATTGTCTGTAATAAAACCAAGTATTTCATCCTTATCAGATTGAACTAAGATAAATGAATCGTTGCCAGATGGCATTTTTTGTAAAACCTTATTTATATTTTCATTGTATTTACAAAAAACGGCTGGTTTAATCACGTTTTTAAGGGGCTGGTAATATAATTGGGAAAAAGAAATGTATTCATTTAATAAATCATTGGAATAATCAAGTGTGTTTTTTTGAACGGAAATATCTTCAATAATACCATCACAAAAACGTGCTATATTGTCATCTCCTTTTACAATAACAAGTGAAACACTAACGACTGCAGTTTGTTCGTTTTTTCTTTTTAATTTGATGATATGATTTTTTATAAACCCTTTTTCGAGTAGTTTATTTCTGAACGACTTCTTATCATCAATATCTATAAATAAATCGAGTATATAATTATTGGATAATTCATCAAAGTTCTTGAATCCTAATATTTTAAGAGCAGTATCGTTGGCTTCAAGAAATTTGCCTTTCAAATCAATTGTTGTTCTGAAAATGCCCAGATTAAGCTTATCCATGAGTGTCTGGAATTTTTCTTTACTCTGAAATAATTCTTCTTTGAGCTGTTTGTCGGTGCTCACATCTTTCACTGAAACGATGATGGCTTCGTTTTCGTTGAACATGATAGGGGAAATATTAAGCACAACATCAAGGGTTGAACCATCTTTTCTAATTAATTTTGTTTCAAGGGCATTTTCATGAACATTTTGGGGGTCGGCTTTAATCTTTTCTGTGATGTGATTTGGCAATTTGGCAACATCAGTGATACTTTTAAGAAAAATTTCATCTGTATTATATTTTAACATGTTTTGTAATACAGCATTTGAAAAAGTAATTTGGTTTTCAATTATCATCATAAGCCCTTCGGTTGAAGCTTCAACCAACGATTTGTATTTTTCTTTTGATTCGTTCAGTTCAGTTTCTGCTTTCCTTCTTTTCTTTTCAATACGGAGTGATTGCCTGCCTACATAAGTTAATATAAGAGCAGTAATCAAAGAAATAAAAAGACTTATCTTAACAAATTTTGCTGATAGAGTTGATATTTCTTTTTTTACATCTTCTATGTATATACCAGTACCAACTATCCATCCCCATGGTTTAAAAGCTTTAACACACGATAGTTTAGGAACAATGTGGGTTGAGTCGTCTTTCCATTGCCACATATAGTCAACAAATCCTTGCCCTTGTTCGCGTGCAATTTTAACAGATTCAACAAATAATTTTTTTCCGTGTTCATCCTTGAAATCAGTAAGACTTTGCCCGTTAAGTTCGGGGCGATAAGGGTGCATAATCATCTGCGGTTGCATATCTGTTATCCAGAAATAATCTTTATTCTCGTCGCCATAACGTAAATACTGCAAACGAGAAATTGCTGTCTGCTGTGCTTCATCGCGGGTTAAAACACTATCTATTTCATCTTTATAGTATTTGTCGAGAATGCTTGTGGCTGCATTTGTCAATTCGCTTATCATTTCCCTTTTTCTATCCATCATCGCATTTTCAAATGCGGGGATAACTAAATAAAAAAGTGAAGAGATAAATAATATAACGGCTAATGCCGTTGGTAATACTATGTTAATAAAAAAAGCACTTTTTTGTTGCAGGTTTTTTATACTCATAATAAAAAATTAAATTATTGTAAATTTTTTTCTTAAAGAAATGGGCTCAATAAATTTTTTTTGTGTATCCCAAATGATAAATCCATTGTTGTTTTTCGAATTTGAAATTGCTGGAACACTTACCCAGTCAAATGTATTTAAATAGGTCTTTTTTCCAAAACCAATTTTTATAAGGTCGTCTCCAAGTAATTTTGAAAAACCTTCGTAATGCATATGACCCGAAAAACCCAAAGTGCAATTGTTTTCTGCCATATAATCCAGATGATTGGTCAACCCTTTTATATCAAATAAAAACATTTTATACGAACCACTTAAATCAGGATATATAAAATGAGATAACAAACATTTTCTATTATCTATCTCAACACACATATATTCAGGCAAATGATACAGGTAATCTTTTTCTTCGTCGGAGATTAAAGCAGAGAGCTCATTATCTTCGTAAAGCCATATATTGTTTTTGGAAAACATAATCCTTTCGTGAAAGGAAAGCTGATACCAGTTTTGAGGAAAAACAAATTCTCGAACTTTGGAAATGGGCGTTTTTTTTACTGCATACAAATCATGATTGCCAGAAAGTACATATTTACAATTTGATTTTACCCACTGAATGCATTTGGATGCATTTCTTGAATACAAATAATCATAATAGGGAACACTAAATCCTACAATATCACCCAAACAAATTATCATATCACACTTCTTCTGTTCAATGATCCTTGCAGCGATTTTTAAACTCGAATAATCTTCGTGTATATCAGATATGATTACTATTTTCATCCTTAAATGTTCAATTTTGATGAAACAGAAAATAAATACAAATATAAGAAAAGATAAGTATTCTATTAATAATCGCTTAATCCAAAATCAGAAATAGATTTAATATATATTTCTTCCATTTCTTCTTCAAAAAAGAATTTATCTTCACCAAATGCAGGTTTAAGGTCATCAATCCAAATTGCTTTTGGATTATATGCAGCAAAAAATGGTTTGCCAACCCATTTAGGATTACGTCCCTGAAGAAATTTTAGAATGATAACTTTTTCTGTTGCCGTTTTTGCTACACCAATAATATGTATTTTGCCAGGCGTACACGACATACTAGGTCCTCTTACTGTGCGGGCAATGCCACTTACCTGACGGTATGCCTTCCGGAATATATGCCATGCATCAATAAGAGACAGTGCAAAATAATGTTGTGCCCCTGTATCTCTTGCTATAAACATATAATAAGGTATACACCCAAGATTAATTTGTTTTTTCCACATCTGTGCCCATATTTCTGCAGAGTCATTTATGTGTTTAAAAACAGGTGACTGTGTCCTAATTTGTGCACCAGTTTTACGTATAACACGTATTGCCATTTTTACTGCGGCTGTACTTAATTCTCTGGGGTGACTTATATGAGCCATTATTGCCAATAATTTGCCGGCATTTCTTATTTTTTTAAAAAGACTAATAATTTCTTCCGAATCATCATCTGTAAGGTATCGATAAGGCCAAAAACTGAGAGATTTGGTGCCAATTCTTATGGTTTTCAGATGCGGTATATCTGCTTCTAGAATAGCATTTATATATTTTTCTAATATACTCGCTTTCATTATCATAGGGTCACCACCTGTAATCAATAAATCACTTATTTCAGTGTTTGTCTTTATATATTCGATAAGAGATGTTATTTCACTTTTTGCAAACCTTATATCTTTCATCGATACAAATTGAGACCACCTGAAACAAAAAGTACAATAAGCATGACATGTTTGCCCCTGACTTGGGAAAAAAAGAACTGTTTGCCCATATTTATGCTGAACCCCTTCAAGTTTATTATTTTTAAAATATGGAATATTCAATTCACATTGTCCTGCAGGGTGGGGATTTAATTGCTCTCGTATGTCATTAATCTGTTTTATAATCTCCTTTTTAGCAAGCTTACTATCTAGTATTTTTTTAACTTGTCTAAAATGTATGGATTTAAGCATCCCTTTCTGAGGAAAGGTCAGCTTGAAAAGTGCATCATTTAATGGATCATTCCAGTTAATAAGCTCATCTATAACATAGTTATTAGTTTTGAAAGGCAAAACATGAGCAACTATTTCAATATCTGATATGTGTTCTTCACTAAGTGTTGATATTTGGGGAATTTCCCTGAAATTTCGTAAATCAAATGCCTTATAATCCTTTTTTTTGAATTCATTCTTAAATTGCATTTTTAAATTTTAATATATTAATAACAGTGTTATTTACAAATCTATTAAAAATATTTTTAAAATCAAAGGAATCATTAAGCCTGAATTATTCATAAAAAACAAAAAAAAGTGGGGTAAAAATTGTTTAACTCATTGATATTCAGTATCTTTGAGGTGTCAAAAACAAAACATTACCCCATGTATAAAATTACAAAAAAACAAACACAACAAGAAAAAAATCTGATTTTTTTACACCAACACTTTTTAATCTTTCAGATTTTAACAAAAAGAAAGTAGAGGTTCGCTTCAATACAGAGCAAGTTTCTAATGACGGAGGACTTTTGCTTTTGAATGAAGTAGAACAGCAAATCGGATTGATAAAAGCGATTGCTTCCTGTATCAACGATCCTCGTCATCAAAGTTATGTAAATCACAGCATTGAGTCAATGCTTCGACAGCGCATTATGCAAATTGCTGCCGGATATGAAGATGCTAATGACTGTAATGAACTCCGTAATGATGGCGTATTCAAAATATGTGCAGGCAACGAAAAAGAATTGGCCAGCCAGCCCACCATGAGTCGTTTTGAGAATCAATTATCCCGAAGCGAACTGTACAAAATAGCCCAAGTATTTGTTGACAATTTTATTTCCTCATATGCCAAACCACCCAAATTCATCATCTTCGATTGTGATGATACCGATGCGAAGCTATACGGACAACAAGAACTCAACTTCTTTAATGCGTACTACGATGATTATTGCTACATGCCACTGCATATATACGAGGGACTATCGGGAAAACTTATAGCAACTATTCTTAAACCAGGTCGCAGAAGCAAAAGTGTTAATGTGCATAATATCCTCAAGCGAATGGTTGAATATTTGCGTAAGCAATGGCCCAAGACCATTATTATCATTAGAGGCGATAGCCATTTTTGTTCGAAAGAGTTTATGGATTGGAGTAAGCATCAGAAAAACATTGAGTTTATAACCGGGATAAACGGCAACTCAGTGCTTAATAAATGCACCAAAACAACTATTGAAAGTGCAGAGAGAGAATATAAAGCGACTGGCAAACCCGTAAAAATGTACCATTCGTTTGAATACAAGGCAGATACATGGGGACATTCGCAAAGAGTGGTAGCCAAGGTTGAAGTGAACAGCATGGGGACAAATGTGCGTTATATTGTCAGTAGTATTCGATTTATACGCGCAAAAGCCTTGTACGAAAATGCTTACTGCGCACGTGGTGCCGCTGAGCTTCGGATTAAAGACCATAAAACATACTTGCATTCAGACCGCATGTCGTGCAACAGTTTTTTTGCCAATCAATTCCGCCTGTTTTTGCACTCAGCAGCTTACGTCCTCATTCATACCCTTCAAAATGAACTACTTAAGGGTACTGAATTTGGAAGTGCAACAATGAAAACAATACAATTGAAGCTCATAAAAGTTGCTGCCCGGATAAAAATAATGAAGTCAAAGGTTGTAGTTGAGTTACCTGTTGAGTTTTACAGCAAGTGGGTTTATGAAAAACTACTGCTAATGTTTAGTCAGATACGGGTATAAAAAACCGTAATCAAAAAAAAAGTTCTTTAACATATTGAATATCTGACAAATAACAAAATCGACACACTAATGTTTATAGTGTGAAGGAGAGAAATATGTCCTCTTTGCAAGAATAACAGTCTTAAATTCAGGTGTTTATACAACGTTCGACAAAAACTCAAAGGAAAAACTAAAGAAAGCCAAAAAATTAAAATAGTTTTGTTGGTAAAATGTAGTTTATGAATAATTCAGGTAAGAAAAACATTAACAGCCGAAGAAAGAAAAGAAGTTGCAAACCTTAAGGGCAAGTATCAGGGGCTCAGATTAAAATCGAAAACGAAAGAAAAAATAAAAGAAACGATGGAATGGCTAAAGGAAAAGGGAAAATATGTTGAAGGTGTTTTTGAGGGGGTAAATGAATAATGACATTAATAAAATTAAATATTTATGATATACTTTTCAGGATATAATTGGGAAATTAAACACAGCCCTGAGAAGCTCTGTCCAGGACCTAACTTCTTCTCAAAAAGATGTGTAAGTGTCAACAACGAAGAGTTAAAAATTGAATTTATAAAAGAAGGGGGTGATGTACTTTGTGGTGAAGTTATATGCTCAAAACCGCTGGGATATGGCAAATACATATTTTTTATAAGCAGTCGTGTCGATTTGTTGCCGGACAACGGGGTGCTTGGCTTGTTCACCTGGAGCTATGATGCACACCCTACTAAGCGCGAAATTGATATTGAATTTTCAAAGTGGGATGGAGAAACTGTTACAAATTCTCAGTATGTTGTACAGCCAGATAAAAATCCGGGAAATCTTCACAGGTTTAATACCGAATTAAATGGCTTGTATTCTACACACATTATCGACTGGCAAGCTCATGAAGTGAATTTTTTGAGCATTCATGGGCACCATACAAGTCCACCATCCAAACAACACATCATTCAATCATGGAAATACACAGGCAAAGATATTCCTTCTCCGGAAAATGAGAAGCTCCATATAAATTTATGGAAATATAAAGATTCTCCTTTAGCCCTGAAAGAAAATCAAATATCTTATGTAATTATAAAAGAGTTCGTATTTCTCCCGAATCAACACACAAAAAATTTTTATTCTATGGAAAACCGTGCGAATGATTACAATAAATTAATCCGCATTTTCGGTTACGAAACAGGCGGACAACGCAATTCTACACTATGGCAGAATCCGGAAAGTCTTAACAGGAACTCTACCAAAATGTTATCGCTTTTTTCCGATTGGGAAGCTCATAAACGGGCAATACTAATGGATGACGTTATTCAGGGAGTTTGGA
>Ga0116143_10006403_pt1 | contig 10263 bp, 5 predicted proteins | sample AD_UKC034_MetaG_FD_89745 | JGI IMG/M metagenome (GOLD analysis project Ga0116143, IMG submission 89745) | Active sludge microbial communities of municipal wastewater-treating anaerobic digesters from USA - AD_UKC034_MetaG | ecosystem: Engineered > Bioreactor > Anaerobic > Digestate | place: USA...
CGCCCGGCCGGTATCGGGTGCTGGTGCGCACGCGCGACTGGGTGGCCAACTGGAATGCGCCCGGGACCCCCGGCCGGTTCCAGGTCCTCATCGACGGCCAACCCCTGCCGGCGACCTTCGGCACGCAACGGGCCGACTGGCACTGGCAGGACGGCGGCTCGGTCCGGATCGACGGGCCCGACATCACGCTGACCCTGCACGACCTGACCGGCTTCGACGGCCGCTGCGACGCCATCCTCCTGACGACCGACGAGGCCTCGACGCCGCCCGACGGCGGCCCGGCCCTGGAGCAACTGCGACGCCGCCTGCTGGGCCTGCCTGACATACCCAAGTCCGCCCGCCCCTCCCGTAGCACGGGTGTACCGGTCGAGCATCGGCAGGATGCCGGTGCCACGGATGGGTTTGACCTGGTGGTTGTGGGCGGCGGGATGGCGGGTTGCTGCACGGCCGTGGCGGCCGCCCGGCTGGGGTTGCAGGTGGCCCTCATCCAGGACCGGCCGGTCCTCGGCGGCAACAACAGCTCCGAGCCGCGCGTCCATCTTGGCGGCGAGATCAACCTGCCGCCGTATCCCCGCATCGGCGACGTCGTCCGCGAACTCGACGGCGGCCACCAGGGCAACGCCCGCCCGGCGGAATTCTACGGCGACGACAAGAAGCTCGCCGTCATCGAGGCCGAGCCGAACGTCACGCTGTTTCTCAACATGCACGCCAACAAGGTCGAGATGCAGGGCAATCGCATCGTCGCCGTCACGGCCGCCAATATCCGCACGGGCGAGGAGTTGCAGTTCGAGGCACCGCTGTTCGCCGACTGCACCGGCGACGGAACGATCGGCTTTCTGGCGGGGGCGGACTTTCGCATGGGCCGCGAGGGCCGCGATGAAACGGGCGAATCCATGGCCCCGGAGAAAGCCGACTCCATGACGATGGGCGCCTCGGCCATGTGGTATTCAACGGATGCCGGCTCGCCGTCGTCTTTCCCGGAATGTCCCTGGGCGCTCCAGTTCACCGACGAGACGTGCCAGCACGCCACGCGCGGCGAGTGGAACTGGGAGTGCGGGCTGAGCTGGAATCAGATCGACGCCTTCGAGGCCGTCCGCGACCACGCGCTGCGGGCCGTCTACGGCAACTGGGCGTTCCAGAAGAACCGCGCCGCCGACAGGGCCCGCTACGCCAACCTGCGGCTCGACTGGGTCGCCCATATCGCGGGCAAGCGCGAGAGCCGCCGCCTGCTCGGTGACGTGGTCCTCACGCAGCAGGACATCGAGGGCCGCACCCGCTTCGCCGACGCCATCGTCACCACGACGTGGTCCATCGACCTGCACTATCCGGACCCCGTCAACAGCGAGCAGTTCCCCGGCATGGAGTTCCGCACCATCTGCACGCAGCCGGCCATCAAGCCCTACCCCATCCCCTACCGCTGCCTCTACAGCCGCAATATCGAGAATCTCTTCATGGCCGGCCGCAATATCTCCGTCACCCATGTTGCCCTCGGGACCGTCCGTGTCATGCGGACCACCGGCATGATGGGCGAGGCCGCAGGCATGGCCGCCGCCGTCGCCGCCAGGAACAACACGACCCCCCGCGGCGTCTTCCAGAACCACCTGTCCGACCTCTTGACCCTCGCCAGGAAAGGCGTCGGCAAGAACTGAAGGGGTCCGGTACATTCTTTGCAGGGACACGCCGTAGTTCTTTGCCGCCATATGCCCCGGCCGCAGAGCACCCAAAAACGTACCTGGCGCCGTTAATGGCAAGAGACCAATTAAACGTGGTTTTCCAGATGGCCGAAATGGTTTTGCCGAGGGCACTTTTTCGGCAAATCCTTGAGCGAATCGGCCGATTGAGAGCCAGCCCAGAACTTGCGGCGTCAGGATGACCGAAAAAGGAGTGAGAATCCGCATCACTGAGGAGAAATCGCCGGTGGAGGTGCGCCGAAGAACTGCCGAAATGATGGAGTTTCGGCGAATTAGCGTGTTTGAGGGCTTCTCCCAGAGGCATACCGGCTATGTTAGTGACCAGACCCCTTGAACTGGAGGCCCTGATTCTGCTATCATTGACCGTGTTGCGTGTAGGAGTGCCAATTATGGCGTTATATGGCAAATCCCTGTTTATAATTGCTGTTAACTTTCGGTGGGAGTATCATATCCACAGCAAAGACCACCTTGGCTCTTGTTGTGGCTTCTCGTCCACACCATTCTGATTACGAGATACGGCATGACTGACGTTACGGAGATTCTGAATGCCATTGAGCAGGGAGACGCTAAGGCGGCGGATGAGTTGCTTCCGTTAGTCTATGAGGAGCTGCGCCGCGTGGCTACCTGGAAGCTGTCTCGAGAAAAGCCCGGCCAGACGCTTCAGGCGACTGCCCTGGTTCATGAGGCTTATATTAGACTGGTAGGGGCAGAGGCTCAGAATTGGAGCAGCAGAACACATTTCTTCGCTGCCGCCGCAGAGGCCATGCGTCGTATTCTTGTTGAAAACGCTCGTCGTAAGAAACGTCTCAGGCACGGAGGAAACCTGCACAGAGCCGAGGTGCAAGATGCCGACCTGATGATTGACGTGCCTTGCGGCGACCTGCTGGCCCTGAACGAAGCCTTAACGAAGTTCGCCGTAGAAGACCCTGCAAAAGCCAACCTTGTTAAGCTTCGCTATTTTGCTGGTTTAACCCTTGAACAGGCAGCCGAGATGTTGGGCATTTCCAGGGCTACGGCCGACCGGTACTGGTCCTACGCCCGCGCCTGGTTGTTCGACCAAATCAATAAGGGTGGCTGATATCGTTGTCCGACCCGAGTTGTTTGCATTTTAGTCGATGTTTCACATTTTTCATGATGTGTTTCTGCCCTGTATGTCGCAATCTATTATAGACAGATCTAAACAAGGAGCAGAAAAATGGCTGATAGAGCAAATGACATTGAAACGATCTACAATGCAGCCCGGCAGAAGCCTGCCGGCGCCGAACGGTCTGAATATCTAGACAAGGCCTGTGGTAACGATGCCGGCTTGCGGAGTCGGGTAGAGGCGTTAGTCAAAGCCGATGAGGAGGCCGGCAGTTTTCTGGAATCCCAACCCTTTGAGGCGACAATCACTATCGACAAGGCCCCCGTCGTCGAGCAGCCCGGCGACAACATTGGCCCGTACAAGCTCTTGGAGAGGATCGGTGAGGGCGGTATGGCGGTCGTCTATATGGCGGAGCAGGAGAGGCCCTTTCGTCGCAGGGTCGCCCTTAAGGTAATCAAACTGGGGATGGACACCAAGTCGGTCATCGCCCGCTTTGAGGCCGAGCGTCAGGCCCTTGCAATGATGGAGCACCCGAGCATCGCCAAGGTCTTCGATGCCGGGACCACGGAGACCGGCAGGCCATACTTTGTAATGGAACTGGTCAAAGGCGTCTCTATCACAGACTACTGCGACAAGAACAAGCTCGACACAAGGGAACGGCTGGACCTGTTCATCCAGGTTTGTAACGCCGTCCAGCACGCACACCAGAAGGGCATCATCCACCGCGACATAAAGCCGTCGAATGTCATGGTTACGTTGCACGACGATAAGGCAGTGCCTAAAGTCATTGACTTCGGCATTGCCAAAGCCACAAGCCAAAAACTCACCGAAAAAACGCTCTTCACCCGGTACTCTCAGATGATAGGCACACCAGAATATATGAGCCCCGAACAAGCCCAGTTCAGCGGTCTCGATATTGATACGCGTAGCGATATCTACTCTTTGGGCGTCCTACTCTATGAGCTGTTGACAGGTACGACACCTTTTGCCGCCAAGGACCTTCGCAGCAAGGGTTATGGCGAGATACAGAGGATCATCCAGGAGACTGAACCGCCCAAGCCATCGACCAAGCTTAGCACGATGGGTGATGCCCTGACGGAAATCGCCGATCATCGCAAGACCAATCCCGACCTGCTGACAAAACTGGTCCGCGGGGATTTGGACTGGATTGTAATGAAGACGCTGGAGAAGAACCGCACCAGGCGGTACGAGACCGCCAGCGCCCTCGCCGCCGACATCATGCGTCACTTTGCTGATGAGCCGGTGATAGCTGGGCCGCCAAGCACACTTTACAAAATTGAAAAGTTCATTCGGCGAAACCGCATAATAGTAACCGCGGCAGCCATGGTTGTGTCCGCCTTGGTGGCGGGTTTGATTATCAGTACGACGATGTACTTGCAGAAAAAGCATGCTCTGGACGAGTTGGCTAAACTGGAGATCCAGGTAGAAGCCGACCGTAGCTTGTCAACGGTTCAGAAACTCTACGCCGAGGGACGTTACCAGGCAGCTCTGGTCGAAATCGAAACAAGTCTCCAGCGTAAAGATGTAAGCCCTAAAGCAAGGTTGCTCCGCGCTCATTTGCTTTCTGAATTGGACCGGTTCAGTGATGCCGCAGCCGAACTTGAGAAACTCCTGATCGAACAGCCTGAAATCGCCGGCAGCGCGCATTACCTTCTGGCAAGAATCCTCATCGTAAGCGACCCTAACGAAAGTGAGAAACATCGGCAACTCGCTGAGTCACTGCTTCCACAGACAGCCGAGGCCTATTCTCTTCGTGGCATGACCGCCGACACCCCCGAAAGAACTGTCGAATGGTTATCCAGAGCGCTGGAGCTTGACCCAGGCCATTACCCATCTCGTAAAGCACGAGCATTCGCGTACTATGCTGTGAATGACTATGAAAAGATGGAGCAAGATGTCGAGGCACTCATCCTGCTGCGTTCTAAGGATTCCCTCGGGTACGCTCTACGTGCAATAGTTCGACGCCAGACCGGCAGACTTGAGGATGCGATTAGAGATCATGATTATGCAATCAAAATCTGCGATGTCAGAGAAGAGCTCGTTAAGCTCTACGATCAGCGCCGTGAAACCTACCTGCGTATGGGTGACTATGAAGCAGTACTGGAGGATGCACAGAGGTGCGTCGAGCTTCAGCCCGGAGAGTTCACTTACAATCTAAACATTGGCACCACTTTAATTTCATTGGGACAGTATGACGCTGCCAGGAAAATGTATCGCGAAAATGTGGAGATCGGGCAGGTGGACTGGCAGATCAGAGCAGAATCTATGAGATACGTCTTTTGCACGTTGGGTGCCGGGCATAGATTTGAGTTGCCCGAAGATATTGCACTTGAGGAGCCATTTTGTGCAATTCAGGAGGCCGTTGGTTATTATCGCACATTGGAGAAAAAGGCGGTGTGTTTAATACCTTCGGTTTCCGATCAGCCAAGTCTATCTCCCGATGGAAAGCAACTGGCCTATAATCGAGCCGGCGACTATCCATGGCAGCCTGCAACATCGAAGACAGGCGCGCCGGTAATATATAGGTCAAGTGGTATTGAAATCCTTGACATAGACTCCGGCAAGACCCGTTTATTAGTGAGTTCTGGCAAGGACCCGGCGTGGTCGCCTGATGGCCGGCATATCGCTTTCGTTCGCTGGCCAAAATACGGGGCTTTCTCCGCAGAGGAGATATGGTTCATTCCGGCAGCGGGCGGAGAGCCAAGACGATTAGCTAAGGGCACTTGGCCTTCGTGGGCCAGTGACTCGAAACGCGTCTTTTTCAGAGCGCCTGAAGACACACTGTTATACTCCATCTCCATAGACGACCATAGCGCTCGGCCCAGAGAGCTCATCTCGTGTCGGGGCCGGTATCCCGGGGTATCACCGGATGAGAAATACGTTGCTTATGCAGTGGGCAACGAGCTTCAAATCGTGGAGATGTCCTCCGGCTCAGTTGTGACAAAATGGACTGCCCCCGGTCATGAAAGGGGGATGATTGTGAAGTGGTCGCCGGATGGAAAGGAGATATTCATCGGGGGTTTCCTGGACTCCGACTTGGGTCTGTGGTGTTTTGATGTCCAGCGAAAAGAGGCTTGGCAGATATTTGATGCCCCCGTTATGAGGGTCAGCCGGTCGCTTGACCGGTCCAGGATAGCTGTTGACCTTCGTGCCCCCTTTGGTGGGATCTGGCTGGTAAAGCTCGATCCCAATGTTCCGACATATCAGTCGCTTGCCCCGGTATTCACGCGTGAGGAATTTCTGCGGCGTAAGTGCGAGCAATATACGCGCGCGCTTAAGAGCAATGCTCTGGATTCAAGCAGCTACTATTATGCAATTAGATTGATAGATAACCTTACCTCACAGGGTAAGGAATACTATGAGAAAGGCGCTTACAAAGAAGCCCTTACAATGCTGGTCGGTGCTGACGACCTTCATCGCGCAGCCTATAAGAAGTCTCGTTCGTCTGACACAGCGTTTATCGTAATGTCGTTGTTCCACCTTGGTCGGGTGGATGAAGCGACGGCTGCGCTCGAACGGCTGCGGGCTTTGTGCAAAGAGGAGCAATTCGCCGAAGACCAGGAGGCACAAGGTTTTTTGGCCGAGGCGGAGAAGCTCATTGAGGGCGAGGAAGAATAGATATGTTCTCAGCGAAGTGGGGGCGGAATCCGTTTATGAAGGTAAGGAACCGGTTCAGAGGAAGGCTTCACTCAAGTAATTTATTGATAATATATGCCTGAATTGTCTTTCTGGGCGAGCACCCGAGACGATTGGGTTTGGCATGAGAACTGAAGGGGTCCGGTACATCTTTTCGACCACACCCAGACCCAGCGTTTTCATCGAGATGCCCCGTCTGCCCACATCCCGAAAGAATGTACCGGACCCCTTTAATTGCGCCCACCGGAAGAATATACCGGATCGCTTTAGTTGCGCAGGCGGTACCATACTAGGCCGACGTACTCGTGGAGGACCATCGTGTTCAGGTAGAACGCCCCGGCCGATGGGACGAACGTCCTGGCCCGGAGCCTGGGTGGCACGAACTGGTAGTCCACGGGGACCGGCACAATGGTGTCCTGCGGGAAGACCCTCTCGAAGGTCCGGCGGCTGCGCGGCATGTGGGTGGCGGAGGTGGCCACGCCGATTCGCCGGCCGGCGCCTGGGCCGAGCACCCTGGCCGTCTCGGTCGCGTCCTCGGCGGTGGTCAGCGACACGCCCTGCACCCGGATCTTCTCGGCGGGCACGCCCAGCCGCACGGCGAAATCGCGCATGGCCTCGGCGGCACTGATCTGCGTGCCGGCCGTCTTGCCGCCGCTGGTCACAAGCACCTGGGCCCCGCTGCGTCGGAAGGCCTCCACCGCCCCATCCACCCGCGCCAGGGTCGCCCAGCGGGGCTCGGCCCGCGGCCGATGCCTCCACGGCGGCAGGGCCCCGCCGGAGAGCACGACCATGGCATCCAGGCCCGCCAGTTCCGCCTGCGACGCCGGCCGGCAGCGATTCTCCAACGAATAGCACAGCAGCGCCGCCACAATCTCGCTCGTCAGCAGCACATACAGCACCGTCGCGGCCAGCAACGCGTACCAGCCGCGGCGCAGCCTCTTACGCTGTCGCAGCCGCCGGGCCCACCAGAGCCCCGACACCATCAGCAGCAGCACCCACACCGCCGGCGACGCCAGTCCTTTTATCAAGTCTGCCATGGTCTGTAGCCCTTCCAAACGCGAAGCAGGAAGCTCGAGGCCCGAAATCCGAAGCAGGCACAAGGGACCAGAATCCAAGACGGCTCGTCCGACCGGCGGCCGCACCATCCCTTGCCTTCGGCAAGGGATGCCACCCAGGAGACTGACCGAGGGGTCCGGCGACCAGTATATCCCCTGTTTTGAGAAAGAAAACGGCCTTGGCGCCATCAAAAACGCGGTTTGGCCCGTTTTTCAAATTTTCCTGTAACAAAGCATACACTGCCAAGCTCTATGTACGGGGCAACCAAACGCACTATCTGTGGTCCGCAGCCTTCACATTCCACTGTACCATGTGGAGGCTGCTCCGCGCACAAAAAGGGCCGTGACGCAATGTCGCGGCCCTTTTCTGCTGTTTCTTCCGTCTATCAGCCTCTTCGTCTACGAAGCGCCGCCAGTGATCCCAGGCCCAGCAGCGTCACAGTTGCCGGCTCAGGAACCGGCGTTACATTCGAAATACCCACGACCATATCGCTGTAGTCGCAGTCGGTGTGGGAAGCAAGCAGGTCCTCGAAGGCCACGACCACCGACGGATTGCCGGAGATGGCCCCGGTGATGCCGCCGGTGTTGAAGAGCAGTGCATGTTCCATCGCGCCGTCGGGATTGAGCAGCTCGTCGGAGTAGAACATCGGGTTGGAAATGCCGCCGGCCGAGTCCGGGCTCTTGAGGAAGAACCCGAAGACCGCCCCGATCGCGGCCGTCTCGCCGGCGTCCATCACGTCGTTGCCGTTGCGGTCGTACCACGCGGTGCCGCCGGCCAGGTCAAACTGCACCACCGCCGAGGCGCCCACCGCGGCCGAGCCGCCGAACAACAGCAGCATCTCGCCCGCCGAAGGGGCCACGCCGTCGCCGTTGAAGTTGTAGATGCCGAACTGGTTCTTGGCCGCGTAGCCCGCCTCCTCCAGCAGGATGGTCGCCGTCGATGTCACCGGCGCGACGAGGTCCAGCAGGGACACGAAGCTCCGGCCCGTGGCCGTCAGGCCATTCAGCAGGCTGATGTCGGTGACAAGCGGGCTGACGCCGCCGTCGCTGAGAATCACATCGAGCGTCGGCCACGTGCACTCGCCGCCGGTCGGACAGGCGCGGACGTTGCCCGCAAACACGCAAATCATGGACAGAATCGAAAGGACAATGAGTCGTCTCATCACAGATCACCCCCAATAGATTGTAGATTGATTCACCTTTTCAATGGGTAAATCAGGGAAACACCCCCGATGGCAAACCCCCATTCCAACGACAATACGTCCCGGAACTGTATTGTTGAACGTATTGTACCTTTTCCAGGTCACGTTGTCAAGGGCCTGCTGCCCCCGGCGGCGGAAAAGGGGCGACTTTTCTTCTCCGCCGCCCGTCCCGGCGCCCCGGCGTTGCTATTCTGGGACCTCGCCCAAAAGAATCTCCCGCCTGTCCGCACAAATCCGTGCGAATGGTCTCGCCCGCGAACCGAGGGCGCGGGGTCCGCGGTACGGGCCATCCCTTCACTGCGCGAAGGGATGCCACCCCACCGGCTGGGGCGAAGCCGGGACGGCGGGCCGGAGGCCGCAGCTCAAGAGCGCCTGTCGCGGCCCGGCGTACGCACGGTTTGTGGGGTCGGGGGGGCCGAGTTCGACGTTCTGTGTCTGTCGTTTCCGTGACCGGGACGCCGCCTCGGGTGACCTCCTGGACTTTTTACATTTTTTTTACAGCCGGCCTCGACTTTTGTCTTGACCTGCCCCGGCACATCGGATATAATTCCGCGCGCCCCTGGAAAAAGAGTAGAGTGGTTATCCATTGCTTGAGGAGAACGGTTATGTTCGCGAAGACCCGCGTCGCCGCCGTCGTTTGGCTGTTCGTTTGTGGGGTGATCCCCGGATCTCTGTTCCCGCGGCCGGTGCGTGCGGCGGACCATTTCTACCACGACGCCGTAATTGGACCGGGCGATAACTACGACTACCTCTACGTCCACGACAGCCCTCCCGGACACACCCATGTCCGAATGGTCGGCGGCTACGTGTACGACCTGTTCGCCCTGGACGCCAGCCGCATTACCATAACCGGCGGCCAAATAGCGGATCTGTACGCCAGGAACGGCAGCGCTATCGACATCGCCGGTGGTGAAATCGTCGATGTAATGGCGTATGACACAAGTACCGTGAACATAACGGGCGGCAGAATCATTCATGGATTACAGAGTGAACACGGCAGCACCGTCAATATCACCGACGGTCTGATCGGCGACTGTGTCTACGCCACCGATTCGTCCGTCATGAACATCCACGGCGGGCGGATCACGGATTACATTGTCGCCAACGAGTCCGCCACCGTGAACATCTTCGGACGCAACCTGCAATTCGACCCGGACGCCGCCATACCGAGCCCGTGGGGACCGGGCACATGGGCGGGCGGGCGAATCACGGGGCAATACGCCGATGGCTCGCCGATGGCTATCTGCCTCGTCGATAACCTCGGCGGAACCGGCTCCAACAGCACTTTCGCCCATGTCGTCCTTCACGAGCTGCGCACCATCTACGTCGACGACGATGCTCCCGTCCCCGGCGACGGCACGACGTGGCGGACCGCCTACACATACCTCCAAGACGCCCTCATGATGGCCGGCCCCGGCGCGGAGATCCGCGTCGCTCGGGGAATCCAGAAACCGGACCTGTTCGCGCTGAGCGACCGCCCGGTTCGCGGGCGGTACGAGACCTTCCAACTGGCCAGCGGGGTGGCCATTCGCGGCGGATACGCGGGTATCGGGGCGGCGGACCCCAATGCACGA
>Ga0116143_10006408_pt1 | contig 10259 bp, 8 predicted proteins | sample AD_UKC034_MetaG_FD_89745 | JGI IMG/M metagenome (GOLD analysis project Ga0116143, IMG submission 89745) | Active sludge microbial communities of municipal wastewater-treating anaerobic digesters from USA - AD_UKC034_MetaG | ecosystem: Engineered > Bioreactor > Anaerobic > Digestate | place: USA...
ATTACTGCCGGAAAACTTAACAATGGAGAAAACACCGAGTATGGTTTTGGTTGGTTTATCCGCGTGCCCGGAAAAGTAGTTGCACACACAGGAAGTTGGGTGGGTTTTCTTACGGAGATAACGCGGTACATCGATCGGAATCAAACCATTATTGTATTAGAAAACTCCGCAAACGGTTATGCACGTACATTGATAAAAAATATTTGGGACGGAAAACCGGTAACCTTACCCAAAACCCATGTAATCACGAACGTAAAAATTATTGACGGTACCGGGTTGCCTGCGGTGGCCGGAAGTGTGCGGGTACTAAACAACCGCGTCTGGCATGTGGGTAAGCTTACTGCTTTTAATGGTGAAAGTACTACCGATGGAAAAGGCAAGGTATTGGCTCCGGGTTTTATCGATAATCATAGTCACCACGATGGCGGTCTTGAAAAAAACCCTTCGGCCCTCGCAGTAACGAGCCAGGGTATAACCACGATTGTAGTGGGTCAGGATGGTAGGTCGGATGCCATGGACTCCATTCAACAGGCTATTAAAAAAACACCGGTAAGCGTAAACGTAGCTTCATTTACCGGGCATGCTTCGTTGCGCGAAAAGGTGATGGGCAAAAACCTGTTTCGCAAAGCTACACCTGCCGAGATTGACTCTATGAAAGTATTATTGAGCCATGAAATGGACAAAGGTTCTTTGGGCTTAAGCACCGGCCTTGAGTATGAAGAAGCATTTTACAGCTCGCGCGATGAGGTGGTGGCCCTGGCTAAAGTGGCGGGTGAAAAAGGGGGGCGTTATATCAGCCATATTCGCAGTGAGGATTTGAACCTGGAGGATGCCATTGATGAAATTCTGGCGATTGGGTACGAAGCCAAAATTCCTGTACAGATAACCCACATAAAAATTGCTATGCGCAGCAAGTGGGGCCACTCCGAAAAAATTTTACGGCAACTGGATCGGGCCCGTCAAAATGGTATAAACGTAACAGCCGATGTTTATCCATATACCATGTGGAGCTCTACCCCGCGGGTACTTTTTCCTAAAAAGGATTTTGAAAGCATTACCAGTGCCGAGTTTGCCGTGCGCGAGTTGTTTGATCCGGAGGCTTCCGTTATGGTGCGCTATTCACCACAACCGGCCTGGCAGGGAAAAACGGTAAGTGAGATTGCCGCCATCAATAAAGAAACTACTGCGCAGGCATTGTTGCGCATCATCCGCGAAAGCGCACCCCCCGAACAAAGTGGTATTGTTGCCAAAAGCATGAGCGAAACCGATATCAGCAATTTTTTGAAGTGGCCTTATGCCAGTATTTGTTCCGATGGTTCCATGCGTGGACACCCGCGCGGGCACGGTTCGTTTACGCGCGTGTTGGGCAAGTATGTGCGCGAACAAAAGTTGATGCCATTGGAAACCGCCATTCAGAAAATGACCAGTCTGGCAGCAGAAAACGTAGGCATTAAAAACCGCGGGTTGATTGCCCCGGGCTATTTTGCAGATCTTGTGTTGTTTGATCCCGAAACGGTTATTGATAATGCTACCATCGAAAACTCAACGGCTTTGTCTTCTGGTGTGGAAGCCGTGTGGGTAAACGGTACGTTGGTGTACGCAAATCAAAAACCAATCGCGAATTATCCGGGCGTGCAGGTGAAGCGATAGGTGTTAATTGACTACTTGGCTGTAACCTGAAAGGCGCGCTCGCCATTTTTTTCTACTTCACGCAAAGTTCTGAGTTGTTTCATTTCTTCCAACATAGATAGCAGGGCACTATCGTCAGTTACTTTAAGGTGTTCTTTTAATTCTGAAAGAGATTTGATTTCGTTGGGTGCCTTGCGGAAATCGGTAATGAAGTTAAGGATGTCTATTTTCCTGATGGACATGTTAAAACAGTTTTTGAGATTGTAAAGAAAATCTTGATTCAAGATTCAAAATTCAAAAAATAAGATCCTTTGAGTCCCAATCTTAAATCTTAAATTTTGAATTTCAAATTACTTACTAATAATAAACATTGGTGCTTTGCGGTGTTTGGTTGCCTGTTCATACCCGTAGGCAATCTCAATCAGAACAGGTTCCTGCCAGGCGGTACTAAAAAATGAAACACCTACCGGCAGCACATCGGCAAATCCCATCGGCACCGTAATGGAAGGATACCCCGAGATTGCAGCCAGCGAAGAACTGCCTCCTAAAAAGTGATCGCCATCAATTAAATCGGTTTTCCAGGCTGGCGCTCCGGTAGGGGCCATTAATGCATGCAGGTTATTTTCTTTTAAAAGTTTATCAATGCCATTTTCACGGGTTGCTTTTTGCATGTTGGCCAAGGCATCTGCGTATTCTTTGTCTTGCAGCGAGCCTTTCTCATGCGCCAGTTTTAACAACTGTTGATCGAAGTATTTTAATTCAATGGAATCTTTCTCATTGAACTCCATCAACTCCGCCAGGTTGTGTACAGGAGCTTTATCGCCCAGGCTGGCAAAGTATTTTGTCAATCCGTCTTTAAACTCATACAACAACACGGTAAACGAAGAACTACCGGCACTACGGTCCAGGCTAAAATCGATTTCAATTACTTCAGCCCCCTGCGCGCGAATATCAGCAACCGCTTTTTTCATGAGTGTATCAACAGCGGCATGGTAGCCACTTATATTTTTTAACAACCCAATGCGTTTGCCTTTTAATCCATCGGCCTTCAGGTGTGGCATGTAGTCGGTTTTAAAATGACCTTCCGAAGCAAGGGTTTTTGCATCAGCCGAATCAACCCCCGTTAATGCACCCAAGGCAATGGCTACATCGGTAACCGTGCGCCCCATAGGGCCGGCTGTATCCTGGGTAAAGGAAATGGGAATAATACCACTGCGACTCAACAATCCCACTGTTGGTTTTAGTCCTACCAACCCATTGGCATTAGAAGGACAAACAATAGATCCATTGGTTTCGGTGCCAATGGCAAAGGCACACAAGCTTGCCGAGGCGGCTACCCCCGATCCCGAACTGGACCCACAGGGATTACGATCCAGCACATACGGGTTTTTGGTTTGCCCTCCAACACCACTCCAACCGCTGCTGCTCATATCAGCCCGGAAGTTGGCCCACTCACTCAGGTTTGCTTTCGCGATGATGACGGCCCCGGCATCGCGCAGTTTTTTTACGAGGTAACTATCTGTGGGCGGATAGGAATTGCGCAGTACCGTTGCCCCGGCCGTAGTGGGCATATCAACCGTGTTCAGGTTATCTTTTACAATAACCGGAATGCCATGCAGCAATCCCCGGCTCTTCCCTGCGTGCAGCTCGGCATCCAGTTCCCGGGCAATTTCAATGGCTTTGGGGTTTACATAGATAATGGAATTGAGCGCAGGCCCGTTCTTATCCAACGCTTCAATGCGCTGCAGGTAATCTCTTACTACTTGCTCTATTGTAAACGTGCTTTTCTGATAACCCACCTGCAATTGGGGAATAGTTATTTCAACGAGATAGTCATGTGCCGGTACGGCTGTCTCTTGCCTAGATGGTTGGCACGCCAGCAACAGGATGCCCCACAATGAAAAAGCACGGAATGATTTCATATAGTACAGGAATGAAAGTTACAGTTTCAGGTTAATGTACCTGCAATACGCATATGATTCCTTATGCCTACTGCTCTTGAACCAACCCCACTTTAACAATAAATATTGACAAGTACTTTACTTTAATAATAATATTTATTGAAATTGCATAAGCTATGGCAAATAGTACTTTATTGCATCCCCAGGGGCTGCTGAGTTTATGACGTTACTCGACAACACAGCCGCCTTTAAAGTTTGGGTTTTTGCTCCTTATCTGGAGACGGATGACCCTACCCTTAAATTTTACTATGACTATACCCAAAGCATTGAGGAATACACCCGTGTATTCGCAGAAATCAACTGCGAATGGGAATGGGTAAATGTAACGGTGCACAACATAGCCGAGTCCATAAAGCGGGTTAAAGATTATACCGAAAAGCAAAGTATTGTACTAAACCTGTGCGATGGCGATGAGATCAATAACGTACCCGGGGTATCCGTGATCCACGCCTTAGACGAAAGCGGAATAACCTATACAGGATCCGACTCTCACTTTTATAATGTAACCACTTCCAAAATCACCATGAAAGAAGCTTTTGACAAAGCCGGGGTTTCCATGCCGGGTTGGCAAAAGCTAAACGGACACATCGATCCTGATCTTTTTAAGAAAGTAGGTAAACCCATTATTGTGAAACCCGCAGTATCGGCTGGTAGCATGGGGATAAGTGTAAAGAATGTGGTTAATGGTAAGCGCGAACTAAAGAACGTTCTCAATAACCTACACGAAGGGTTTAAAGGTTGGGATATAAATACAGCGGGGTTGTTGGCCGAGCAGTTTATAATAGGCAGGGAGTTTACAACCTTGTTGGTGGGGTCGCATCACCAACCCGAACAGATTCAATTCTACCAGCCCATCGAACGCGTGTTTCATAAGGGACTGCCGGAAAAAGAACAGTTTCTTTCTTTCGAGCGGTTGTGGGAAGCCTATGATGAAGAAACTCCACCGCCCGACAATGGCTTCTTGTATGAATACGCACCTGTAACCTGCCCCACGCTGGCACAGCAGCTAAAAGACCTGAGCATTGATGCCTTTAAGGCTGTAAAGGGTGTTGGCTATGCGAGGTTGGATTTCAGAATGGATAAGAAAACCGGTAAACTGTTTGTGCTGGAGATTAATGCTCAGTGTGGCTTAAGCGAAGACGAAAACTATACTTCTATAGGCGCCATTCTGCGCGTAAGCAACAAAACCTTCACCAACCTGATTGTAGAAGTGCTGGACGATGCGCTGCTGCGCAGTTCTGTCTCCAGCTAACCAATCCTCATAGTAATAATTGGCTAACCCACGGCTTATATCCACCTAAGGAACATGAAAGTTTGCGTTTTACAACCTGACTATAGCACTACCGAGGTGGACTATAAAAACTATGATCCATCCCGCAACCTTGCTGCGCTTTTACCCAACGATCAGGTAGATCATGTATTTCTGAACAAACTAACCACATACAAGCAACTTAAAGAGTTGCGCAAGCAGAAGTATGATATTTATGTAAACCTATGCGAAGGCTATTTGGATTGGTCGGTGCCTTCTATTGATGTGATCAATTCATTGGATGCACTCAATCTGCCCTACACAGGACCCAATGCAGTTTTGTACGATCCGCCTAAATCATTGATGAAATATGTAGCGTATTGTGCCGGTGTTTTGTCTCCGCTTTACGCAGAAGTTACAGGCAGTCACAACCTGGAAGCTAAAGTTAGCCACTTAAGATTTCCGTTGTTTGTAAAGCCGGCCAAAGCGGGCGATAGCCTGGGCGTGGATGAGGAATCGCTGGCGCATGATCTTCCACACTTAACACATAAAGTAGATAGCCTGCTGGCCGAAGGGTATGACGAAATACTGATTGAAGAATACATAGCCGGGCAGGAATTTACGGTGTTGGTTGCAGCTAATATTCAACCAAAATATGGAGCCGTTGCTTTTAAACCGGTTGAATATAAATTTCCGAAAGGATATGCCTTTAAAACCTATGCACTCAAAACATCTGAGTTGCATAACAATGTGAACAAACCGTGCGCTGATGCAGCACTCGAAGCACGACTCAGGTTAGCGGCCGAAAAAATCTTTACCGGTTTTTCAGGTGTGGGGTATGCACGTCTGGATTTTCGGGTAAATGAAAAACAAGAAATTTATTTCCTCGAAATCAATTTTACCTGTTCTGTTTTTTATCAGGATGGATACGAAGGGTCTGCCGATTACATTCTGCAATTCGATCCTATCGGAAAATCCGGATTTTTAAAACACATCATTGAAGAAGGCAGGGCAAGGCACGCAGCGCGTCAGAAAAAGTATCGGGTAAAGGGTAATTCAATAAATGGCTATGGCATTGTAGCCCAAAGGCCCATTCGCAAAGGCGAAGTAGTTTTTAAGTTTGAAGAAGCTGCGCAGCGCCTTGTTACCAAACGGTATGTAGAACAAAACTGGACACCTGAACAACTCGAAGAGTTTCGCCACTATGCATACCCCATTTCGGACGAAGTGTACATCTTGTGGGATCATAAACCTGAAAACTGGGCTCCTCAAAATCATTGTTGTGTGCCCAATACGATTTACAGCGGGCTTAACTTAATTGCATTGCGCGATATTGAGGCCGAGGAGGAACTTACGCTGGATTATGCTGATCTGCTGGATGATACCATTCAACCTTTTGTGTGTACTTGTGGGCATCCTAATTGCCGCAAAATAATTTCTGGCCGGGCTAATAACTCAATTACCCAGCGCGAGAAGATTAGTGTAACGCCTCCTCAGGGTTAATCACAACCCAACCCCCGAAATAATTTCTAGATATCACAAATTTCAACCCCTTGCTTCAGCGAAGCCAGCTTATCGGGGCGCTTGGGAATAAACTCCTGGCCAACATAGCCGGTATAACCGGGTTCTACAATAGCACGCATAATGGCAGGATAATATAATTCTTGTGTTTCGTCTATCTCGTTGCGGCCGGGCACACCACCGGTATGGTAATGGCCAATATACTTATGGTATTTGCGAATGGTGGCAATTACATCGCCTTCCATTATCTGCATGTGGTAAATGTCATACAACAATTTAAAATTGGGCGAGCCCAACTTCTCTACCAACTTCACTCCCCATTCGGTACGGTCGCACTGATAGTCTTTATGATCCACTTTGCTGTTGAGCAATTCCATCTGCACGAGTATGTTATGCCGTTCGGCAATTTTCATTACCGGAGCTAACCCTTTGGCGCAATTTTCAATACCCTGTTCGGCACTCAAGCCATTCGCATTGCCACTAAAGCAGATTACACTTTTTAATCCGGCTGCTGCTGCTTTGGGAATTGATGTGGAATAATCTTTTAAAAACTTTTCGTGCAGCGATGGATCGTTAAAACCTTTGTTCAAGCCCAGGTCGGTAGCATACGCCATCGCACAGGTTAGTCCGTGTTTTTGCACAACAGCCCACTGGTCAGCATTTAATAATTCAATCGACTTCAGTCCGATTTCTTTAGCAGCTTTGGCCAGGTCTTCCAACGGAATAGAACCGTAACACCACTGGCACACCGAGTGGTTGATTTTGTTGTTGAGCGTTTCAGGAAGTTTGCTCATGGCTTTTACCATTTCGGGTAAGGCTACTACACCGGCAGCTGTGGCGGCAATGGATTTAAGGGCTTGTTTGCGATTCATACGAACGATTTGTAAAAGTTGAACCAAGATACGAGATTAATTTTTAACCGGCACGGGGTTCTAGTCGCTCGTTTCTCGTTACTGGTTGTTTGTCCTATACTATTAAATTACTCCAACCTAACCAGAAGCCAGCAACCAGAAACCAGCAACTATTTTTCATTCCTATAAACCACCCCATCTTTCATTACAAACTTTACTTTTCGTAAATCAGAAATGTTTTTGGTTGGGTCGCCCGACACAATAAGCAAATCGGCTTTTAAGCCGGCTTTTATAAATCCAATCTGATGCTCCAGGTGAAACGCGCGCGCATTTACGCTGGTGGCAGCTTTCAATACATCCAATACGGGCATGCCGTATTCTGCCATCAACTCCATTTCCAAAACATTTTCGCCATGCGCAAACACACCTACATCGCCACCCATGCCAATGGTTACACCATTTGCCAGTGCTTCTTTAAAACTTTTTTTCTTGTTGATAATATTGGCAGGCTCGGGGGCAACTCCTTTTTTCCAGCCGCGGTATTGCGTAATCATCTCAACTGCGGCAAGCGTTGGAATGAATGTCACATTATGCTCTTTCATCAGTTTGCCAATTTCGGCATCAATAAAATCACCATGCTCAATTGTTTCAGCACCGGCTAATACAGCACGCCTGATTGCTTCTTTCGATTTGGCATGGCAAACCATTACGCGGCCACTGCTGCGGGTTACTTCATTAATTAATTTTAATTCATCCAGCGTAAAGATGGGTTGATCGTCTCCGTTTAAACCCCACCGGTAATCGGCATATACTTTAATAATGTCGGCTCCCTTGCCAATCTGATCGCGTACTACGCGAATGAGATCATTGCCATCGGCTGCCTCGGCACCCAACATGATTTGTTGATCGTGGTCGTAATTTTTTGGCCCATACGAACCGGTTGAAACGATGGCTCTTCCTGCTACCAATAACCGCGGTCCCGGAATAATACCTTCGTTAATGGCCCGCTTCAGGCCGGCATCTGCATACCCGGCACCTTCCGTACCCAGGTCGCGCGCAGTGGTAAACCCGGCCATCAGCGTGTTTTTAGCATGCACCGTGGCGCGTGCAGTACGATAGGCATCGGTTTCTTTCAGTACTTGTGTATCCCAATCTGTAATGTTGTAGGGGTAAAGAAACAAATGCGAGTGCCCCTCAATAAGACCCGGGGTGAGTGTGGAGTTTGAAAAATTTATTTTAATGGCTCCGGCAGGTTCTTTCACCGAATGCTTAGGCCCGGCCATGGTAATTTTATCACCAGCAACTACAACAGCCCAGTTTTCGTGCAAGGTTTCGCCATCAAACACGCGGTCGGCTGTCAGGTAGTAGGTAGTTTGTTGGCTGTACGCGTTGCTGACAAGCAGATGAAATAAAAAATATCGAACCAGGTGTTTCATGGGTAGCACGAGGATTAAATTTACCGGATTAGCCATAATAAAAAAACCTTCCGGAAAGAAGGTTCTTTTTGAAACGAAGGAATGATTTTTCAGAGTGCCCGCAAGGCGGCATCATAGTCCGGCTCCTGCTTGATTTGTGGCACCAACTCGGTATATTTTATTTTTCCGGTCGTATCAATTATAATCACAGCCCGGGCAAATAATCCGGCTAATGTGCTGTCAATTAATTCAACGCCATAATCTTTACCAAAGCCACGATTGCGAAAATCCGAAACCAGGAAAACCTTATCAATGCTTTCGGTTCCGCAAAACCGTTTTTGAGCAAACGGCAAGTCTTTTGACACGCAAAAGATAACGGTATTATCAGCCGATGCGGCTATCGTGTTAAACTCATGCACCGATGCAGCACAAACATTGGTATCCACACTGGGAAAAATATTTAACACAATGTTTTTACCGCGGTATTCACTCAGCCTTACATCCTTCATATCAACCGTGGTGAAAACAAATTCGGGTGCCGGTGAGCCTACTGCAGGCAGGTTGCCGATGGTGTTTGCATCGTTAGAGCCAAGTTTGATCTGTGCCATGTATAAAAAGCTTGAGCAAATAAACGTGTATAAACAGTTAACGCAGCCGGTCTGAATCGCGCACTAATTTTTCATCTCTGCGTATAAAGCGCACGGCCAGCCAGTTACAGGCTACGCCTACAAACATAATCCATAATACCGGGGGCAGGTTGGCTGCGCCAGGGCCATATTCTTTAGAAACCTGCGTAAAAAAATAAACAGCCGAACCCAATGCTCCTGCAAGAATCAAGGAGTTGAGTGTGCCTAACTTAATCTGGGTAATTCGATTATCGAATCGCCTGATTTCCATAACGGCAATGGTAGCTGCGGCTATCATTAAAATGGCAGTAAGAGAATAAGGGAAGTATAAGGTTGTGCGCTGGCCGTCTTCAATAGTTGAAAAGTGAAGTGGAAATAACTGAATTTCTTTAGTTCCATCCATACCTTTCAGAATAGGCAGAAAAAGGCTAACTACCATACTAACTACTACTAATACGAGAAACACCGTTTGTATTCTTTGCCACATAAAAGGGTTGCGTTAACTTGCTGCAAAACTACGTAAATAGCGCAAAGGCCGAATCAAATTCTATGACAAAATCAGTTTATCTGCTGGATATTTTGCGCACACCCATTGGAAAGTTTGGTGGCGCATTGGCCTCGGTACGCCCCGATGATCTTGCGGCCGGTGTAATCAAAAAACTGATGGCACGAAATCCGTATGTAGATGTTAACCGGATTGAAGATGTAGTGTTTGGGGCAGCAAACCAGGCGGGTGAAGATAACCGCAATGTAGCGCGCATGGCACTGCTGCTGGCAGGGTTGCCAAAAGAGATTGGCGGGGTAACGGTTAATCGTTTATGCGCTTCGGGCCTGCAGGCCATTATGGATGCCACCCGGGGAATTGCGAATGGTGATGGCGATTGTTACATAGCCGGTGGGGTAGAAAGCATGAGTCGTGCACCCTTTGTAATGGCAAAAGCAGAGATGCCATTTTCCCGTAAAGCAGAAATTTTTGATACCACCATCGGCTGGCGGTTTATCAATTC
>Ga0116143_10006411_pt1 | contig 10257 bp, 2 predicted proteins | sample AD_UKC034_MetaG_FD_89745 | JGI IMG/M metagenome (GOLD analysis project Ga0116143, IMG submission 89745) | Active sludge microbial communities of municipal wastewater-treating anaerobic digesters from USA - AD_UKC034_MetaG | ecosystem: Engineered > Bioreactor > Anaerobic > Digestate | place: USA...
AGCGACATCGAGACCATCGACGATATCTTCTCACAGGGCCTGCTCATGATCATGGGCGACATCCTCAAACTGCTGGTGGTGGTCGTCGTCATGTTCGTGTACAATTGGAAACTGGCACTATTGAGCATGGTTCCGATCCCCTTGCTGCTCTGGAGTACGAACATCTTCAAGAACAGCATCCAGAAGAGCTTCCAGGACGTTCGTACCCAGGTGGCCCGCCTGAACGCCTTCGTTCAGGAGCACATCCAGGGCATGTCCATCGTCCAGCTCTTCGGCCGCGAGGAGCAGGAGTACCGCAAGTTCCAAGCGATCAATCGCGAGCATCGCAAGGCGCATATCCGGGGCGTGCTCGCTTACAGCATCTTCTTCCCAGTGGTGGAGGTGCTCAGTGCCATCTCGCTCGCCTTCCTCGTATGGTGGGGGGTGAAGGATGTCCTGGCCGGTGAAGCCACGCTCGGGGACATCTTCGCGTACATCCTGTTCATCAATATGCTGTTCCGGCCCATCCGACAGCTCGCCGACCGTTTCAATGTGCTGCAAATGGGCATGGTGGGCAGCGAACGGGTGTTCAAGGTGCTGGATACGGAAGCCTCGATACCTGATACCGGCCGCCGATCGGCCCACGATGTCCGAGGTGCTGTGCGCTTCGATCATGTCTGGTTCGCCTATGAAGAGGATGAATACGTCCTGAAGGACGTCTCGTTCGAGGCGCAGGCAGGGGAGATGGTGGCGCTGGTGGGCGCGACCGGATCCGGCAAGAGCAGCATCATCAATGTGTTGAGCCGGTCCTATGAGTTCCAGCGCGGCGAGGTGACCCTGGACGGTCATCCCATCGATTCCTATGCATTGCCAGGCCTGCGGAAGAACATCAGCGTGGTGCTTCAGGATGTGTTCCTGTTCAGCGACACCGTACATAACAACATCACACTGGGCGATCCGGCCATTTCGAGGGAGCGCGTGATCGAAGCGTCCAGGGCCGTTGGTGCACACGATTTCGTCGAACGCCTTCCGCAGGGATACGATACACCGGTCATGGAGCGCGGCGGGATCCTCAGCGTCGGACAGCGGCAGCTGATCGCCTTCATCCGTGCCGCTGTGAACCAACCCAAGGTGCTCATCCTGGACGAAGCCACCAGCAGCGTGGACAGTACCAGTGAACAGCTCATCCAGCAGGCAACGGAACGCATCACCAAGGGTCGAACGAGCATCGTCATCGCGCATCGCCTCAGTACCATCCAGGGTGCCGACCGGATCCTGGTGCTGGACAAAGGCCGGATCGTGGAACAAGGCGACCACCGATCGCTGCTCGCGCAGGATGGACCGTACCGTAAGTTGTACGACCTGCAGTTCAGGTAGGTCATCAGGTCGGTCGTCCAATTTTCCCGGCTCATCCACCCCGTCCAGCGTGTGGGTGCGTTGGGCCGTGTGGCTGGCGCAATGATGCCGACCTTGGCCCTTGGGACTCAACAGGATGCGTCAGCTGCTACACGCCGAATGTTGCCAGGGAACTCGGAAGCAACGCCGGGAAGCATTGGCGCGTCATTCTTCCAACTCTCCCGAATGACCATGAAGTTCATCCCGAACATGCCCCTGGCGATCGTGTTCACGGTTCATGTGGGTCTGATCCAGGCTTCGGGTCCTGCTGAGGACCGTGTGCGTTTCACCCAGAACCAGGGTCAATGGGACCAGGCCGTACTTTTCAAGGCCTCGGTGAACGCCGCGACCGTCTTTCTGGAACGCGAAGGCGCCACCTGGGTGCGGTTCGAGGACCGGGTTCATGACATGGTGCATGAAGCTGGAGAGGCGGAACACGGCCATGACCCTTTGAACGCACATGCCTGGCGTATGCGATTCATCGGGCCGTCGTCGACGATGCAGGTGGAAGCGGGTGAGCGATGCCCTGGCTACGAGAATTTCTTCATTGGCAGCGACAGGCGGCAGTGGCGCTCACGGGTCCCCGCATTCAAGGGGGTGAGGTACAAGAACGTTTGGCCTGGGGTCGATATCGAGTACCGGACTGTGGGGGGAGACTTGAAATATGATATCCTGCTTGAAGCGGGTGCTGATCCCGATCGCGTGTCCATGGCATACGAGGGTATGGATGGTATTTGGGTCGATAAGGACGGGGTGTTGGTGCTGAAGACCTCCGTGGGTGAGGTGATGGAGTTGGCACCGGTGGCGTTCTATAGTGACGGGGCCCACGAGTCCGTGACCTGTGCATATCACCTTCAAGGGGCGGTGCTTGGATTCGTCCTCGGTGACGATGTGGACCGGTCGCGCCCCATCACCATCGATCCCGTATTGATCGCTAGTACCCTCAGCGGCGCCACCGGCCAATCGAACTACGGGCATTGCGCCACATACGATGATCTCGAGAACATATACACCGGTGCCCGCAACTTCGGTCCCACTTATCCGGCCACGGTCGGTGCCTTCCAGGTAACGATGGGCGGTGGGGGTACGGACATGTCCTTCAGCAAGTACAACCCGGATGGAAGTGAGTTGCTATGGGCCTCCTACCTCGGAGGTTCATCCGGCGAGAATCCGCATAGTATGATCGTCAACGCCAATGGTGAATTGTGCATCATGGGGACCACGAGCTCGGCGAACTTCCCCGTCACTCCCGGTGCGCTGGACAACACGCTGGCCGGAACGGATATCGTCATCACCCACTTCAGCTCAGATGGTGCGTCGTTGATCGGTAGCTCGTTCGTGGGTGGTCAGGGCGAGGACGGCTACAACAACATGAACGCCAATTATGGGGAGGCCTATCGCGGTGAGATCTTCCTCGATGGTGCGAACAACATCGTCGTGGCGAGCTGTTCCTCCTCCCAGGACTTCCCGGTCACTTCCGGTTGTCTGCAACCTGCACTCGGCGGAGGACAGGATGGGGTGGTCTTTGTGATCGACCCGACATGCAGCACCATGCTATATGCCACCTTCCTGGGAGGTGCGCAGGATGACAATGCGCTCGGGGTCCGCATCGCGGTGGGCGGCGAACTCCTTGTCACGGGAAGCACCGAAAGCAGCGACTTCCCAGTGACAGCGGGAACCGTTGCTTCGAGCTATCTGGGAGGGGATCGGGATGGTTATGTGGTGCGTCTTGCCGCAGACCTATCCAGTATGACCGCCGGTTCCTTCTTCGGTACCGATGAGTCCGACCGCTCCTATTTCATTGATACCGACCTGAATGATGATGTCTGGATCTATGGACAGACCGAAGGCATCGTACCCATTTCGCCATCCGGAACGTACGGCGTGGCCAATGGTCCCATCTTCATCGCCAAGTTCACGGCCGACCTCGCGGCAATGCCGGTGAGCACGACCATCGGCGGCGCCGTAGGTTGGAACGGGGATCCCGGCGGTGCGGTACCTGTGGCCTTCCTGGTGGACGTTTGCGGGAACATCTACCTTTCCAGCTACAACTCTTCGGATGGCTTGCCGCTCACTGCGGATGCGCTGTATCAGGATGGTAGTTTCTACCTGGCCGTGTTCGAGCCCGAGATGTCGGAGCTGATCTACGGGACCTATTATGGTGGCAGCCACGTGGATGGTGGCACCAGCCGGTTCGACAAGAACGGCGTGGTCTATCAGGGGGTCTGTAGTGGTACCGGTAGCTTGCAAACGACCCCGTGGGCCTATGCCACCAACCAGACCATCGGATGGGACATCGGCGTTTTCAAGATCGATTTCGGAGTGGCCGGCGTGAATGCGGCGGGTGCTTCGGCGATCAACACGGGTTGCGCGCCCATCCAGGTCGATTTCTCCAACGAAAGCACGGGCGACACCTGGATCTGGGATTTCGGTGATGGCTCCCCGTCCGTGGAAGCGTTCGAACCTAGCCACCTGTACACCGATCCCGGGGAGTACCTGGTCCGCTTGATCGCGATGGATTCCCTTGCCTGCAACCTCGCGGATACCACCTATTTCAACATCACCATTGGTGCACAACAACCCGTGGCGGCCGGACTGGTATGGGAACAGGCCGTGGATTGCACCGAATTGAGGATACATGCCGTGAATACCAGTACCGGTGATCCATTGGACCATATCTGGGAGATCAGCGATGGCACGGTCGTCACTGCGGACTCGATCGTCCATGTGTTCGATGTGGAAGGGAGCTATGAGGTGACGCTCATCGCGTTCGACCCCACCGGGTGCAGTCAGAGCGATACCATCACCACCGTTGTGGAGGTGGCCCCGATCGAGTTCCAGCCCGTTCTGGAGGACAAGGTCCTTTGTCCCGAGTGGCTCTTCGTGACGCTGGATGCCGGGCAGTATGATGGACAGTTCCTCTGGAGCACCGGAGCAACAACGCCCTCCATCCAGGTGAGCGTCCTGGGTACCTATGATGTCGAAGTGACGAATGATGAGGGTTGCTTCGGTACGGCCACGGTGTCCGTCCTACCACCTGTTCCGTACGAGCTTGAAGTGCTGGAGCGGACATGCCCCGGGCATGCGGTGGAGGTGAGCATCCCGTTGGATGATGCACAAGCCTATCTGTGGGCGGATGGAAGAACGACGCGTACCGTCACCATGCCCGGTGAGGATGGTCACCTGGAGTTCGTCGTCATCGATCGCTACGGATGCAGCCACGCGGATAGCGCGGTGGTGGAACTCTACGACAACGATACACGGATGTACATACCCAACGCCTTCTCTCCCAATGGCGATGGCATCAACGATACCTTCAGTTTCGCCGGTATGGCGAGAAGGAAATGGATGTGACGATCTACGACCGCTGGGGGGAACGGATATTCTCATCCACCTCCAAGTCCATTCCTTGGGACGGTACATTTAACGGAGGGCCCGCCCCGAACGACCTTTATGTTTACGTGCTGAACTACACCGGAATGTGTACCGGCACCGAACAATTCTCCAGGATCGGCCACGTCACCGTGGTGCGTTGAACGAATGGACAGGATGAACGACCGAAGGAACATGGAACGGATCAGCATGAAGTTCACAGGCCTCTCAGCACTGTTGGTGCTCGCATCTCCCGTGGTCGCACACGACCATGAACATGGCGATCGACGGACCCCGCCCGCCTTCATAGAGAACGCCGGGCAATGGCCGGCACCGGTCCTGTTCCGGTCCGGTGCCAGCGGGGCCACCCTGTTCGTCGAGCGAGACGGCTGGACCTGGAGCATGTATGAGCAGCGTGCCCACGAGGTGATGCATGACTTCATGGAGTATCCAAAGGAGGTGCGGGATACGTTGACCTTCCGCGGCCACGCCTGGCGGATGCGTTTCGTGGATCCAGCTACCGGTTCCACCACCATGGGCATGGATCGGTCCAAAGCCTATCACAACTATTTCCTGGGTAATGACCCTGCGCAATGGCGGTCCCATGTGGGCCTTTACGGCCAGGTGTTCAAACAGGAGGTATGGCCTGGCGTGGATATCATGCTGAAGTCGGAACAGGGCGCGTTCAAGTATGACGTGCTCGTTGCTCCCGGGGCGGACCATCACTCGGTCCGGATGCGTTACGAAGGCCTGGATGAACTGGCCCTCTCCGCCGAGGGGCGCCTGATCATGCGCACCTCTGTCGGTGAACTTACTGAACAGGCTCCGGTGGCCTTCTATGGCGATGAACGCGGGGGAGCGCTGAAGTGCGTGTTCACCCTCTCCGGTGATGTGGTCGGATTCGAGTTCCCAGACGGGCTCGACCGTACTCGACCGGTCGTGATCGACCCATTGTTGGTGGGTGCCACATATTCCGGTGCCACGGGCTCCAGCGTATACGGCCACTGTGCCGCATTCGACGACTCCGGTAACATGTTCTCCGCGGGGCGTGACTTCGGCAGCAATTACCCCGCGACGATGGGCACCTTCCAGGGCTCCTTCGGAGGGGGGGGGACGGACATGTCCTTGAGCAAGTACACCCCGAACTCGAGTGAGCTCCTGTGGGCAAGTTATTTGGGCGGGAACAGCGGCGAGAACCCGCACAGCCTGATCACCAATCCGGCTGGAGAGCTGATCGTCATCGGGTCCACAAGTTCGCCTGATTTCCCGGTATCCGCCAATGCCTACGATGACACACAGAACGGCCAGGACATCGTCGTGGTGCATTTCGCGCTGGACGGAGGATCCATCATCGGGTCCACCTATATCGGCGGTAGTGGTGATGACGGCACCAACAACATGGGAGGGAATTATGGGGAGGCCTATCGTGGTGAGGTGTATGTCGATCAGGTGGGCAACATCCTTGTCGCCAGCTTCTCCAGTTCAGCTGATTTCCCGGTGGTCGATGGGGCGGTCCAGTCCACGACCGGCGGTGGACAGGATGGGGTCTTGTTCAAGCTCGATCCCACTTGCTCCAACCTGTTGGCTTCCACTTTCATCGGTGGCTCACAGGACGACGCGGCCCTTGGGCTCAGGCTTGCTGCCAACGGAGATGTGTTCGTCGTTGGTCATACCGAAGGGTCGGGCTTCAACATGCCTGCCGGTGGGTACATGCCCTCGTATCAAGGCGGTGCAACGGATGTCTATGTCCTTCGATTCACCGATGACCTGAACAACCTGGTGGCGGGTACCTACTTCGGGACGCCTTCATCCGATCGTGGCTATTTCATCGACCTGGATAGCGAGGACAACGTATGGATCTATGGCCAGACGGACGGTGCGGTACCCGTGTACCCGGAAGGGACCTATGGGGAATCCGATAATGGGAACAACTACCTCGCTAAGTTCACAACCGACCTGTCCGATCGGTTGGTGACGACCATGATCCCAGGCAACGTGGCGCCAGTGGCTTTCCTGGTCGATGTTTGTGACCATGTCTATATGTCCGGCTATGCGGCAGGTGGTGATCTTCCGCTGACCGAGGATGCGCTCCAGACAACGGGCTCCTTCTACCTGGCCGCCTTCGATGTGGACCTTGCGGGGATCCTCTTTGGAACGCATTATGGTGGAAGCCATGTTGATGGTGGGACGAGCCGTTTTGATAAGAACGGATTCGTTTATCAAGGGGTCTGCTCCGGTGGTCAGAGCATGCAGTCCACGCCATGGGCCTACGCGCCGAACAACCAGATCTCTTGGGATATCGCGGTCTTCAAGATCGACTTCGAAACGGCCGGTGTCCAAGCCAGCATCAGTTCCAATTCGCTCAGCCAGTGCATCCCAGCCGTGTTTAACCTGACCGCGAGTGGCCAGGCCCAGGAGTTCCAATGGGACCTTGGGGACGGATCCCCCATCCAGACCGGAACGGAGATCACCGTGAGCTACGATGAGGTCGGCACCTATGTCATCACCCTCATCGGTGTGGACCCCGGTGCCTGCAATCTGGCGGACACCACCTTCATCACCCTCCAGGTGTTCGACCCCAACGTGATCCTTGCTGATTTCGAACCGATCGCCACGAGTTCCTGTGACGGGTACTTCCTGGATCTCACGAACAATTCAGAAGGTGGGAACCAGTACAACTGGACCTTCGGTGACGGCATGGCCTCCACCACCTTTGAACCTACACACGCCTATGATGGCCCAGGGACCTATGAGGTGGGTCTGCAGGTGGTGAACACCGTTTGTGCGGATACCGCGCGAGCGACGGTGCCGGTGACCTTCACCACCCCGTCCATCGAGAATACCCTGCCGACACCGGTGCCCCTGTGCGATGGGGCCGCCGCGACACTGGATGCAGGTCTTGGTTTCGATTCCTACGCGTGGTCCACTGGAGCCTCACAACGAACCATTCAGGTCAACGCGGTCGGACAGTACTGGGTGACCGTCACGGATGGAGCCTGTGCAGCGACGGATACCGTGCAGGTGATCTTCGCGCCGCCGCCGCCGCCGACACCTGATCAATACACCTGCGGTGGGCGGGCCATATTGATCTCACCGGCCTTCAACGCAACGAACGTCGTCTGGTCCAACGGCCAGGAGATCGACCCATTGCCTGTTAGTGTGGGAGGTGACTATGGCTTCAGCGCTGTCGATGCCTATGGATGCCCGGTGCAGGGTTCCGTCCGGGTGATCGAACTGCCAACGGACCGCGGAGAAGGGTTCGTTCCGAATGTGTTCACGCCGAACAACGATTCCCAGAACGACGAGTTCGAGATCGTTGGTGAAGGGATCGATCAATTCCACATGACCATCTACGACCGCTGGGGACTCAAGATGTTCGAGTCGAACAACCAGGGGAACGGCTGGAACGGTGGTGCGGATAACGCCCGCTCCGCCCCGGTGCCTGATGGCACGTACTACTACATCATCGACTTCAAGGACTTCTGCAGCGAGGAACCGAAGACCACCTTGAAGGGACACGTGACCCTGCTACGCTAGAGGCTGCGCAGGTAGGCGCCGGTGTAAGACCCTTTGGCCTCAAGCAGCCCCTCCGGCGTGCCCTCGTAGATCACGCTTCCGCCACCGTCGCCACCCTCCGGACCGAGGTCGATGATGTGGTCGGCGCGCCTGATGACCTCCGTGTTGTGTTCGATCACGAGCACGCTATGGCCATTGGCGATGAGCATGTCGAAGGAGGTGAGCAGCTTGGCGATGTCGTGGAAGTGCAGACCGGTGGTGGGCTCGTCGAAGATGAAGAGCGTCGGCTTCTCCTCCTGGCCCTTCGCGAGGAAGCTGGCTAGCTTGATCCGTTGGGCTTCACCACCGCTCAAGGTGCTGCTGCTCTGTCCCAGCTTCACATAGCCCAATCCCGTCTCCTGGAGGGGCAACAGCTTGTTCACAACGCGCTGGCAGGCCGGCGAACCGGCTGCGTGCTCCCCGAAGAATGCGATGCCGTCGTCCACGGTCATGTCCAGCACCTCGGCCACGTCCTTGCCACCCACCTTCACATCCAGGATCTCCTCCTTGAACCGTTTGCCGTGGCAGGCTTCGCAGGTTAGGCTGATGTCCGCCATGAACTGCATCTCGATGTGGACCTGGCCTTCGCCCTGGCACACCTCGCAGCGTCCGCCGTCCACGTTGAAGCTGAAGAAGGCCGGACGATAGCCGCGAACCTTCGCAACGTCCACCTCGCTGTACAACTGCCGGATCTCGTCCCAGGCCTTCACATAGGTCACCGGGTTGCTCCGGCTGCTGCGGCCGATGGGGTTCTGGTCCACGAGTTCCACCGCTTCGATGCGCTTCAGGTCCCCTTCCAGCGAACGATGCTCGCCAGGTCGCTCGCTGAAGCCCTCGAGTTCCCGTTTGAGCGCGGGGTAGAGGATGCGTTTCACCAGCGTGGTCTTGCCGCTGCCGCTCACACCCGTCACCACCGTGAGCATGTGGAGGGGGAAGGCCACATCGATGTCCTTCAGGTTGTGCTCCCGCGCGCCGCGCAGGATGATGCGATCGCGGACCTGCTTGCGACGCGTGGGCCGCGGGATGACCTCCCGGCCGGTGAGATAGCGTGCCGTAAGGCTCTCGCTGTGCAGCAGATCGTCATGCGTCCCGGAGAAGACGACCTCACCACCATGACTTCCCGCCATCGGACCCATGTCGATGATATGGTCCGCCGCCTTCATCACCTCCTCATCATGTTCCACCACGATCACCGTGTTCCCGAGGTCGCGTAACTTCTTCAATACGTCGATCAGGCGCAGCGTATCACGCGGGTGAAGGCCGATGCTCGGTTCGTCCAGGATGTACATGCTGCCGACGAGACTGCTGCCCAATGATGTCGCCAGGTTGATGCGCTGGGTCTCTCCACCGCTCAAGGTGTTGCTGCGCCGCTCCAGGGTCAGGTAGCCAACGCCCACTTCCACCAGATAGCCGAGGCGGTTGCGGATCTCTTTGAGCAGGCGGTCGGCGATGCGCTGGTCGTGTTCGTTCAACTCCAGCTCCGCGAAGAACCGCGCGCATTGGTCGATGGGCATGCCCGCAAGCTGGGTGATGTCCCTGCCGCCCACCTTCACATAGTGTGCTTCGGCCTTCAGGCGGGAGCCCTCGCACACGGGGCAGATCGTCTTCCCGCGATAACGGCTCGCCAGCACCCGGTATTGGATCTTGTAGCTCTTCTCCTCCACGTACTGGAAGAACCGGTCGATGCCATGAAGACCGCGTGCGCCCTTCCACAACAGGTCGCGCTGCGTGTCGGTGAGATCGCGGATGGCGCGGTGGATGGGGAAGTCGTACTTGGCGCAATCGCGGATGAAGTGGTCCTTCCATTCGCTCAACTTCTCACCGCGCCACGGGGCCACCGCATCGTCATACACGCTCAGGCTCTTGTCCGGGATCACCAGATCCGCATCGATACCGATGACATTGCCATAGCCCTCGCACTTGGGGCAGGCGCCCACCGGGTCGTTGAAGCTGAAC
>Ga0116143_10006413_pt1 | contig 10256 bp, 27 predicted proteins | sample AD_UKC034_MetaG_FD_89745 | JGI IMG/M metagenome (GOLD analysis project Ga0116143, IMG submission 89745) | Active sludge microbial communities of municipal wastewater-treating anaerobic digesters from USA - AD_UKC034_MetaG | ecosystem: Engineered > Bioreactor > Anaerobic > Digestate | place: USA...
GGTTTACGGCCAGCACGACGCAGGCTGGATGTCGTTCTACGACTTCTTCCGCACCGAGTGCGGCCTGGTCGAACAGACGGATCAGCTACAAGGACTCTCGGAAATCTCGCAGTCGGCAGGGTGGTTTGTGCCGTTTGAACACATTTGCTTTATCTGCGAGCGGCACTCCATCTTGCGCAGGAACGCCGAGGGGCAGTTGCATTGCGAAGATGGGCCGGCAGTCCAGTATCCCGATGGCTGGTCGGTGTATGCCATCAACGGCATTCTGTGCGACGAGCAGATCATCATGCGACCCGAGACGCAGAACGTCAAGCAAATCAACAACGAATCCAACGCCGACCGCCGGGCGATTCGCATTGAGCGCTTTGGCTGGACACGCTACCTCAAGGAGAGCAAAGCGAAGCTGATCGACGAGCGGGCCAACGACGTGGAGGGGACCCTGGAGGCGCTGTACTCGATTAAGGGGAATCGTCGGTTCGTGGCGACGTGCCCCACGGGAAGGGTCTTCACGATGGGAGTTCCTGAGAGCGTGAGGACGTGCGAGCAGGCCCAGAACTGGCTCGGCAATCAACCGCTCGACGAACCCTCTCGCTGCCTGTTCCGCACATGAAAAATCCATTTGAAATGGGAGTTTCCGTGTGGCATGGAGTTCGTTCCATTACCACGGACTCCGTGGCTTCTGATGTGTGGTGGATCGTCGAAAATCAGTTGTGGTCCAAGACCGCGACAAAGTTTCGAGAAAGCGCTACGCACAAGGTAGGTAGCGAAATCGTTCCCCTTATAAGGGCACTGGCGGAGGACGACTTTTGGGCCGTGGTGTTTAAAGTTCAGATAACAGAGATCCACCATGAGCAATAAATTTCGACTTGGGTCCAGCGTGGGGCCAGGAATGCGGGCCAGCGTGTCGGATGGTGTTTTGGGCATTGTGCGGGACAGTGTGGTTGGCATTGTGCGGGACAGTGTGGTTGGCATTGTGCGGGACAATGTTCTGGGCAGCGTGTGGGACAGCGTGAGGTCCAGCGTGTGGGACAGCGTGTGGGACAGCGTGGGGGACAGCGTTGTTGAAAACTTTGTTGGCGTGAACCATGAGAATAGTTTTCATCTTGGGAAGAACGTGGGGGACAGCGTGTGGGACAGTGTGGGAAAGAACGTGGGGTACAGCGTGCGGGTAAGCGTTCGGGAAAGCGTTCTGGAAAGCGTGCGTGCAAGCGTGTGGGACAGCGTTCGGGAAAGCGTGGGGGCCAGCGTGTGGGGCATCGTGCGGGAAAGCGTGTTGGACGGCGTGAGGCACCATGAGCAATAGCTACGCAACGGGGAAACCCGTATGGCAAATTGACGTAATCAAGTTTCTGATGGAACCTGAGTTTCGAGACCTAGAGCAATCCTTGCTTTCCTGCGTGTTGTCTTTTGCGTTGGAGGGTACTTGGAGAGAAGTGCGTAGAAACGTTTGTTTTGAGGTAGGTTCCACAGTTCGGGTAAGACTTCATGAGCAAATCCTACGACACGGGGAAGCCAGTCATCTTTAACTTCACTGAGTGCTACAGTTTATACACAAAAAGCTACGTGGTGTGTTACGACGTTCGCATGGACGTACGAGATCGCGTGAGGTCCAGCGTTTCGGCAGCAGTATTCCTTGTGTCGTCGCTTGTGCGGAACTCTTTCCAATTGGAGCCACTCCATGAGCAACTCCTACGACACTGGGGAGCCAGTCTTCCTTAACGACGACGAGTGCTACACCTTATGCACCAAGAGTTACGAGGGCTTGGACGTTCACATAGACTTGAGATCCAACGTTATGGCAGTGGTCTTCCCTGTGGCGTCGCTTGTGCGGAACTCTTTCCAATGACTTCAGGGGAACCCGTCATGAGCACGGAAGTCGGCAGGGAAATCGAACTGCATGAGTTCTTTCAGCGATTGCAGACGTGGGAAAAGATTTCCAGACCTGCTTTGACCGACGTTTGCGTGGGAATGCAAAACCATATCTACACGGCTGTCTGGAGTTTCGTCGTCACCCCAATTCGCATGGTGCTGGTGCTTGACGAGGAGCGCTAAACATGGGTAGCCCGTGGACTGTCGTGAATCACCCATCAGTAAAATGCCGTCATCCAGCAGAGGTAGTTTGCGAAGTCGATCCATTGTGCTTTATTCAACTCGTCAACACCATTGAAGGCAGCAATCACGAGCAAAGGCAAAGCATTCGCTGGGTAAGGGACAGCATCAAGCATTGCCTCCGAGTACACTTTTACGAACAGCGAGGCATCAACCAAAACCTTGAAGAAGGTCTCAGCCATGTTCAATGTCAACTCCATGAGTAACTTCCGCAACACGATTTACTATGCCGGATTTAACTTATGCCCATCCTTAAAGCTCATCATCTTCAAAACCAAACTACTTGATGAATCTGGGATGCAGTGGAAATTTGATCCCATTGCGGATGAAATTTACGCCGCAGTCGAACAGCAGATTGACACCAAAACCAGGAGGCATACGCGATGAACCCCGTAAAAGTAGCCGTGTGCGTCTTGGCGACTACCGCAGTTCAACACGCCATTCTGAACAGCGACACATACAACCACTTTGAGATTTTTAGTACCGACAACCTCTGGGAGATGGATTTATTTCGGGTCCGGACATTTATTCGGGAGGCGTGTCGCGTGGACTCCATCTTAAAATCGCAAAAGTGCGATTGACCGCAAGGCAAGAACCGTGGATAATGGGTCCGTCCTAGGACCGTGTTTTTTTCACTTCAGGAGAATTTGCATGTCCGCTACTACTATCGACAAGATCGTGGAGCACGCCCATCGCATTGCCAAGGGAGAGCATGAACGGGTTCGTCCCGGCCTACCCATGCGGTTCCCGGAAGCGGCGGCGGTTGGCGACTTCGGCTGGCAAGGAGACCTTAAGCTGACCGTCATCGAGCAGCCGCTCGCGGGGTACGTGAAGGTCCAGAGCATGAAACCAGACGACCTCAAGCTGGTCCCCGGCGAGACCCAGGGTTCCCGGCACTGCCTGGACTCGGCCCAGGGAGTCACCATGTACAAGCCGCAGAACTGGCCGAATAGTGGTCTGATGGGTCCGGTATTCGTCGCCACGGAGGATCGCGTGGTGGAGCATCCGACGCACGGGAACGTCACCATCCCCGCCGGCATGATGATCCAGTGCACCTACCAACGGGAGTGGGACGCGGAGCAGCGCCAAGAGCGCCGCAACGCAGATTAAGCACGAGAGAGAGTGGCCGCGTCTTGAGTTGAGAACTCCCCGCTGGATATGATTCCGGCGGGGTTTTCTTTTGCGCCTAGGGAGAACATCTCATGCACGTTACCCGAGAAGAACTCAAGCGCGGTAGAAACGTCTTCACACCTCATGAGATGATCGAACGCAAGATGCTCGAAGATCCAGACATCCCCGAGGATGTGAAGGATGAACTCGTCGCTCGGGCGATTCGAGAGATTCAGTCCACCTGGAACGAACAAGATCGCTTGCGCGCCACCACCCGCTGCAGCGGTGTCACTCCGTTCGGGAGCGTCATCCCTACCCTACGCGACACGGTACTCGTGCGGCGCCCGTTGCGGCAGTAGTGCAGGCCGTGTTCTCAGGTTCAAGATGCTTTGAGCGTTAGACCGGCGCGGGGCTACTCCGCGAAAATGCGAAATAGCCCATTTTGCCAGGTTCATGCTTCTCGCGCTGAGCCATAGCGAGGCTTCCTGCATTTCTACTGCTGCAGGATGAACTCCACAGCCAACGGCTATTTTACCAGTGGTCGGAGTAGCCAGAGCACACCACCGGGAACACTCGCTGGATTTGTTCCCACCCCCTGCGGCGCTCAAGCGCCCCAGAGAGTGAGCCTTCCGTCCGGCTATCTTAGCCACCCGAAGGCAGCGAACACCGCACGGTTTTCCCGCATTTCCTGGGGATGCGAGCGACCCCGTCTTGCGATCCGCAGATCCCCGCGACGAACGGGATGCCAACCTGGGCTATGTACGAACCAGCGAACTATAGGCAATCACTCGGCAGCAAGTCAAGAGCTTTTGAAAAACAAATGAACTTGACTGCGAATAACCGAACTACTATGATGCGGTTCGTGGCAAGTTCAGCGACTCAAACGGGAGACAATTTCATGATGAGCGAGTACCAGCTAGGACGGCTCGATGCGTTGAGCGAAGTGTTGTCGATGGCCCAGATTTTGGCGAGCAGGAAGAACATGTCTCCCGGGATTCGGTCGGCGTGGGGCATGGTCATAAGTAACCTGGACCTGCGGCTCAAGCAGGAGATGGCCGAGTGCGGTTCTCAGGGGAAAGTCGAAGGTGCTCCGTTTGGGGCCGACCATGACGACGACGACGTGAGCAACGTGGAGCCCCTGCCTAGCGAGGAGGAGGAGGCCGTGCTGGATTTGCTGAGTCAAACCGTTCGCTCCGTGCGTAGCAGTTCGGAAGCGGTGCACAAGCGAAGGTGTGCCATTCGCGACGGCGTCCGGGAGTGGACGGAGATTGCGTGCGACTGGGATCAGCACGACTGGGACGAAGTGAGGGAGTGGTGTCGCACGTGCGGCATGACGCGAAGCGATTTGTTTCGGGGGGACTGCCATGAGTGAAGTAAAGCTCGGAACGATCCCTGGCGAGGATTGCGAACGTGATGCGGTGCACGTTGCCGTGATTCCGTTCATCGCGGCTCACGATATGTGGCCTGGCCATCGCGTAGGAGTCAATCGTGAATGGCGTGCAGATTCTCAGGCTACGCCGCACATTGGAATCGTCGATCCGTTTTTACCAGGAGCTATTACGGCCGGCACAATGTTTTATTTGTGCCTGTTCCCAGGAACCGTGACTGGAATGCGGCATCACTGGGAGTGTCCAGCACTCATGCAGCAAGATCAGGCTTACGACGCGTTGAATTACTCGATTGAATGGCTTAAGTCGGCAGCCGTCAAGCTGGGTGTCGCCTACGAAGATTTGATCGGCGACACATCCGCACTGGTCAACGGAGACTACATCAATAACGGCGAGCACATTCGAGACGTGTGGTATGGACTTGAAGACGAGTTCTGGCGTCACCACGAGATCGTGACCGGCAAAAAAACGCCGTGCAGAGATCGCGGCGGATTCACCTGCTCTTGCTGAAGGAGTTTTGATGATGAGTGACCGCGAGGGAGACGAGTTCCAGGAACGCTACGACGAACTGGGGTGCCCGCTGTTCCGTGCCGGCAGCGAGTATCTGGACATGTCGCGTCGCGGCGGGCAGTCCTTGAATTTGATGCCCAGGTCCGATCAGGTGCGGATGTGGATGGTCCAGGTGGAAGAAGCCTGGAAGTTGCTGCGGAACTTGAATCAGGGAAGCGCTTCGCAGGAGGCGCGGAACGCGATTCAAAAGGCGATGGCGGAACTGACGGAATGCCAGAACCTTCTGGCTCGGGAGTTGTACGCTGCAGCAGCAGCCGACATCGCAGAACGCAATCCTACGGAAGCGTGGTTTTACCAAGCCAGCGTTCCTAAGCCATATTAAAACGAGGCCAGCATGGGCGACGTTCCGCCGGCAACGAAGGGAGCGATTCGTCGCCTGTACAACGCTGGGTTTACGGAGCGCTGGCTGATGCAGAAGTACAAGCTCAGTCAGTCTCAGATTCGTGAAATCGTGGGGCCTGCAGCGAGACTGCAGCGACGCTGGAAACACCGATTTGGAGGATAAGACATGGAAGCCTTTCAGGGATTCGAGTGGCTGGACGGAATCTTAGGACTTCTCGTGGGGACTACGGCGCTCGCTGTAGCCGGGACGTGCATTCTTTGGACGATCCCCATGCCGCAGCCATACTGGGTACGAGTGGAGGGGGAGTGTGGCGATTGTGGTGGGACGGGAGGCCTGGCAGTCGAAAGCCCGCCGCGCTGCGTCTGTTGCGAGGCTGAACTAGGGGGCGAGTAATGCCTCGCAGCAAGTATCGCGAACTCTGGCGAGCGACTCCCGAGATATGCCCCTCGGAACCGCACAGCATTCTGGTGAGCATCGACATTGTCGTGGCGGGTGGGCGCCGGAGGCGTCACGTAGGTCTCTTGGAGATGCAAAGCAGCAATCCCCTGATGACGGAGACGGGCAACTACACGATGCTCCTGCAGGACATGAGCGCGATCAATCGCAAGCAGTTTTTTGAGTTTGGCCACGTTCCTTCGATGCCCGTCGCAGATTTCAATCCGTGGCTGATTTTGCGGGAGGCGTTAGATGAGATCGCCAAGAGACGACAAGCCCAAGAAGGGTTCCGCAAAAAAAAGTCTTCGTGATCCGCTGAAGGATTGGGTTTACGAGGATGGCGGTGATTTTGAAGAACTCGTGGAAAAGTGCTGGTTTTGTGGTGGCACGGGTTCGGTAGAGTACCCAAGTGGTAGCTCGTGGTGCCCGAGGTGCTGCGGGTCGGGGTTTATCTACAAGCCGAAGAATTAACGGTACGTGTAGCTGGTGAGCGTTGGCCTGCGAGTCTATGGGTCTCGCGCAGGCCAGATTGTCGCGGCGAGCGGTGGCGTCGAAATCGCCAGCAACCACCGCATTTTTCTTATCTCTTTTTCAAGGGGAAGAACGATGAGTGATTCCAGAGAAGTGCGTAACGACGCTGAAGCGAGGCGATTGGAGCGTGAGAGAATCCTAGAATTGTTCGCCGCCATCAAGGCGGACATCCATAGGCACGTTCCGTCCGGCAGTGACTCGGTGGCCGTTCAAGAGATTTTTCACAAGTTCGAGGAATCTGTTGCGTCGTCATAACGCTTGTCATCATCTATGGGTGTGGCGTGGCGATCCTGGAGACGAATCGGCGGAGCCGTGGCAACAAGTCATTTACGGGGAGGAGGCGACGAACGATGGAAACGAGTAAGGGAATCGAACAGGCCGAGGTGATGCGTCGCTGGCACGAGCAGCAGGCGTTGCCGAAGAGCGAACGTGATATTTTGGAATGGAGAGACAAGAGATCGACTGACTGGTCGATTTCGCTAGTTCCTACGTGGAACTTTCAACACTGCGAATTCCGTCTTCGCAAGCGACCGCGGCAGAAAACGGTGACGGTGTATCTGTACCGGAATGATCGCTAACTTCTCCTATCGTCGTTGCTTCCAGGTTTACAGTTCGAGTCGCTCGGCCAAGCCGACATCACGTACGAGGAGCCACAAAATGACTCGTGACCTAACCGATTAGCATTTGCGGGAGATAGCAGGAAAATGTCATACATTCGTAGATATTACGGAGTCAACGCCAAGCGTGGCGGACGAGTGCGGTACACAGGCGGAAAAAACGGCGAGCGGTACGGCACGATCAAGTCAGCACGCGGCGGGTATCTGATGATCCTGCTCGATGGTGACAAGTACGCTGGAGCGTTCCACCCAACATGGAAGCTTGAGTATCTGTAAGTACGTGGAACGACGGCATTCACCGGGTTGCGGCCGGTGAACTTCATTCTTCGAAAACCGTGAACCGCAACTCCGGTGGAATGCTTGGTTAGGTGGCGATATGGCAAAGTGGATGAAGCCTTCAGAAGAATTACCGGAGTGTGACTGCGGTGATCGCGTGGTTGGAATAGTGCGGTACTCTGTCCCGTACAACGACGGATTCGGCCCACTTCGGGCACATGGCCCGATACAACCGCACGTGATCATTCTTGTGGCCACAGAAGACGGGTTCCGAGATGTTGAGGACGGCGGATTTGATATTCATGACTGCGAACTGTGGACGCTCGAAAGTGATCTGGTGAAGATTGCTGACGTTGTTTCATCCACCTAACGCTACGGATAACCCGGTGCGAGGAGTAAAACATGGATTCAGAAAAACGGCCTATCGAGCACTCGGGTTCATCCGATTGTTATGCCGTTCTTTGTATCGACCCACCGTGGCCGAAGCGAAAGGGCGGCATTCGCAAAGCAAGACCTCTGCAAGGCCGCGAGTTGGATTACAACACAATGAGCGTCGATGAGATATTCGAGCTGCTCGACCGCGAGATATTCCCGATGGCTTCAGAGCAGCACACGGTTTTTCTTTGGGGGGTCGATCAGTTTTTGCACGATGGTGAGACCGCGATGCTTGATCGAGGATACAGGATGCACGCAAGGATGGTGTGGGACAAAGAGAACGGGATTGCACTGGCATTTAGCCTGCGGTACAGCCACGAATACATAACGTGGTTTTACAAGCCAAGGTTTACACCAGTATCACAGGAGACGCGGGGCAAGTTCCGCAGCGTGATTCGCGAGGCTGGGCGTCAACACAGCAGAAAGCCAGACGGGTTTTACAAAACCGTCGAGGCGTGGTTTCCAGGCGCTAAGCGGCTGGATGTGTTCAGTAGAGAAAACCGGAGCGGGTGGCAACACTGGGGCAACCAGATCGGTCACTTTGAATCGGCATAACAATCATTCGCAGCGTTAATCGCGAATAATGCTCACGCTCACGACTATCTCGTTTACAAGGACAGCACATGACACTCGATAACCATTCTCGTGATCTAACTGACCAAATTTCACGTTTCGGTACTTACCACAGCCGCGGCATGGAAGCCGTCGAACTTCTCAAGAAGCTGAATTTGGATTCTGGGACATTCGACCACAACGGCCTGAAGATCGAAGTCTATCAGGACAGCACGATGCGCGAGATTGCCTGGCAGTTTGCTGCTCTGAGTCAAGCAAGGGGAACACGATGGTAGAACGAACGATGACATTCGATGACCATTTCCGCGACCAGATCAGCCGTGGCCAGCCGCCGTTGATTGCCTTGCACAACGCGGCACAGGCGTACGCTGCGTCGATGAAGCCACGCGACTGCGCGCAGTACGCAGACGAGACGGCGGCGTGGAGCGAGCCGCAGGACGGCAATGAAACCGCGTCATGGAGATTGTTGAAGAAAGGAGAGATAATACAGCTTGGCGATGAGACGGATCGGTGTGCGAATCCATGGAAAGATACTGCAAAATGGGAGCCAGTCAGTGAACTATCAGTTGGACAAGAGGCACCAGATCCAAGCTATCCTTCACACCGAATATTCCGCAGGCGAGTCCAATCGGTAATATCGAAACCTCAGGACAGCGAGGCGGTGGAGTTGCTGCGGGAGGGAGACAGGCTAATGGCGAGTCGAACAACTTGGACGAGTGCGGAAATGCTTTGGCATGATCGTGTCCGCAATTTTCTGGAGGGGAAGTGATGAACGACCGCATCAGCGAGATCGAAGAACAAGCCAAGGTGATTCTGGAATGGTGCCGTCAACAGAAAGAATTGCCTAAAGAAGAGAGGGATATTCTGGAGTACCGATTTGAAGATAAATGGTACCCGGTGAGAGACAATTTCGTTCCGTGGCATCACGACGAATATCGACTTCGTAAAGTTCCCAAGGATGATATGGCGGTTCTGTTGCTACGTAAGGCTCTTCATATGATGAAGGATAAAGCATCGTGGACAATGGGAGACGAGCTTTGGCGCACAGACGTTTGCAAGTTTCTGGAGGGGAAGGAATGACGCTAAATAAAGCAATTGAGCATCGAAAAGAACACCGAGAACAATATAGAAAGTCCAAACTATTTGATAGTACATGCCGCAATCACGGTTCATGCCCTTGGTGCTACGGCAATCGAACTGCTAAATGGCGCTCAAAAAGAAAAGTAGCAGACGAAACGATTCGCCAGTTTTTGGAGGAGAAGCAATGAACGACCGCATTATCGAACTCGAAGAACAGGCAAAAGTGATTCTCGAATGGTGCCGACAGCAAAAGGAATTGCCGGAGGAGAAAAGAGATATTCTGGAGTTTAGGAAGCGGCAATTAGGTAGTAGTCAGGATTGGATGGTGACGACATCTGCTACTCCGACCGATCTAAACTTATATGATTGGCGACTTCGCAAACGCCCCAAGAAGCACAAAGTAACGGTGTATTGGTTGCAAGATACTGATGGGTCAGTCTTTCCGAGCTTCAGGAAAGAAGTTTGTGGTCTTGCACTCATCGGCACCAGCACGGTAGAGTTTAAGGAGCCGCAGCAATGATTTCCAATAAAGTCAAATTGCAAAATCTGGTTTTATCCAAACTTGTAATACCCGATAACGGAGGAATTGCGGACGCTATCGGCTTCTTTGCAAACCTCGGAAAACCGGAAAGTAAAAGCAATGAACTCGTGAAGAAAGCGCTGGCTCAAACTGAGGAATATATTCTCGCTGTGCGAAATGCCGCAGAACCAAATCCTTTAAAGAACTCGACTGACGATGAAATCGCTGGTGAGATCCTTAAAAGAATAGATGCTCGCAAACCAATGAAA
>Ga0116143_10006417_pt1 | contig 10249 bp, 12 predicted proteins | sample AD_UKC034_MetaG_FD_89745 | JGI IMG/M metagenome (GOLD analysis project Ga0116143, IMG submission 89745) | Active sludge microbial communities of municipal wastewater-treating anaerobic digesters from USA - AD_UKC034_MetaG | ecosystem: Engineered > Bioreactor > Anaerobic > Digestate | place: USA...
ACGCGCTGTGCCGCTAGCTACTGCAGCAGGCTGCGCAGCATCCACGCGGTCTTCTCGTGCACCTGCAGGCGCTGCGTAAGCAGGTCGACCGTGGACTCGTCACCGGCCTTCTCGGCGGCAGGGAAGCCCTTGCGTGCGGTGCGCGCGACGGCCTCGTGCCCCTTCACCAGCAGTTCCACCATCTCGAGTGCATCGGGCACGCCGGGCGACTCGTCGATCGATGACAGTCGCGCGTACTCGCTGTTGGTCCCGGGCGCCGGGAAGCCGAGGGCGCGGATGCGTTCGGCGATGAGGTCGAGCGCGTTCCACAGCTCCGTGTACTGCTCCATGAACATCTGGTGCAGCGTGTTGAACATCGGCCCCTCGACGTTCCAGTGGAACGCATGGGTCTTGAGATAGAGCGTGTAGGTGTCCGCCAGCACATGCGCGAGATCGCTGGCGATCTTCTGGCGCGCGCGCGCGTCGATGCCTATGTTGATGGCAGGTGCGCGCGATGCGCCGCGCGACAGGGACTTCGTGGACTTGCGTGCCATGAACTTCTCCTTAACGGAACCAGGGTCTGACGATCATCGCAAAGTGCGCGGTCAATGTCTCCGGGCGCCACGCGCGAAACTGCTCGCGCCCTGGCGATGCGGCCGGCCGGCGCCTTGCCCGCCGGGCTTGCGGGCCCGGCCGCCGCCGCGGGCCGGAGACTGGCCCTGACGCTGCGGCGCCTTGCCCGCCCGCGGTGCATGCGGAAGTTGCGGGCGCGGCGGCGGCGGCGCATGGGCGGTGATCTCGAAGGCCGGCAGGGCGGCATACGGCACGGGCCGCTTAAGCACCCGCTCGATATCGCGCAGCAGGCCCGCCTCATCCGGCGCGACCAGTGAGACGGCATGGCCGGTGGCGCCGGCGCGTGCAGTGCGGCCGATGCGATGCACGTAGTCTTCCGGCACGTTCGGCAGTTCGAAGTTCACGACGTGCGGCAGCTCCTTGATGTCGAGGCCGCGCGAGGCGACATCGGTTGCCACCAGCGCGGTAATGCGATTCGCCTTGAAATCGTCGAGGGCGCGCACCCGTGCCGACTGACTCTTGTTGCCGTGGATCGCGGCGGAACGGATGCCGGCTCCCTCGAGCTGCTCGGCGAGACGGTTCGCTCCATGCTTGGTGCGCGTGAATACGAGCACCTGGTGCCAGTCGCCGTCCTTGACCAGGTGCGCGAGCAGGTGGCGCTTGTGATCCTTCGGCAGCTTGAAGGCCACGTGCTCGATGCGCTCGGCGACGGTGTTGCGCGGCGCGACGTCGATGGCGACCGGGTCGTGCAGCAGGCGCGCGGCGAGCGCGCGGATGTCGTCGGAATAAGTGGCCGAGAACATCGCGTTCTGACGCTTGGCCGGCAACAGCTTGATGACCCGCTTGATGGCATGGATGAAGCCCATGTCGAGCATGCGGTCGGCCTCATCGAGCACCAGGTGCACGACATGGCCGAGGTCGAGCGCGCCCTGGTCTTCGAGGTCGAGCAGGCGGCCGGGCGTCGCGACCAGCAGGTCGCAGCCGGCGCGCAGGCCGTCGATCTGCGGCTTCTCGCCCACGCCGCCGAAGATCACCTGCACGCGCAGTCCGGTGTGGCGGCCATATTCGCGCGCGCACTGCGCGACCTGCGCGGCGAGCTCGCGGGTGGGGGTCAGCACGAGCGCGCGCGGGGCGCGGCCATGGGGCGCGTCGAGTTTCTGCAGCAGCGGCAGGACGAATCCCGCGGTCTTGCCCGTGCCGGTCTGGGCACTGGCGAGTACGTCGCGGCCGGAAAGCATCGCGGGGATGGCGCGGGTCTGGATGGCGGTGGGGGTGTCGTAGCCCTTGTCGGCGACGGCACGCAGGAGTCCCGGGGTTAACCCGAGTTCAGCAAAAGACATGGATGATCCTTGGAGATAGTGGAGTAGGGCCGGGCCTCGGCGCGGGCCCCACGAGCGCGCGGATGGCGCGGCTCTAGCGTTTTCAACAAGGTGCAGCTTACACGAAAGCCCCGCCGGGGTCACTTCGCGTTGCGTATGGGTGGCACTCTTCGCGGCCCGTTGTGCACAATCGCCCGGTGCTGCTCGTCCACCACCTCGAATATTCTCGCTCGCAGCCGGTGCACTGGTTGCTCCAGGAGCTGGGCCTGCCGCGTCAAGCGCGATGTCATGCGCGCGATCCCGCGACCCTGGCGCTCGAGCGCTGGACGAATCCCGCCGATGTCCTGAACCGCATCCATGGCATGCTCGCGTATTGCCGCGCGCTCAAACGAGGAGGTCACCATGTCTACGTCTGATCGACGCATGTCACGCCGCGAAGCTATCGCAGCAGGTGTCGCGACCGCCATCGCAGCCACGCACTCCGGCGCCGTACTGGCGGCGGCGGGCGCGGGCAAGACGGCAGTGGCTGGCACGGCGGCGGCCATCAACACGCGCGCAATCCCCGCCACCGGCGAGCGGCTGCCGGTCGTGGGCCTCGGCACGAACAACTACAGCCCGGTGACGGCCGAGGAGCGCGCCGCGCGTCGGGCGGTGATCGAGCAGCTGCCGAAGCTCGGCGGCAGCGTGATCGACACGGCGCCGGCGTACCGGCAATCGGAAACGGTGCTCGGTGAGCTGATGGCGGAGATCGGCAATCGCGACCAGATCTTCCTGGCCAGCAAGGTCACCGCTCCCGACGGCGATCGCGTCAGGGGCGTCATGATGCTGGAGGAGTCCTTCCGCCGCCTGCGCACTGCACGCATCGACCTGATGCAGGTCCACAACCTCAGCGGTGTCGATGTGATGATGCCGGTACTGGCCGACTGGAAAGAGGCAGGCCGGATCCGCTACGTCGGCATCACCACCTCGAGCGCGCCGCAGTATCCCGAGATGCTGGCCGCGATGCGCACACACGCGCTCGATTTCGTTCAGGTCGACTACGGCATCGCCAATCGCGGGGCGGCCGACGAAATCCTGCCCCTGGCGAAAGAGCGGGGCCAGGCGGTGCTCATCAACATGCCATTCGGCGGGCGCCGCGACGGCAATATCTTCAGGCATGTGGCCGGCAAGGCGCTGCCGGACTGGGCGCGCGAGATCGAAGCTGCAAGTTGGGCGCAATTCTTCCTGAAGTACGTCGTGTCGCACCCGGCGGTGACCTGTGCGATCACGGGCATGACCAAGGTTGCGCATCTCGAGGACAACCTCGGCGCGCTGCGCGGCCCATTGCCCGATGCGAGCTACCGCAAGCGCATGGAAGCGCTGTGGGACAACGAGATCATGGCGGGCGAAACCGCGTGAGCGGCGGCAGCGCCGGCCAGCGGCCGGCGCTGCGCCAGCTAGCGCGCGGCGACGTGCAGCACCGTGACGCAGCGGGCGTCGCGGTCGATGTCGCACAGTACGTTGCAGTCCGGGAGCGGATAGCGCCAATATGCGCCATATTCGTCGCTGATCAGCAGCTCGCCGGTTTCGTGCGGACTCGTTTGTCGCGTGACCCGTTCGGTCATCGCTGCCAGCACGTCGCGTGCTTCGTGCCGCCCGAGCCGCCGCAAGTCATCCACGGCGTTCTCGTGGTAGCGCATCTGCCACGCGCTCATGCGGGACCCAGGTCGAGCTCGTGTTCGACTTCGTTGACGGTGAGGGTGCGGGCATGCCCGGCGCGGATTTCCTCGCGGGCCTGCCAGGCAGTGCGCGCCTCGTCGAGCGAGCGGCGCGCGGACGCGTCGCGCGGTTGCAGTGATTCGAGGTCGCTCATGAATTCATCCAGCGCGACGCTGGCCTTGAGATTGGGACGGCCGGCGGATCGTCTCTGACCATCGAGTTGACGCATGTGATTGCTCTCCATGGTGGCCTCGGGCCAGTGTAGTGCAAAATACGCCGAATGCCATGAGCAACCACGCGCTGTTCATCACCCAGGTTCATGCGGCGCGGCTACAACAGCCCGATGCGCCGCTCAATGCGCGTTTGTTGCGGGAATGCCTGCAGCTTCGCCACGACGATGCCGCGGGCAGGCGGTGGTCCGCGCGGAATTATCCGGGCGGCTACACCTCCTACGACACCGCCAGCCGGATGCACGAGCGTTCGCCCACTTTCGCCGCGCTCGCGCGGCGCATCGACAGCCACGTGCGCGATTTTGCGCGTGCGCTCGATTACGACATCGATGTGCGTCACCTTGCGATGACCGACTGCTGGGTCAACATCATGGGGCGCGGCGCCGCACACACCGGCCACCTGCATCCCTTGTCCGTCATCAGCGGCACCTACTACGTGCGCACGCCGAAGGGATCCGCGGAACTGAAATTCGAGGATCCGCGCCTCGCGCGCTTCATGGCCGCGCCGACGCGGCGGCGCAGTGCGCGCCTCGGCAACCGCTCATGGGTCGCGTTGCCCGCGCGGGCGGGGCACGTCGTGCTTTTCGAGAGCTGGCTGCGCCACGAAGTGTCCGCGCAGCGCGTCGCGGGCGAGCGCGTCAGCATCAGTTTCAATTACGCGCTGGCCTGATACGCATTGGGCTGGCGCAATGCGGGTCGCCGGTGCATTCGACTATGATGCCGGGATGCGCACTGATTCGCGTTTCGTGCCCTTCGCCTATGGTTTTCGCCCTTTTTTCCTGGTCGCGGGCCTCTATGCCGTCATCGCGATCGCCGGCTGGGTGTGGATCTACGCGACCGGCAGGGTGCCGTCGGCTGCGCTGCCGCCCTTGCTGTGGCATGGCCACGAAATGCTGTTCGGCTTCATCGGTGCGGCGATCGCGGGCTTCCTGCTGACCGCGGTGCCGAGCTGGACCGGCACGCGCGGCTTCGCCGGTCCGCCGCTGGTCGCGCTCACCGTACTCTGGCTCGCGGGTCGGATTGCGTTCGCGGCCACCGGTTCGCTGCCGCCGCTGTGGCTCGCGGTCTGCGAGCTGTCGTTCCTGCCGCTGCTCGCATTCCTGATCGGCCGCACGCTGCTGCGCACGCACAACCGCAATTTCCCGATGCTGATCATCATCGCGGTGCTGTGGGCGATCGACGCCTGGTTCCTCTACTCGATCACGAACGGCGAGTTCGCGCTCGCGAGTCGCGCGCTGCGCGTCGGCATCGGCCTCGTGCTGCTGCTGGTCACGGTGATCGGCGGGCGCATCGTGCCGAATTTCACCGCAAGCGCGCTGCGCCAGCGCGGCATCGAGGCGGCGATCCGCAGCCGTCCGCCCGTAGAGCGCATCACGATCGGCTCGATGGTGCTCATGGTCGTGGTCGACCTCGTAGCGCCGTCGCACTGGGCGGCCTGGGCGGTTGCGGGCGTCGCCGCGCTCGCGCAGGCGGTGCGCATGTCGGGTTGGCGCAGCCTGCGCACCTTGTCCGACCCGATCGTGTGGGTGCTGCATGCGGCCTACGCCTGGCTGCCGATCGGGCTCGCACTGAAAGCCGTCCACATTGCGACCGGCGCGGCCTGGGCGGCGCATTGGCAGCACGCGCTGACCATCGGTGTCGCGGCGACGATGATCCTCGCGGTCACCACCCGCGCCTCGCTCGGCCACACGGGTCGCCCGCTCGTCGTCGCGCGCAGCATCGCCGTGGCCTACATGCTGCTGCTGCTCGCCGCGCTGGTGCGCGTGTTCGGCCCGGCAGTCATGCCCGATTACCTGCTGACGATCGAGGCGGCGGCGCTCTTGTGGATTGCCGCCTTCGGCATCTATGTGTTCGTCTACGCGCCCATTCTCACGAAACCACGCGTGGACCAGCGCCCCGGCTGAAGAGCAGGGGGGCCTGTGCGCAGATCTCCGCCACCGCGGGGTGGCTGATGTCGCGGTGCAGGGTCACGCCATAGAACTCGGCTTCCACGGACCGGGCGGGCCCGAGCAGCGCGAGGCCCGCCTCGCGCTGATACAGCCGCACCATCACGTCCGGCACCGGGATCAGACCCGTGCCCGCGCGTGCGAACTCGCGCAGCAGCGCATAGTCCTCGAATTCGCCGGCGACGATCGGGCGCAGCTTGTGGCGCTCGAACCACTGGTCGAGTGCGCGGCGGATCGCCGTATCGTCGGTCGGCAGCAGCACGGGTGCGCCGTCGAGTGAGGCCGGGAAGTGCGCGCGCAACTTGCCGGCGAGTGCCCGCGCGCCCATCCACGACACGCCGCAGCTGCCGAGTCGGTGGCTGTGCGCGCGGATGCCGAGGCGCGGCGGCACCGGCGCATCGGAGAGCGCCAGGTCGAGGTCGTTCACCGCGAGCGCAGCGGTCAGCCGCTCGAGGGTGCCTTCCTGGCAGATGAGCCGCAATGCGCGGCCCTGGCCGAGGGCCGGCGCGAGGAGGCGCTCGGCGATCTCCTTCGGCAGCACGTCGTCGATGCCCACCGCGAGCCGCAGCGGCTGCGCCGTGCCACCCGGCGTGAGCGCATCGGTGAGCTCGCGGCCGAGCCGGAAGATGTCCTCGGCATAACGGAAGGCGGTGCGGCCCGCGTCGGTCGGCACGAGGCGCCGCCCGGCCTTGACCAGCAGCTCGACGCCGAGCCGTTCCTCCAGCGTGCGCAGCTGCGCGCTGATCGTCGGCATCGACAGGTTCAGCTCGGCGCTCGCCTGCGCGAGGCTGCCGCAGCGCACCACGGTCCAGAAATAGTACAGATGCTGATAGTTGAGGCGCTTCGGCTTGCCTGTCATGGTGTTAAAAAATCGAAATATCTTAATTGTTAATTCTAATTGATCTAACTGACACTGTCAGGTAAACAGGCAGGCATTCCTTTGGAGCAGATTGTGAGACAGAACCCGATCCTTGTTAGCGAGGCGGATGCCGATCGGCTGCGCGCGTTACTTGGCGCACAGGACGATTCGGCCCACGACCAGGAGCACCTGCACCAGCTCAAGGCCGAGCTGGAGCGTGCGGTCGTGCGCCTCGCGGATGAAGTCCCCGCCGACGTGATCACCATGAACGCACGCGTGCGCGTGCGCGACGTCGTCACGGGCCGCGAAGACGCATACACGCTGGTGCTGCCGTCGGAGGCCGATATCGCCGCGCGCCGGATCTCGGTGCTGGCGCCGCTCGGCACCGCGCTGCTCGGGTACCGCGAAGGCGACGAGGTGGAGTGGCGAATGCCCGGCGGGATGCGGCGCCTGCTCATCCTGCAGGTCACGCGCGAGCCGGTCAGCGATCGAGGGGCAGCGACACCTGGCGCACCACGTGGCGCAGAACAAAACTCGATTCCACACGCGCCACCCCGGGTAGTTTCGTAAGCACCGTGCTGTGCAGCCGCTCGAGATCGGCTGCATCGCGCGCGATCGCGATGAGTTCGTAGTCCCACTGGCCGGTGGTGAGAAAGCAGTCGATGACATTGGGCACGGCCTGCACGGCACGCTCGAAGGCGTTGAAGTCGCGATCCGTCTGGCTCTTGAGCGTGATGCGCACGAGCACGCGCACCGTGTAACCGACGGCACCGGCGTCGATGCGCGCCCCGTAGCCGCGGATCACGCCGGTCTCTTCCAGGCGACGCATGCGTCGCAGGCACGCCGATTCCGACAGGCCCACCTGGGCCGCCAGTGCCGCGTTCGTGGCGCGCCCGTCGCGCTGCAAGGCCGCCAGAAGTCGCCGATCCGTGCTGTCCATGCGCAAGATTATTGCGCAAACCCGGCCAAGGTGTCGCACAGACCGCAACGTCTGTCGTGCCGGCGGCTGCAAAATGCCTGCCGGCGATACACAGGGAAGCGAGCCATGAGAATCGGCGTACCCAGAGAAATCAAGAACCACGAGTACCGGGTCGGGCTCGTGCCCGATGCCGTGAGGCGACTCACGGAGGCCGGGCACACGGTTACGGTGGAAACCGGCGCGGGCGCCGGGATCGGCATCAGCGACTCCGATTACGCCGCCGCCGGCGCGGGCATCGCCAGCTCGGCCGCGGAAACCTTCGGCGAGGCGGAACTGATCGTCAAGGTCAAGGAGCCGCAGCTCGAGGAGTGCCGCCGGCTCACGCCAAAGCACGTTCTCTTCACCTACCTGCATCTCGCGGCCGATCGTGCCCAGGCCGAAGCGCTCATGGCCTCCGGCTGCACCGCCATCGCCTACGAAACCGTCGTCGGAGCGGATGGCTCGCTGCCGCTGCTCACGCCGATGAGCGAAGTGGCCGGGCGCATGTCCGTGCAGGTCGGCGCCCAGTACTGCACCAAGGCGCTGGGCGGGCGCGGTGTGCTGCTCGGCGGCGTGCCGGGCGTGGCGCCCGCGCGCGTCGTGATCATCGGTGGCGGCGTGTCCGGCAGCCACGCGGCGGAGGTCGCCATCGGCATGCGCGCCGACGTGACGATCCTGGAGCGTTCGGTGCCGCGCCTGCGCGAACTCGACACGCGCTTCGAAGGTCGCGCGCGCATCCTGTTTTCGACGCCGGAGTCGATTCTGGCGGCGCTTGCACGCGCCGACCTGCTCATCGGCGCCGTGCTGATCCCGGGGGCCGCCGCGCCGCGCGTCGTCACTCGCGCCATGCTGCGCGCGATGGGTGCGGGCGCCGTCGCCGTCGACATCGCGATCGACCAGGGCGGTTGCCTCGAGACGAGCCGGCCCACCTCGCACGCCGACCCGACCTACACGGAGGAGGGCGTGACCCATTATTGCGTGACCAATATGCCGGGTGCAGTGCCGCGCACCTCGACCTTCGCGCTGAACAATGTCACGCTGCCCTATGTGGAGCGGCTCGCCACGCTCGGCTGGCGTGAAGCCACTGCGCGTGACCCGGGTCTGCACGCCGGGCTCAATGTCGTCGCCGGGCGCATCGTGCACCCGGCCGTGGAACGGGCACTGCAATGAAAAAACTGCTCTGCGCCACTGATCTGTCGAAGCGGTCCGACCGCGCGATGCGGCGTGCCGCGAACCTCGCGCAGCAGCATGGTGCAGGCTTGCTGCTGCTGCACGTGGTCGACGATGACCAGCCCCACCACATCATCGAGGCGAGGCAGGCCGAGGCGCGGGCGCATCTCGAGGCGCAGGCGGCCTCGCTGCCGGGCGGGCACGGCGCGATCGCGGCGATCGAGGTGGTCGCCGGCAATGCATTCGAGTCGATCGCGCGCTACGCACGCGAGTGGAACGCGGAACTGATCGTCATGGGCGCGCACCGTCGGCGCGCGCTCGCCGACGTGTTCATCGGCTCGACGCTCGAGCGCGTGCTGCGCGCCGATGGCGTGCCGGTGCTGGTCGTGAATACCGACGAGCATGGGCCTTACCGCGATGTGCTGCTCGCGCTCGATGTCTCGCCGGCGTCAGCGCGCGCGGTGCAGGCGGCCCGTGAACTCGGCCTGCTCGATGGCGACATTTCGGTCGTGCATGCCTTCGACGCGGTTTTCACCGGCGCGCTCGAGGGCAGCGGCGCCTCGGCCGAGGAGGTGCGCGCCTATCGCGATGCCTGGGAACGGGAAGCGCGCGCCAGGCTGCGCGCCTTCCTCGCCACAGGCGATCTCGCTGACCGCCGCGTCGAGCTGACTGTCGACTCCGGCTCGCCGTTCGACGCGATCCACCAGGCAGTGCTGCAACAGGAGCCGCAGCTGCTGGTGGTCGGTACACGCGGCCTGACCGGCCTAAAGCGGGTTTTCCTCGGCAGCGTGGCCGATCGTGTGCTGCGCGAAATCGAGTGCGACATCCTCGCGGTGCCGCCGCCGAGGGCAGCGCAGCGCTGACGCTCAGGGGCCGAAAACGCCGGCCCAGGCGCCTATACTCGAGCCATGGCGAAAGCGCGCCGTTCCTCGCTCGATACACGCCGGCCACTCGATCTGCCCGCCGGACCCCAGCGCTGGTTCCATTCCCTGCCGGAGCTCGAGAAGCTCGGCGTCGGGAGGATTTCGCGCCTGCCGGCGAGCCTGCGCGTGCTGCTCGAGTCGGTGCTGCGCAATGCCGATGGGCGGCGTATCCGCGACGAGGACGTCGAAGCCCTCGCGCGCTGGGAACCGCAGGCCAGGCGCGATGCCGAAGTGCCGTTCGTCGTCGGGCGCGTGCTGCTGCAGGATTTCACTGGCGTGCCTCTGCTGGTCGATCTCGCCGCGATGCGTGCCGCCGTGCAGCGGCGCGGGCGCGACATCACGCGCGTGCAGCCGCTCGTGCCGGTGGATCTCGTCATCGACCACTCGGTGCAGGTCGACCGCTACGGCCGCGACGACGCGCTGCAGTTCAACATGGACATGGAGTTTCGGCGCAACCACGAGCGCTACCAGTTCCTGAAGTGGGGCGCGCAGGCATTCGACGGCCTGCGCATCGTGCCGCCGGGTTTCGGCATCTGCCACCAGGTCAACCTCGAGTACCTCGCCCAGGGCGTGCTCGCGCGCGGCGACACGCTC
>Ga0116143_10006422_pt1 | contig 10244 bp, 5 predicted proteins | sample AD_UKC034_MetaG_FD_89745 | JGI IMG/M metagenome (GOLD analysis project Ga0116143, IMG submission 89745) | Active sludge microbial communities of municipal wastewater-treating anaerobic digesters from USA - AD_UKC034_MetaG | ecosystem: Engineered > Bioreactor > Anaerobic > Digestate | place: USA...
CGGCTGCGCTTCCTGAATGACCGCCTGACGGGCTGGCCCGTCGGCGTTTTTGTTCTTGCGGCCATTCCCCTGTTCTGCCGCAGCGCCCGCTGGCGGGATGCATGGCTCCTTCTTCCAGTCATCTCCCTGGCATTCGTTTATGCCTTTTACTGGTATTATGAAATTCTGTTCCCGGCCCGCTATCTGGAGGCCGGCACCCCCCTGGTCCTGGTTCTTGCGGGACGGGGCCTCCAGATCATTTTCGAGAAGTCTCCGTCAGCCAAATATCCCGCTGCAGCCGTGCTTGCCTGCCTCCTCTTTGCCCTGATCACCGTTCCGGCAGACTACCTGAGCGCTTTTGAGCCGGATCACGGCGATGTGGAGCCCAATCTGATGCGCACCCTGAAAAAGCACGGCGTTGAAAATGCGGTGGTGTTCTATGACGCGGTGGACCGCGACCCCATTTACTATCATGCTTTCAATGACTATTACGCCACGGCGTTCCTTCATAACGACATTGACCTCAAGGGGGATGTCGTCTTTGCCCGGAATCTCCGGGAACGCAACGTCGAGCTGTTTGCGCTGTATCCGGGCCGCCGCTACTATCTCTATCGCTACAGCCGGGAAAAACAAAAGCCTGCTTTCTATGAAATGATCCCGGAAGAAGAGCTTTTTGAAGTCATTACGCTGGATGAACTGAAAAATTAGCGCTTCCCCGCTTTAATTTTCTGTTTTACGGATTATATTTAATATACCCTGAATTCAGGGGACATATATATGAGGAATCCGTTACAGTTTTGCGTCGTTCTGAGCATACTCCTCGCCATTGGCGCAAACCCGCCAGCGGAAGCCCAGAATCTGGTGTTCAGCGAAATCATGTTCAACCCGGCCCCCGGGACAAACATTTATGCCTCCGATGATTATGAGTTCATCGAACTGCACAACGCGGGCGCCGGGCCGGTTGATCTGACCAAAGCCTATTTCTCAAAAGGCATCACCTATACTTTTTCCAACGTCACCATGCTGGCAGCGGGCCAGTATCTGGTGATTGCCAAAAACACCAACGCCTTCACGGAGCGCTATCCCTCCGTGACCAACCGGGCCCCGTGGTTTTTCGACGGCCAGCTCGCCAACGACGGCGAGGAAATTACGCTGAAGAACACCAATGGCATCACTTTGTTCTCGGCAACTTACAGCGACCGCATTGACCTGGCGGACGGCAACGGCTCTTCGCTGGTCTTCGCCCATCCCGCGGCCGACCCCGACGAGCCGACCAACTGGTGCGCGAGCGCGCGTTTGCACGGCAATCCGGGCGGGGCGGACACCTGCGCGGAACAAACCCTTGTCATCAATGAGATCCTTGCGCATACCGACTGGCCGCTGCAGGATTCCGTTGAAATTTTCAATCCGGGCACGAACGCCATCAATCCTTCCGGCTGGTATCTCAGCGACGACAATGCCATCCGGAACAAATACAGGATCAGCATCACGAATATTCCTGCCGGCGGATATCTGGTGATTTCCAACACCCAGTTTGCGGCCGCGGACATTCCCTTCGCCCTGAGCGAACTGGGCGAGAGCGTTTATTTGACCTCGGCCGACTCATCAAGCAATCTCGCCGGAACGGTAGATTTCCATGAGTTTGAAGCCTCGGAAAACGGCTGGTCGTTCGGTCGCTATCCGAACGGAACAGGGACAATGGTCACCATGGCGGCGCTCAGCCTCGGAACCTCCAACGGGCCGCCGCGCGTGGGGCCCGCGGTCATCAGCGAAATCATGTATAATCCGGCCAACGACACCGCGGAGGATGAATACCTTGAGCTGCTGAACATCTCCGGAGCACCGCTGGAGCTGTACGACCCCGCCAATCCATCCAATACATGGAAACTGACCACAGCAGTCGAATTCACGTTCCCGTCCGGTCTTGTTCTCGCCGCCAACGAACGGCTGCTGATCGTCGGCACAACCAATATCCCCCTGTTCGTCCAGACCCACGCACTCGCCACCAATGTCCAGATCATCGGGGCCTGGACGGGACGATTGAATAACGCGGGCGAGGAGGTGCGCCTCTACAAGCCCGGCCCGCCCGAAACCAACATGGTGCCCTATTATCTGGTCGAAAACATTGATTACAGTGATGACGATCCCTGGCCGACCGCACCCGACGGCAACGGGCCTTCGCTGGAAAGAATCCACAGCACGAACTACGGAAACACGGCGGAAAACTGGTTTGCCGGCGCGCCCGGCGGATCGCCGGGCGCGGCGCCGGTCGCGGGTCTCATCAACGGAACCGTTTCGCCGCCCGCCGCCGGCATCGCCTTCACCGCCACCGTTTCCGTTGTCGCGGAAACCATGCCCACACAGGTTCTGTTCAGCGCCGAGATCGCGGGCATCGCCAGCAACTGGGTCATGCGGGATGACGGAACGGCCGGAGATCTTGTTTCCGGAGACCAGATCTATACCGCCGTCATTCCGGGGCAGGCAGACGACCAGTGGATATACTATCAGTTTCACGCCTTCTCAACTAATGATGCCGTCATCAGCGCACCGGCTTCTGAAACGGAATATGTGGAATCCCCCGGGCTGACGCTTCAAATTGCATGGCAGGGCCTGAGAACGGTTGTGGAACCCGGACCCGCCTGGACCACTTATGAAGCCTCCGGCTGGACCTCGCATGAAGTGATCTTTGACATCTTCCTGAACGGTGCCGGCGAGGTGCTTGTGGATGATATTGTGCTGCTCGATGCGGGACTGACGAACCATGTGCCGAACGGCGAGGGCGATTTCGAAGCCCCCCTGGCCGGATGGAGATTCAAGGGGAATCACAGCAATTCATACCGCGAAGTCCTCAGCGCAGAAAACAGCAACGGGGTTCTTCATGTGGTGTCCACCGGCGCAGGGGCAAGCTACAACGACGCGGTTGGATTCAACATGGACCCGCCGATGGTTTCCAATATCAACAATCTGGTGCACCTGACTTTCCGCGCGCGGCAGGTCGGCCGGGAAGTTCCCCAATGGAGCTGGGTGGCCGTCGGAACACCGCCGCTTGAACCGGTGATCAATGAAATCATGTACCACTCTGCCGCCACCAATGAAGATGATTTCGAGTACATTGAAATCTTCAACCCCGGCCCAGATATTGACCTTTCGGGCGCGCGCCTGAGCGGCGCGGGATTCACATTCGAAAACGGAACCCTTCTTGCATCCAATGCGTTTCTGGCGGCCTGCAAGTCGCCCTCTCTGATCGCGGCGGAATACGGCATCACCAACGTAACCGGACCTCTTGGCGGAACGCTTCAGAACAGCGGGGAGGAAATCCGTCTTGAAAACAGCTATGGCCGCGTAATGGATGGGGTCGAGTACGGAGAAAAGCGCCCGTGGCCCGAAGCGGCCGACGGCTACGGCCCGTCGCTGGAACGGCGCAGCCGCCTGCTCCCCTCCTCCAATGCGGCCAGCTGGGCGGCCTCCTCCGTTTCCACAAACTGGCAGACCGTGACATGGACCACTGAAATTGCCTCCGCCAATTCCGGGCTGAAATTCTTCCTGGATTTCGACGGCAAGGTCTGGCTGGACAATGTTTCGGTCAAGCCCGCCGCGGGCGGCGGTTAAATGCTCCCGAACGGGAGTTTTGAATCCGGCATGACCGGCTGGAGCGCGACCGGCAACCACTGGCGCTCACGGACAGAAGCCTCCGCCGGCATAACCGGAAGCACAGCGCTGGCCGTGGCCGGGACGTTCTCCCGTTTTGTGTTCCCGGGCATGTCTCCGGATCTTGTCGTCAACCACGGGGATGCTGTCAGCAACTGCGTCAGTTCAGCGCTGCCGGCTACAAACGGGCACAGTTATGTGGTTTCCATGCAGGTGCGCCGAAGCGGAGTCGGGGGCACGCTGCATATCGCCGCCGGCGGCGCCGCCAACAGTGTTTCGCTGGGATTGCGCGGCACACCGGGCGCCGCGAATTCCGCGCAGCAGGATCTGCCCGCGCCGCTGATTGAGGATGTGGACAAACTGCATGACATCGTTGATCTCTCCCAAACCAATGTCATCACGGCGGAGATTCCATCCGGAGGAATCGCAACCGTCACCCTGAACTACCGCATTTTCACAACCAACGGCTACCAGTTCACCGACCACCTTTATTCCTCCCTGCCCATGACCAATGCGGGTGCAGGAATCTACAGGGTCGAGTTTCCGCCGGTGACCACCAGATGGTCGGTGGTCCGGTATCACGTTGTCGCAACGGGAACCAACGGCATGGTTTCGCGCATCCCGCGCGAAGATGACCCGCAGTGCGACTATGCCTTCTGGGCCAACGGCCACAGCCCGCAGACCACTTTGCCGGACTGGCATCTGTTCATTGACGGGAATCCCGTCATCTATCCTGTTGCGGCAAGGGGCTGCGCGGTAAGCCCCGACGGCCAGGTATTCCTCGACACGGAAATCCGGCACCGGGGCGGCCCCACCACAAACTACTCGCAGCGGGGCCTTGCCATGCGAACACATCGCGCGCGCCCGCTGGACACCTGGTTTGCGGATAATCAGGGCGGAATCAATTTCAGGCACCGGCAGAACAACAGCGCCTTCTATCACCGCCGCATTGTCAATGAACCCATCGCCTACGACATTCAGCGCGCCATCGGACTGCCCGCCCCGCGGCTGCGGCACATCGTGATGTGGATTGACGGGGCCCCCACGATCACCACCGAGCTGGAGGATCCGGAGGAATCATACGCGGAGGACAACGGCATTCCGCTGGATGATCTGCTGACACGGTCCGGCAATGCGGGCCGAAGGATCATAGTGGGCGACGAATCTCTGGACAATTTGTGGAGTGTGGTCAACGCGCTGGATGCGGCGGCACCCGGGGACATTCCCGCACTGGTCGAAACTCATCTCGATTATGAATCCATCCGCTATGTACTTGGCTTCTTCGGGGCAATCGGAAATATTGACCAGAATATCTCGTGGAATATGTTCCAGCACCGGTCCGCCAGCGACGGAAAATGGCGGCAGTATCCCTGGGATACGGATTTCGGACTGGCCCTGGACACCACCTTCAATCCGGCCCCGACCAACATGCATCCATATTACGCCACGCCGCTGCATTTCAGCGACATCACCGACAATACCAACGGGGCGCAGTTCGCTCGCGCCCTGTTTTACCCCGAATCCGGGAGCGGAGCGGAACACACCCTGCCCTACCGTCACCGCCAGCAGATGACCTTGTGGCGCTATTACCACACCTTTTTGACGACAAACTACCTGACCCCCCGCCTTGATGCCATGCAGGCGCAGCTCCTGCCCGCGTATGTTCAACTGGAATCCGATTACGGAATCCAGCCCAGCTATCTCTCCAACGCAGTGAAGTCCGTGAAAACGTTCATTGCCTCCCGCCGCAACTATCTGATGAACAGCTCATGGTCGGACAAGGACACCAACATCTGGGCCGGACTCCCGGCCTATGACCCGGGAACGGTCGTCATCAACGAGATCATGCCCGACCCCTCCAGCGGCGGCGAATATCTGGAGCTTTACAACCGGGCATCCTATCCCGTGGACCTGAGCTGGTGGAAACTTCAAATCGGCGACGAGGAATACCGCCTGCCTCACGGCTCAACGATCGGCCCCACATCCTATGCGGTCGTTGCCGACACCCAGTCATGGCTCACCAATGCCTATCAGGAAATTTCGGATCCCGCGCTCATGATCCTGCGCCACGCCGGCGGCAAGGTCTGGGACTGGCCGATTGTCTGGACCTCGGCCGTGGAGCATTCCACGCGCATCATCGAGGTTTCCTCTCTTACCCTTCCCAATTCAGGCGCGGATATTTCGCTGACCGATGTCTGCAGCAACCTGATTGACAGCCTGACCTACACCAATGCCGCGCCGTGGCCGTACACGGCGGGGATTTCCATGGAGCTGCTCGATGCCGTCTCCGACAACTCCCAGGCGACCAGCTGGCGGGCCAGTTTTGTGGTCGGCACACCCGGCTATCAGAACAGTTCCTCCGCAGATGCCGATGAGGACGGGATGAATGATGAGTTTGAACAGCTGATCATCGCCGCTTCCGGGGGGGCGTTCAGCAACATTTATGACGTGGGCGGGTCAGACGACTTTGACGACGATGGCCTGCCCAATTATCATGAATATGTAATGGGCACCGATCCCCTGACAGACGACAGCAGCGACTGGCTTCTGGAGATTGCCGCGACGAACAGTGAAATGCAAATATCCATGCAGACCCTCGCGGCAACGGGAACGGCATATTATCTGTACAGCCGCAGGGAATACACCTTTGAGCAGGCGCTCAGCCCCACCGGATCCTGGAGCGGAATTTTCGGCTGGCAGGGCTTAACCGGTGACGGACAGCGGCTGGTTCTCACCAACTCGCCGCCGGAGGACCGGGGCTTCTACCGCGGTTACATACAGCTTGTTCCCCTGCGCCAGCCCTGATCGCGCCCTTGCACCTCCAATTTTCCGGATAGATCATTTTTTAAATTTTTTTGGGAATTTTTGCATTTTTTGACGTTTTTTTGCCATTTTTTGCATTTTTTGACGTTTTTAGGCCGTTTTTGACCGTTTTCGGGCCATTTTTGACCGTTTTTCGTTGATTTTTCGCAAATATTTGCAGGTCGACAGAAGAGGCCCAAAAACGTATAAAAATGCTTTTTCCTAATGAAGAAAGGCAGTTTATGGGTTTTGAAAAGATCAAGGTTCCGATGACAGGCGAAAAGATCACGATGGGTCCGGACGGCAAACTGGTCGTCCCGGATTTTCCCATCCTGCCGTTTATCGAAGGCGACGGCATCGGGCCGGACATCACCCGCGCCGCGATGATCGCCTGGAACGCCGCCGTTGAAAAAGCCTACCGCGGCGAGCGCCGGATTTCGTGGATGGAAATCTATGCCGGCGAAAAATCGGTGAGTGTCTACGGCGAAGGCGTCTGGCTTCCCGATGAAACCATCGAAGCCGTCCGCGAATATCTGGTCGCAATCAAGGGTCCGCTGACCACACCCGTCGGCGGCGGCATCCGCAGCCTGAACGTCGCCCTGCGCCAGCTTCTCGATCTTTATGTCTGCCTCCGCCCCGTGCGCTGGTTCGCAGGCGTCCCCTCGCCCGTCCGGCAGCCCGAGCTGACCGATATGGTAATCTTCCGCGAGAATTCCGAAGACATCTATGCCGGCATCGAATGGGCCGCCGGAACCCCGGAAGTGAAGAAGGTGATCGAGTTCCTGCAGAAGGAAATGGGCGTGAAGAAAATCCGCTTCCCGAACACCTCCGGCATCGGGATCAAGCCCGTCTCCGAAGAAGGCACGCGCAGGCTGGTGAAGGCCGCCATTGAGTACGCCATTGAAAACAGCCGGCCGTCCGTGACCATTGTCCACAAGGGCAACATCATGAAGTTCACCGAGGGCGGCTTCCGCGACTGGGGCTACCAGACCGCCAAGGAGCTCTTCGGCGCCGTGCCGCTGGACGGCGGCCCGTGGCACAAGCTGAAGAGCCCCAAAAGCGGCAAGGATATCATCATCAAGGATGTCATCGCCGACGCCATGCTCCAGCAGATCCTGACGCGTCCGGCCGACTACGATGTCATCGCCACGCTCAACCTCAACGGCGACTATCTGTCCGACGCGCTCGCCGCCTGCGTCGGCGGAATCGGCATCGCTCCCGGCGCCAACATCAACTACGACACCGGCCACGCGGTCTTCGAGGCCACCCACGGCACCGCGCCCAAGTACGCGGGCAAGGACCAGGTGAATCCCGGATCGCTGATTCTCTCCGGCGAAATGATGCTCCGCTACATGGGCTGGACCGAGGCGGCCGACCTCATTCTGGAGTCCATGAGCAAGACCATTTCCCAGAAGCGCGTGACTTATGACTTCCACCGCCTGATGGAAAATGCGACGCTTTTGAAATGCAGCGAATTCGGACAGGCCCTTGCCGAAAATATGTAATGAGGTTCTCGTGAAACTTGCCTCAGCCAAAATCCTGTCGCGCGAAGAAATGAAGCAGGAACGCGCGCGCCTGAAGGCGGCCGGGAAAAAGGTTTCGTTCACCAACGGATGTTTCGACATCATTCACGCGGGCCATGTGGACTATCTCCAGTGGGCCCGCAACCAGGCCGATGCCCTCATTGTCGGCCTCAACTCCGACGCCTCCGTCCGTCGCAACAAGGGCGACAAGCGTCCCATCGTGGACGAACACGACCGCGCCTATGTGCTGGCCGCGCTGGCCTGTGTGGACTACGTGGTGCTTTTCGACGAAGACGAGCCCGCACAGCTCATCGCCGATATTGTTCCCGATGTGCTGGTGAAGGGCGAAGACTGGGCCCATTACGTCAGCGGGCGCGAAACAGTCGAGGCCGCCGGCGGCCGCGTGGCCCTGGCCCCGCTGGTGGAAGGACGCTCGACCAGCAACCTGATCAGCAAAATTGTTGATGTGTACGGAGGCACGGACTGACATGGCAAAGATCATCGTTACCGGCGGAGCGGGATTCATCGGAAGCAACCTTATCGCGGAACTCAACGCGCGCGGCGAAAAGGATATCCTGATTGTTGACCATCTGGGAACCGGCGAAAAATGGAAAAACCTCCGCAGCCTTCGCTATGAAGATTTCATGGACAAGGACGACTTCCGGGAATCGTTCCTCTGCGATCTCGTCGAGCCGGCCGAAACGGTTTTCCATCTGGGCGCCTGCAGCGCCACCACCGAGACCGATGCGGATTACCTGATGGACAACAACTACCGTTACACCCGTGACCTGTGCGAATGGACGCTCGCGAACGAGGGCCGCTTCATCTATGCCTCCAGCGCGGCCACCTACGGCAACGGCGAGAACGGCTATTCCGATGATGATGCCGTCACTCCGAAACTGAAGCCGATGAACATGTACGGCTACTCCAAGCATCTTTTCGATCTGTGGGCGATGGAGCATGAACTGTTCAATGAAATCGTCGGCCTCAAATACTTCAATGTGTACGGGCCGAACGAATACCACAAAGGCGACATGCGGTCAGTGGTTCACAAGGCCTACGGGCAGATCTGCGAAACGGGCAGCGTCTCGCTTTTCAAATCCTACCGCCCGGAATATGCCGACGGCGGACAGGTGCGCGATTTCATCTATGTGAAGGATGCTGTCGCCGTCACACTGTTCTTCATGGAAAATCCGGAGGCGGCGGGGCTGTTCAACTGCGGCACCGGCAAGGCGCGCTCATGGAACGATCTGGCTAACGCCGTCTTCGCGGCCATGAACAAAAAGCCGGACATCAAATACATCGAAATGCCGGACTACCTGAAAAACCAGTACCAGTATCACACCGAAGCCGACATGCGGAAACTCAAGGCCGCTGGCTACTCCAAGCCCTTCCCATCCCTGGAAGATGGCGTGCGGGATTACGTGCAGAATCACTTGGTATGAGCTAAGAATTTAACGCTGACCCGTAATGCTACAATGTACGGGCTGGCCCCTTTTCCCGCTTATCTGTTTGCTCCCTAGAGAGTTTCTTCCCGATATTTTTGCACCACTCCGCAAATTCCGTCTTCGACTTGTAGTGCCGAACCGTATGACCGCTAAAAGCCGCAAGCAGGTCGGGAATCGAGTCTGTTGGATGCAACTCGATCCCTGCGTAATGCATACTGTATTTCCCATTCCGTTTGTGTATCGGATAGAGGACATCATCAATACAGACTAGAGAATCAAATGTGCTTGATGTATTATTATTTTTCATTGCACGATTTTCAGTAGTTCATAATAATCCGATAATACCTTAACGGGGCACCCCGAGGTCCATCAAAGAAGCTCATCTCTTTACCGCTACCTCTGATAGTATTACCAGCATTTAACCAATTCGTTGGCTCTAGATCTGTTGTATACTGTAGTTGATAAGAGGTCATAGGTGAGCCAGATATAAACGGAACTTCGATAGCCGTGTATATTGAGTTGGTAACTAATGGATCACTCATCATACTTGCACCACCATACAGTACGCCATTGTTTCCGTTTGTGGTTAAATCATCTGCATTGGCGTCATCAAAATTCCAATATCCCATTAGACCGCTTTCAGTTCCCGCCAACTTCGCCAAATAGTAGCTCAATATGTCTGGCGAGGTTCTTGCATAATTCCATATCCTGATCTCGTCCATGACCTTCTCCCCTAAAACTGGACCATTTTCAACGAGAGTCCTCTGGTCTATAAACAGAGAACGGAGGACGGAAGATGAAAGGGAAACGGTACACAGAAGAGCAGATCATCGGGATATTGAAG
>Ga0116143_10006423_pt1 | contig 10240 bp, 9 predicted proteins | sample AD_UKC034_MetaG_FD_89745 | JGI IMG/M metagenome (GOLD analysis project Ga0116143, IMG submission 89745) | Active sludge microbial communities of municipal wastewater-treating anaerobic digesters from USA - AD_UKC034_MetaG | ecosystem: Engineered > Bioreactor > Anaerobic > Digestate | place: USA...
CAGATTCAGTGTTTTTTTTGACGGGACACTCTCCAAAGGATCGGATCTGAGTTACCAATGGAGTTTTGATGATGGATCGGTTCTTTCTTCACCGAGACCGGTAAAATTTTTTAAAGGCCCGTTGGTTGGACTGGTTACCCTGAAAGTGAGCAATGCCGAAGGAAGCGACAGCATCACGCAGAAGGTTACGATCGATAGGAATGGAGAGGTGAGTGTAGAGCGTTATGATCAGCCGGATATCCCTGAGGAAATACCATCAGTCATAACTCCAGCCCTGATCCCCGATATGAATGAAACAATTCCCGGAGCCATCGATTCTCCTGATTACCTTCAAAAATTCATAGAGGGTGCCCAGTTCATGGAACAGGGAGACATCTCTGGTGCAATTGATGCCCTGAATACATCGATTACACTCAACCAGAGCTTTCCCGATGCGTATGTTGCCCGTGGAATGGCTGAATTCATGAGGGGATATTATCACTTCTACGAATTCCGTGGAAAGGAACAGCTGCTCATGGCCGTTGACGATTATACCCGTGCTCTCGAGCAGGATCCCGGAAACATTGATGCACTTCTCGGCCGGGGAGCAGCATGGATCTACCTCGGAGAGTATCATTCATGGCGGTCGTTTATCGGCAATGACACCGTATTCCGTTACTATGAGACAGCTATCAATGATTTCAACAAAGTCTTAGAGACTGATCCGGATAATATCGATGCCATCAACGGGAAGGCATATGCTACCCTTGTTATTGGTTCAGGAAATCCGGCAAAGAAAACAAACACGCTCATGGTTGAATCCGCAAAAAAGGATGTTGAGCGTTCAATCCGGCTGAACGATGATAATCCGCGTGCTCATTTTATCCTTGGATTGTATTATGATCATGAAGGCCTCTATCCTTCAGCCATCAATGAATTTTCTAAGGCGATTGAACAGGATCCTACGGAGGCATGGTATTATGAATGGAGGGGATTCGAAAAGTTCCAGAAGGGAGATTATTCCGATGCAATCGAGGATTATTCGAAGGCCATCTCCCTGCAGCCCCGCTTTGCACAGGCATATAATATCAGGGGAATGACAAGGGCGTTTCTTATGAACGTGGATGATCGATCTCCTGAACTTAGTGATTTTAACCAGGCAATCGAGATCAATCCGGAAATATCCGAATTCTACCGGAATTATGCTCTAGGACTTGCAAACTGGAAATACTGGGACAAATCGCTGAATGAGCATGCGGTTGATGTGCTTGCAACGGCATCTGGACTTGATCCAACCGATTACCGGATCCACGGGGACAGGGCGTATATTCTTACGGGGTTGAACAGGAATCACGAAGCCACCCAGGAACTTATAGAATATCAGAGACGCTCGCTCACCAATGAAGAGAAGATAACGGCTAATGACCTTCTGGCATATAACAACGTGGCACGCTACTATGTGAACACGTGGTGATAAGGCACAAGGCACCACGCCTTTCTTTATTCCACCGTAATCTTTACCGGATACGCTGTGCTCCGGATCTGATTATTGGGAAATCAGCACCTCCTGAGAATTCACCGGACCTGATGAACTAATACTGCTGGACACCAGAAAGACAGGAAACAGAACCATTGGAGAATAGGTCTGCTATGGAGTTTAAAAAAAATCAGGTGGAATTTATAGGTCTAACGCTGTAGGTAACTCCAGAAAGACCGTAAGTCTTTGTCCAAGCTGATGTATTGGAGTCAAATTTATCGTTGAAACGCAGATTCCCCTCCGTGTCTGGTTTTTTCATTCCCCATGTTATCATCGTAGGAACTCCAGAGGGGTTGTAAGCCATTAACTCATAGTACAATTTTCCATTTTGTTTGCCGACATTCGCTGAGGTGGTATAATGTGAATGATATGGATTAATTATGATAATGCCTACAATTTTATCAGAAAAGCCCTCGAATAATGGGAAAGTATCCTCTTCTGTTGATTCTCCTTCTATTGGTAGAGCACCCCCAGGGGAAATAATTGCCATCATTCCCCCTAATATCAGAACAATAGCAAGTGTCAACATTTCTCTCATTGGTTGTTTGCCTCCTTTTGCATCAGATGACCGTATTTTACATCGTCGTATTCTCTGTTACTACACATGCGAATGATATATCTACATAAATATTTTCTGAGCATTATCAACAAAGACTTATCTCTTTTAATAAAATATCACGTGCTTGGTATAAGCTTGAAATAAAGGGGGAGAATCAGACCATCAGTGTAAAATGCTGCTATGGGGATTCGAACCCCAGTCGCGGGCGTGAGAGGCCCGCATGATTGGCCGGACTACACTATAGCAGCAACTGCTTTATTCTATGAGGCATATTCGTACTTAAATCTGTTGATATCTGCCCTTCCGGAACCAAATACGGGCTCTGGATGGGATTTCCCCCCCGTTCCACTCATTTTTTCTACACCCGGGTACAGGAGTTTAAAATTCAGCAGACAATGGAATACTATTATTCAACTCTCCGCAAAGACCCACAACTATATTCCTTTCCTTCCGCCTATATATAGGAACAGCGAAATGGCAGGTATCGAGGACGAGATCCGGGCCCTTGAAGAGGAGATCCAGCGGACGCCCTACAACAAGGCAACAGCCAAGCATATCGGCAGGGTGAAGGCGAAGATTGCGAGGCTGAAGGACGATGCAGTCCAGCGGGCTATGAAATCTGCTGGAGGTGGCGAGGGGTATTCCGTGAAAAAATCGGGAGATGCCACCGTCGTTCTTGTCGGATTTCCCTCAACCGGGAAAAGTACACTCCTCAATACACTTACCGGCACGAAGAGCGAAGTAGCCGCCTACGCATTTACAACGCTCACGGTCGTCCCTGGTGCAATGGAACATCGTGGGGCAAAGATCCAGATACTTGATATACCCGGTCTGATCGCCGGAGCCGCGATGGGAAAAGGTCGTGGGAAGGAGGTCATCGGCGTTGTGAGAAGCGCCGACATGATCGTCATCCTTGTCGATGTCTTCAATTCGTCCCATGTCGATGTCCTGATGCGGGAGCTCTATGATGCAGGTATCCGCATCAACAAGCAAAAACCTGACATCACAATCAAGAAGACCTCCATGGGCGGCATCAGGGTCAATGCCGTAGGTGCCCTCGATCTGGACGTTGATGAGATACGCTCAATCCTTGCAGAAAATAAGATGATGAATGCTGATATCCTGATCCGTGGGAATGCAACCCAGGATGAAGTGATCGATGCAATGCTTGCAAACAGGGTTTATATCCCTGCATTTATCGCAGTGAACAAAGTGGACCTTATCGATCAAAAGAACACGGACGCAATTGCCACAGATCTAAATGAGCGTTTCCTGATGAAACCTGAAATGATATCTGCCCATACCGGGTTTCACATGGCAGAAATGAAAGACCGTATTTACGATTCTCTCGGTTTCATGAGGGTATATCTGAAACCGCAGAGTGAAGCAGCAGATCTCGAGGAGCCCCTGATCATACGGCAGGGAAGTACAGTGGAGGATGTCTGCCGGAAACTTCACCGGGATTTCGTAGATAGGTTTCGTTATGCAAGGGTATGGGGACACTCCGTGAAACACCCTGGGCAGAGGGTAGGCCTCACCCATCGCCTCAAAGAGGGGGACCTTCTGACCATCATCATTGAACACTAGCAGGTATCGGAAGTCCTGATGAGGACCTGGTTTAAAAAATCAGTCCTTCAGTTCCTTTTTTCCCTGATACCTCGAGACTTCTCCTTCACAGAACTCCGTCTTCTCTTTCAATACCCTGATGATCACCCCAGCAGCGGCATCAGTTTTTAACGCGGTTCCTGAATAATGGGCTCTGCTTGCATGATATCCTCTCTCCCGGAGGATTGCAATCACTTCAGAGAGAGGTCGAGGGGATATCCGGGCAACCTTGGAGAGAGCGTGATAATCGTAATGTGATGAAGTAGGGAGCTCGTCACCGATCAGGTCAAGAAGGAGGGAAAGCCGGTGGACGGTATTCAGTTTCATGGAGCCAAGGACATTCTTCATGGCAGATATCACGTCCCTGTTCTGGATCTCTCCCAGCCACAATGGTCCAATCGGCTTCATACCTGCCCCGCATTCTTCACAATGCACCGTTTTCGGGATAAGCCCGGCCTGTTCTATGCGTCCCGGGCACCTGGTGCACTGAAGGATATATCCAATCCTTGCGACGGTCTTATCAGCCGCCGTTGCGCTATTTACAAGTCGGAAATGGGCCCTGACATAATGCTCCCTTGCATAGCAGAACAGAGGTTCGATCCCCCGGTCATATTTCACGGTTTCCCTTGCAATGAACGACAGCAGCGTCCGCAGTCCGGTTTCGGAATGATATTCATTGTTTGCAGGTGTTGTACCATATCTACGGATACCAGCGTTGAGATGAGCCCCACAAAGAGGCGCGGTGTCGGTGGCGGTTACCATGAGGAACCTCCCACAACCCCGAACCGCAGAATCAATGAACGGAGCAGGTGATCCAAAGGGATCAATATCAACCGAATCATATCTCCGCTCTGCGAGAAGTGAATGTACATTTCTGCAGGTTACGGTGACAGGCAGGGAATGATCCAGAGCATTTTTTTGGATCAGTTCGTATGCTTTGTGATCTCTGTCATTGATCGTTACTGCGACACCACATTCTGTGGCAACCCTGAGCCCCCTCACCCCCGATGCACCCATAGCATCCAGGTACTCCTGGGGTTTTACGACCGCAACAAAGAGAACCGTTGCGTCCCTGTTCATCTCCATCCGCGGATTATAAAAGATCGGAGCACTGCCGGGAGGGAAGTGTGAAGAATCATCCTGAAGGGGAATAAAAAACTTCGTTGTGCCTTCTTCCACCTCGATAAGGTCCATAATTCTTTACTTTGGTAGAATTGCAAAAACCTTATACCTTCTCCTCATCTATTGATAATGCTGCGGGCGTGTGGCCTAGTCTGGACAGGGCGGCAGCCTCCTAAGCTGTAGGTCGGGGGTTCAAATCCCCCCACGCCCGTTTTTACGACCATATTAAGTGGCTCCTGAGATGGATTAAAAAGAAATTATGGTCCGATGCAGTTGTCAGGAAGGAGCCCGCTCAATTTCAGGAAACGATATCCTTTATCTTGATATGGCGGGAAGTCGATCAGATAATCACCGGAGGTTTGGCTGGAATTGAAGATTCCCGGGGAGATCTGTCTGATCCGACCCATAAATGCCTTTGTAGCAGGGCTTGCTGCAATTCTTGCATATTTCATTGCCGCGGGGACTCTCATACCCGGAACGATCATCCTTCTGGCAATAGTATTCCTTATCACAGCAGGAGGAAATACGATCAATGATTTCTTTGACGTGGAAATTGATCAGATCAATCGCCCTGATCGCCCAATCCCCTCCGGAGAAGTGAGTAAATATCATGCTGGGATTCTTGCTCTTGTCCTCTTCGCATGTGGGATTTTGCTGTCAGCCTTCACCAATTCCCTTTGTTTCATCATTGCAGTGTTCAATGCTCTCCTCCTGGTTCTGTACGCAGCCAGGTTAAAAAGGAAGATATTTATCGGTAACATGGCGGTCTCTTATCTCACTGCATCCATCTTTCTCTTCGGTGGCGCTTTTCATGGGATTGATGGCTTCGAGAAGATTTCTGCGATTGCACTCATGACTTTTTTTGCTATCCTTTCCCGGGAGCTCCTGAAGACAGCCGAAGATGTAGAAGGGGATAGTGCCGCTGGTGCTCTCACGGTTCCTGTTGAATACGGCATACGCCCCACGGTCTTCCTCGCGTTGGCTTTTGCACTTTGTGCTGTAGCGGTAAGCTTTTATCCCTCAAGGTGGTGGGGGAGTTTCTATCTGTGGGGGATTCTTATCGTTGATACCATTATCCTTTTTGCCGCAACCAGGCCCCTTGGATGCCTTCACCCGGGCTGCATCAGGGAGAAAAGGGCAAGCCAGTTATTGAAAATAGGGATGTTCTCTTCTCTTATTGTCTTTACCCTCTCCGCTGCGTTGTTGTAATGCTTGATCACTAAGTGTTGTTATTCTTTGGAAGAGTGATAAGGTCAGGAGGAATGGTACTGGGATCGACACCCAGTTTTGCGATCTCCAAGAGCATCTCCCAGTCAAGGTATGTCTCCACGCATCCTTCTTTCAGGGTTACGACTCCCATCGAGATCAGGCCAAGTTTGTCCGACATCTCCAGCCCTTCCTTGACCTCCCCCATGCATCCAACCCCTATAATGGCTTTCGGCCTGTATTTCCGGACCATTCTTTTAATGAACGATGAGCCAGGAACAGAAAAAACCCTGTATCCCATCTTCTCAAGGAGGGGGAGCCAGTACCCGATCATGCACAATCCGCAACACTTGCACTTGAGACCTTCAGGCGTCAGGTGGGCCGGGCATTTTGAAGAACGGAGACATTGAGGAAGGAATATTGCCCGATCACGGACCGGGACTGCCTCAAATGCTCTCTTGTTCATTGAGTTATGAAGCTCGATAAAAAAAGAATTCACCTGCTGGTCTTCCAGTCCGAATAACCGGAAGAGCGCTTTCATCAGCCCTTCAACAAGGACCACTCCGGACTTGATAAGAGAGGGAAAATATATTTTTCCTCTCCTGATCGAGATCAGGGCTAGGGTGACCATCAGTATTGCAAAAACGATGCTCCCAAGAATGAACAAGAGAGTAATCTCGCCGATCAGGAATATGAATTGATTGAGGATCGAGTTCTCAATGGCCATCTGGATTCAAGGTATCCCGGGATTTTATATAATCCTGTGTATCTTTCCAGTCTGCATCCAATCTGACGCCGGCCGGATAATCCCTTTTTCAGTGACAAGAGCAGATACGAGAGAGAGCGGCGTCGCATCGAAAGCAGGATTTATGACAGAAACGCCATCCGGAACTGTTATCTTGCCCGAAAAGCGAGCCACTTCATCGCGTTCACGCTCTTCGATTTCAATCTCGCTCCCGGCATGAATGCTGTCAAAGGTTGATGAAGGGACTGCAACATAAAACGGGAGGTCATGGGACTTTGCACAGAGAGCATGCATGTACGTGCCAACCTTGTTGAAGACGGTATCACGGGTTATCCGATCGGCTCCGACAATGATGCAGTCAATCTTATCTTTCCTCATCAGATGGGCTGCTGCAGAGTCCGGGATAACGGTGACAGGTATCCCGTCCCTCTTCAACTCCCATGCGGTGAGACGGGCTCCCTGGAGGAGAGGCCGGGTCTCACAGGCGATAACACTGATATCCTTTCCTGAAGCCACTGCCGACCGAACAATACCCAGTGCGGTTCCCCATTCCCGGCATGCCAAAGCACCAGCATTGCAATGTGTCAGTATAGTCCCTGAATCAGGGAGGAGGGCTGCCCCATAATCCCCAAGAGCGTGGCATGCTGCCGAGTCCTCTTCAGCAACGTTTTGTGCCTCTTCTAATGCAATCTCGCGATACTCCTCGATCGAGGCCGCCTGCTCTTCTGCTTTTGCAAGAACCCTGTGTACACCCCACGACAGGTTCACCGCAGTAGGACGAGCATTCCCGATAGTATAGCCCACCTCTTTTACCCGGCGAGTATATCTGGAAAAGCTGGTCAGCTTGATTGAAAAGGCCGCAAGTGCGACACCATACGCCCCCGCAATCCCCAGGGCTGGTGCTCCTCTCACCTCGAGCCTCCGGATCGCGGTAATAAGACGATTAACCGTCCGGCATCGTATCATCCGGCAGGAGGTGGGCAGGCTGGTCTGGTCAATAAGGAGGATTGAATTTGTCTCTTCATCCCAAGAGATCGTCATGAATGATTTCATTTCAGCAGTCTTTCACACAATCGAGAAATGCACGCATCGCCGCCGCCTGGCCCTGGGTTACACTGTCAGGGATATCCTTTGGGGAGACAGATGCCCCGGCAATGTAAATTCCGGGTTTGATGGTGGCGATACAATCAACCTTCTCATCCACGGAGGTGAAAAATCCAGTTTTATCAAGTGGGATTCCGCAACGGGCAGCAATGGTTACAGAATCACTTGAAGGACTGATCCCGACTGAAAGGACGACCAGTTCAGGGTGGAGTTCCTCCATGTTCCCGGTTTCAGTATTCTCCACCCTTATGATCATCTCACTCCCCCTCCCAATGATCTCTCCAGGCATGCCCCTGAGAAACCGCACTCCCAGCCGTTGTGCTCTCTCAAAATATTCTTCGTATCCTTTGCCATATGCCCGGATGTCCATGTAGAGGACTGTCACTTCAGTATCAGGGTATTTTTCACGGATGAGCATGGCATTCTTCATGGCATACATGCAGCAAACACCTGAACAATAAGGGCGTCCTGCCTTGATGTCCCGTGATCCGACACACTGGATAAAAACGACATGCCGTGGGGTTTTCCCATCAGACAAGCGCCGTACAGAACCACCCGTAGGCCCGCTGGCATTCATCATCCGCTCAAATTCAAGGCTTGTGATAACGTCAGGGTAGCGAAGATAACCAAACTGTTCTTTTTCAGCGGCATTAAAAACATCATATCCTGATGCGATGATGATGCTCGCAGCTTCAATAACCGATTCTGATCCATGGTCCTCTTTCCGGATTGCCTCTCTTCCACAGATGTCATAACAGAGGCCACACTCGATGCAATGTTCAGCGTCCTTGATGACGATATCGGGGACCGCCTGGGGGTGGGGTTTGTAGATAGCTTTTCGTATCCCTATTCCTGCATCAAACCGGTTGTACACTTCCACGGGACAGATGCCGATACAGTCCCCGCAGCCGTTGCACAATTCTTCATCAATATACCGTGGATTTTTTCGTACAGTGACAAGAAACCGTCCCTTCTCCCCATCAATCCTTGTGACTTCGCTGCAGGTATGAATCACAATACCAGGGTGGCGGGAAACATCGAGCATCTTTGGGGAGAGGATACACATGGAGCAGTCATTTGTCGGAAAGGTCTTGTCAAGCTGGGCCATATGACCGCCAAGTGAAGGTTCACGCTCGATGATATGCACTCGGACCCCATGGTTGGCGAGATCGAGAGCAGCCTGAATCCCGGTTACCCCTCCCCCGATAATGACCACGTCACCCATTAGAGGTATCTCCCTGCAAGATCCCAGTAATTACGGGCATTCCTGACGATATGTTCTCTCTGCTCATCTGACACCTTCTTGATAACCTTGCCGGGGACACCGACCACAACAGAGCCCGGCGGGATTTTTGTCCCCTCGGTAATCACGGTCCCGGCACCAAGCAGTGAATCCTGTCCAATCTCAGCACCGTTCAAAACGATTGCTCCCATTCCCACCAGAACCCGGTCAGCTATCCTGCATCCATGAAGGATTGCCCCGTGTCCGACCGAGACATCATTTCCAATCACTACCGGATACCCGACACTGGTATGAAGAACGGCGTTATCCTGGATATTGGACCTATTGCCGATTACGATAGTATCCTTGTCAGCCCTGATCACGGCACCATGCCAGATTCCTGTCTCGTCACCAAGGGAAACATCCCCGAGAACGGTGGCATTTGGCGCGATAAAGATCCTGCTCCCTCGCACGCTCTCCATAGCCATAATAACACAAGAAGTTTATAATCTATCACAATGAAGGTTATGGTCGGGGGAACATTCGATCCACTTCATGACGGTCATAAACGGCTGATTAGCCGGTCGTTTGAGCTTGCCGGAAAAGAGGGTAAGGTGACTATCGGACTCACCACCGATCAGTTCGCGAGCAGGAAATCACACCCGGTAAAAGAATATGTTGTTCGTAAAACTGCACTTGAACAATACATCGAATCATCCGGATTTTCTACCCAGTACGCGATTGAGCCCTTGAATGACCGGTATGGATCCGCTGTCTCAGAGGACTTTGATGCCCTTGTGGTGAGCGAAGAGACCCTGCCGATTGCCCATGAGATCAATACATTCCGCCACACCATCGGGAAACGGAAAGTGGATATTCACCAGATCACCTGTGTTCTTGCCGAGGACAACCGCTGGATATCAAGTACCCGTATTTACCGGGGGGAGATTGATGAACATGGAAATCTCCTTTCCCGCAATTAAGCCAGCGGGAATAAAGTCCGATCCCGCAGGATATCCTTGAGGTTGAAGGATTGAACCCCTCCAATCTGATCAATATGTATACCTGCTGTTAAGGAACAGATATCTGATACTCCAAGCATCTCCTTTTTAGGAATAAATGGTGACCGGATTATAAAATGGTGACCGGATTATAAAATGG
>Ga0116143_10006428_pt1 | contig 10232 bp, 6 predicted proteins | sample AD_UKC034_MetaG_FD_89745 | JGI IMG/M metagenome (GOLD analysis project Ga0116143, IMG submission 89745) | Active sludge microbial communities of municipal wastewater-treating anaerobic digesters from USA - AD_UKC034_MetaG | ecosystem: Engineered > Bioreactor > Anaerobic > Digestate | place: USA...
CAAGAGAAAGACGAACGAATTTCCTGCCGGTTGCCCGGGCTATCGACCTCGCCAGTGAGGTCTTCCCTACACCCGGAGGGCCGACAAAGCAGAGAATAGGGCCCTTGATCTTTTCAACCAGACTCTGAACCGCCAGATATTCGAGAATACGCTCCTTCGGTTCCTTGAGGCCGTAATGATCCTCTTCAAGTATCCGCTCCGCTTCATCGATATCAAGCTTGGTGCTCGTTTTCTCGTACCACGGCAGCGAGAGCATCCAGTCAATGTAATTCCGCACAACAGTGACTTCCGCCGACATCGGCGGCATCATTTTGAGCTTCTTGAATTCCTTTTTTACCTTGTCGGTAGCCTCGGGAGACATCTTTTTCTTCTTGATCTGCTCCTCGAGTTCCTTCAGCTCGGACGTTGCATCATCCTTGTCGCCCATTTCTTTTTGAATGGCCCGCATCTGCTCCGTGAGGTAATACTCCTTTTGAGTTTTCTCCATCTGCTTCTTGACCCGATTCCGGATCTTTCGCTCGATGTGGAGAATCTCTATCTCACCTTCCATAAAGGCCAGGAGTTTTTCCAGACGCGATACCGGTTCCTCGATTTCGAGGAGCCGCTGCTTGTCTTCGAGTTTGATGTTCAGATGGGCGGCAATGGTGTCGATCAGCCGGTCCGGGTCATCGATCGAAGACACGGACACCAGCATCTCGGGAGGCACTTTTTTGTTCAGCTTCACATAGGACTCGAACGTCGTATTGACGTTGCGCATGAGCGCTTCGACCTCAGCATTAACTTCCGAAGCATACCCGAGTTCACGCACCATAACCTGAAAATAGTCAGGGTGGGGGAGATAGCGTACGATCGCACCTCGGCTCTGTCCCTCGACCAGTACCTTGACGCCTCCATCAGGAAGGCGCAGAAGCTGGAGCACCACGCCGAGAGTTCCGATGGTATAAATATCGTGCTCACCGGGATTGTCGTCGGTCGCCTTTCGCTGAGCAGCCATGAAGATCAGTTTTTCACTGTTGAGGGATTCCTCAAGTGCTTTGATCGACTTGGGCCGGCCAACAAAAAGCGGGACCACCATGTGAGGAAACAGAACTATATCGCGCAGGGGCAATAACGGATACGTCTTGTTATGTACGTGCAGCATATTTGAAACTTCATCTTTGCTGAATTTTATCATTACCGAGTCCGCTCATCAGGCAGATTTGGTTTCTTTCTCATAGAGGAGCAGAGGTTTCTCCTTGTTTAAGGCAACCTCTTCGTTAATGATACACTCCTTAATATTCGTTTGGGAAGGTATCTCGTACATGATGTCGAGCATGATATCTTCCATGATTGCTCGCAGGCCTCGGGCACCCGATCGGCGGCGAATCGCCTCTCGCGCAATTGCCCTGAGCGCCCCTTCGGTAAATCGCAGCTTCACGTTTTCAAAGGTAAACATCTTCTCGTACTGCTTGACGAGGGCATTACGTGGAGCCGTGAGAATTTCTAGCAAGGCGTCCTCGGTTAGCTCTTCCAACGAAGCGATAACCGGCAGACGGCCAATCAGCTCCGGAATAAGCCCGAATTTGAGGAGATCTTCGGGCTGCACTTCAGCCAGGATCTCACTGAGATTCCTCTTCTGCTTGCTTTTCACTGCGCCGGTAAAGCCGAGGGTGTTCTGGCCGAGTCTTCGCTCGATGATCTGCTCAACACCGTTAAAAGCGCCGCCGCAGATAAAAAGAATATTGGTCGTATCGACTTGGAGGAACTCCTGCTGCGGATGCTTGCGGCCCCCCTTCGGCGGCACATTAGCGGTTGTGCCTTCAATGATCTTGAGCAGCGCTTGCTGCACGCCTTCGCCGGAAACATCACGGGTGATGGAAGGAGAGTCGGTCTTGCGGGAAATCTTGTCGATTTCATCGATATAGATGATGCCTTTGGAAGCCCGCTCGACATCGTAGTCCGCCACCTGCAGCAGACTGAGGATGATGTTTTCCACATCCTCGCCCACGTAGCCGGCTTCCGTGAGAGTCGTGGCATCAGCAATCGTAAACGGCACGTTGAGAATACGGGCGAGCGTCTGCGCCAGCAGAGTCTTACCGGTGCCGGTCGGACCGATGAGCAGTATATTGCTTTTCTGAAGCTCTACATCGTCTCCTGATGCGCGGGTCTCAATTCGTTTATAGTGGTTGTGAACTGCAACGGACAGAATCTTCTTTGCCCGATCCTGCCCGATAACATATTCATCGAGAGCGTTCTTGATATCTACCGGTTTGAGAATCTTGGTCCGGCGACGGGCAGCATCTTCCTTTTCGTATTCTTCAGCAATAATATCATTGCACAGCTCAATACATTCATCACAGATGTATACAGAAGGGCCTGCTATGAGCTTCTTGACTTCTTCCTGACTTTTGCCGCAAAAAGAGCAAAAAAGATTGTTGTACTTATCAGAGCCTTTCCTACTCACTGAGATGGCCTCCTTACGTTATTGCCCTGCAGAAAATTGATCCCGCGACGAGAGGCAGGACTTCACTAGCCTCAGCGGTGAGGATCTCGCCCGGTTGTGCTCCGGGCAGCAGGGCTTTTCACTGTGCCATATAGTTTTTGCCTTGCCGAGTTCGTATCACTTGATACTTTTCTCGTCAGCTTCGCGGTGAGGATTCTTCTCTATTACTTCGTCGATAATTCCGTACTCTTTAGCTTCCTCGCCGCTCATAAAATAATCCCGCTCGGTATCCTGCCGGATTTTTTCGAGAGGTTGCTTTGTATGCCTCATCAGAATACGATCCAGCTCGCCTCGCATCCGGAGAATTTCCCGGGCGTGAATATCGATATCAGTTGCCTGTCCCTGAAATCCGCCCATCGGCTGATGAATGAGAATGCGGGAGTGGGGCAGGGCATAACGCTTGCCCGCGGCACCCGCTGCCAGTAAGAGTGCTCCCATGCTGGCAGCCTGACCGATACAAATGGTGCACACATCCGGTTTTATGTACTGCATAGTGTCATAAATTGCCAGACCGGCAGTAATGTAACCTCCGGGGGTATTAAGGTAGAGAAAAAGATCCTTATCTGGGTCTTCAGATTCGAGAAACAGCATTTGGGCAATAATCAGGTTAGCAACGTTGTCATCTACCGGGGTGCCGAGGAAGATAATGCGATCCTTCAGCAATCGGGAATAAATATCGTAAGCGCGCTCCCCGCGGCTCGTCTGTTCCACCACAATAGGAATGAGGGTCACTCCAGCCTCCTTCGTTTACGATTCTTTCACGGACTCGTCAATCCCGGCCAGCGGGATCTTTTCGCCGCGTAGTGCTTGCGTTATTGCGAAGCCGCCTTTTTAGCATCTACTAGCACGATCTGTGCCTTGCCGGCCAAGTGCTCCAAAGTTTTTTCTTCGAGAATTCTGCTTCTCAGGTGGCTCTTTGCTTCCTCTTCTCCGGCGCTTTGGAGGTCGCTGAGACTCTGGCCGGTCATGGCAGCAATATTCTGAAGTTGTTCTTTGATTTCAGCTGCAGTTACGTCGATTCCTTCAGCTTTAGCGATCGCGTCGAGCAGAAATGATCGTTTGACCTGAAATTCGGCGATAGGCCTGTAGGATTCCTTGAGCTCACGGTCGATCATGGCGCTGGAATCGATATTCAGACCCTGACGCCGCATGCGCATGCGAGCATCATTGATCAGATACGCGACCTGTTTTTCGACAAGAGAGGCAGGAACCTCAAACTGGTTTCTTTCTAGAATCTTTTCTACGAGGGCATTGTGCAAAAGATTGCGCACCCGCTGCTCCTCTCGGGCGGTAAGCTCCTTCTGCAGATGATCCTTGAGTTCAGCGAGCGTCTCAAATTCACCCATATCGCGGGCAAAGCTATCATCGAGAGCAGGAGTGACCTTTTCCTTGATTTTTTTGATCGCCACCTCCAGGACTACGGTCTTGCCGGCAAGCTCTTTATCCTGATAATCCTCGGGAACCTCAACCTGGATGTCCCGGGCAGCGCCTGTCCGCAGTCCGACAAGCTGGTTGGTAAATCCGGGAAGCAGACTGTCCGGTTTTATCTCAATCAGCCGGTCTTTGGCTTCTCCGGAAGCCAGGGGCACGCCATTGATCGATCCCTTGTAATCGAGGAGAACAAAATCCCCTTGCTGAATCGGACGATCGGGTTCAACTTCCGTGAGCTGAGCGTGAAAATTCCGCAGCTCTTCGAGATACCTGTTAACGTCCTCGTCCGTTACTGCGACCTTTTCCTGCTCCACCGTGATATCGAGATACCCTCCGGAGAGCGAAATTTCCGGCTGCACCTCTACCCGGGCAGTGAAGGAGAAGTCCTTGCCACCCTCAAGCTTGTTATTATCTATAATCGGCTGGCTAACCGGGCGCAAATCCTTCTCTTTGAGAAGGCGTTCATAGGTGTCAGCAATGATCTTGGTAACAACCTGATTCTCTACCTGTTTTCCGTAGTATTGGGTAAGGATCTGCCGGGGCACTTTCCCTTGCCGGAATCCCTTGATCTTTACTGATTTCCGCAGATCGCTGTAAAACGAATCTATTTCGGTGGACACCATTTCAGCGGGAACGGTCACTTCGATCTGTTTTTCAACAGGACTGATGTCCTTTACTGTAATTGTGGGTTCCATTGATTCCTTTCTTGTCAAACCTGATCCACCACCAAGGGCGTATCTGTTCCGTCATTGTAATGACGGACTTTGAGCCGACTGCATGCGAGAGGGGGGATTTGAACCCCCACGGTCTCCCGCTGGATCCTAAATCCAGTGCGTCTGCCGGTTCCGCCACTCTCGCCGGAAAAGCGGCATCTGTTGCACGATGCTTATTATGAGCCGTCAGGGGCTCGAACCCCGAACCTACTGATTAAGAGTCAGTTGCTCTACCTGTTGAGCTAACGGCCCACTGCTGTACGAATACGCCCGGCCCGACTCGAACGGGCGACCTGCGGATTCGAAGTCCGACGCTCTATCCAGCTGAGCTACGGGCGCTCCAGGGTGAGTGAAGGGACTCGAACCCTCGGCCTCTGGGGCCACAACCCAGCGCTCTAACCATTGAGCTACACCCACCGTAGTACCGTTGATTGGTCTGATTCTTCGTTACGTTGGCAGCTTAGACTTGTCTAAACTATACCACACGCCTCAATGGGTTAGAAGTATTCCCTGCTTTCTCAGACCATTGTTCGTAGCGCGTCGAATAGGAAGTCCGGTTATACGGACAACCTATGATTCTGCAGGATTTCAACTCCTGGTATTTGCCAAATCTATACAAATGGTTTCAATCGCATACAGCACTGAGGAGCAGAGTCGCACCTCCTCACTACCCCTCTTAGAGGCTTTGCTGCTCCGGGTAACCGGGATGTCGATTAACCCCATATATACGATCATTCGATTTAGATTGCAAGGTGTTTTTTTCTACACTACCGGTATGTTGCGGGGTTTTGACCATACCGCAACCAATCACGCGGCCAGCTCGGCTGCACTCAAAGCACACCCAAATAGTACCGCTAGGAAATATGCTTTTACTAATCGTAGAGTTCTTCGTTACTGCGGCGATTCTGATTCGTGAACTTGTCTCGATGCAGGCGAGAGATGAACTCACCACACTGAGAAGACGGTTCGTCCCGTGACTACCTGTTCCTATTATCGGCCTCGCTGAACAAAACTTGAAAGAACAGTCGCTGGAATAGGCGTGAGTTTCGGGATGGCATGGTGAATCACAGCAGGTACCGGACTATATCAGTTATGATACTCCGTAATAAAAAAGCCCGTATCCTACGGGCTCGAAAAAGCGGGGACGACGAGGCTCGAACTCGCGACCTCCGACGTGACAGGCCGGCGCTCTAACCAATCTGAGCTACGCCCCCGTACGAAGCACATTTTTGCCGTATCAAAACTTGATACACCGCATGAAAACAAAATGCAAGAAAAAATATCACGGAAATTGATCTGGACTCAAAATTGACGATCTCTGGCTGCACTGCCAGAGTCCGCATCCAGCAGCGCCTTCAGTCGTTCACCTTCGATGTTTTCTTCCTTAAGCAGGATCTCCGCACCCTCTTTCAGCACTCCCTGGTGACTTCTCAGTATGTTTTTGGCTACCTCATACTGTGTATCAATAATATTCTTTACCTCCTGATCAATGATCCGGGCCGTTTCCTCGCTGTAATCAGGAGCCGAAGGAGGAATCGGCTCAAGGAACATAGCCTTTCGCTCGCGCTCGAAATAGATTTGGCCGAGCTGTTGACTCATCCCATACTCTTTAATCATGCTGCGGGCGATATCGGTAGCCTTGGAGAGATCATTGTGAGCACCTGTTGATATATCCCCGAAGTGGATCTCCTCCGAAGCCCTTCCGCCGAGGAGAACGGAGATTTTGTTCTTCAGCTCCTGTCGGGTCATAAGAAACCGATCCTCAGTGGGAACCTGCATCGTATAGCCCAGAGCAGCAACCCCACGAGGGATGATGCTTATTTTCCGTACCGGATCGGTCCCCGGCAGCCCCAAAGCCACCAATGCATGCCCGACTTCGTGATAAGCAACAATTTCGCGCTCTTTTTTATTAATGAGACGATTCTTCTTTTCGAGCCCGGCGACGATTCGTTCCACCGCTTCCTGAAATTCCGCCATTCCGACGAGTTCCTTGTTTCTGCGCACGGCGAGCAGAGCCGCTTCATTCACCAGGTTAGCCAGATCAGCCCCCACGAATCCTGGCGTCATGGCGGCAATAGCACTAACATCAATGTTGCTTTCAGTCTTGATAGTGCGAAGATGGACCTTAAGGATCTCCTCCCGTCCGACTTTGTCCGGTCGGTCGACCAGAACATGACGATCAAACCGACCAGGCCGCAAGAGGGCGGGATCGAGAATCTCAGGACGGTTTGTGGCAGCCATGAGAATGACACCGATAGTGGGATCAAAGCCGTCCATTTCCACGAGAAGCTGATTCAGCGTTTGCTCCCGTTCGTCGTGGCCGCCGGCAAGGCCTAATCCACGTGCTTTCCCGAGCGCATCCAATTCGTCGATAAAAATGATGCACGGTGCTTTGGTCTTTGCCTGAGAAAAAAGATCTCGAACCCGGGCTGCTCCCATGCCCACAAAAAGTTCAACAAATTCTGATCCGCTCATGCTGAAAAAAGGGACTTTGCTTTCGCCTGCAACCGCCCGAGCAAGCAGTGTCTTGCCAGTCCCGGGCGGTCCGACCAAAAGAACTCCCTTAGGAAGTTTTCCTCCCAGACGCGTAAATCGATCAGGGGACCGCAGAAACTCAGTGACTTCCACCAGCTCCTGTTTCGCTTCATCAACACCCGCAACATCCCTAAAGGTAACGTTAACTTCGTCCTCCATGTACACCTTTGCCTTGTTCTTACCTAGGGTGAGGAAGCTCCCTTGCTGCGCGGCCAGCCGCCGCATCATGAAATACCAGATACCGACAAACAGCAAAACTGGAATCACCCAGGAGGCTACATTTTTGATGAAATTGCTTTCCACTATCCCTTTAAACATAACGTTATGTTTTTCCAGGAGATCGGAAAGATCCTTGTCTACTCGAACGGTTGTGAAGGCTTCCTCGACCTCTTTGCCGTCTTTTACGGTTTTTATCTTGCCTTGGATTCGGTCAGCCGTTACAGCAACTTCCGTGACCCGACCTTCCTCCAGCGCAGTCATAAACGTGCTGTAGGGGATATTTTGCACGCCGAGGGAGGTAACGATCACATCATGCATAATAATGACGACCCATAGAGCGATGAGGACATACCAGATTGAGAATTTGTGATGTTTTTCCATGGAGAATGCCTCTCCTCCTAAAATATTTCTTTAACTCTGTCGCTGAGGTCTCGCCGGCGAAAGAGACAATACACAATCCACGTGGTGCTGCGTTTCGTTCAGGGGTATTCTTGCCCTGTAAATATAAGTATCGTATCACTATGCCGCAACGATTGTCAGTTCAAAAAAAGTGCTTAATCTGAAAAGACATACTGCGGCGCCGGGACGGATTTTGCCGAGGGCAGATTTTGTCTCGGATCTAGACAGCTACTGAACATTCCGCTTCTTTAATACCGAATCCACCTCCGGTAAATACAAGTTTTACCCTATATGCCGACATACTTAGCGTAGGCTATTCTGAGAGCACATAGCAGATCCACCTCATAGCGGATAACCAGCTGTTCACATTGATGATTTCGTTACGCCGCATTCCCGATGGTGCCGAAACAACTTCAGATCCCCTGCAAACAGGCAAGCAGTAGCCTTCCGGTGCGGCCTTCCTCGTGTGAACGCATTAGGGGAGGAAAGACACACACCAATGAAATCTGCTTTGATTACCGGTGGCGCCGGATTCATCGGCTCCCACCTTACCGACGAGCTCATCAGTCACGGATACAGCGTTCGTATTCTGGACAACCTGCTTCCGCAGGTGCACCGAAGCGCGATGACTCCTCCCGAGTGTCTCAATCCCGAGGCGAAGTTTGTTTATGGCGACGTGCGCGACGCTGCGGTAGTAAACCGCAGCGTGGACGGCATCGATGCCGTCTTTCATCTGGCGGCATCAGTGGGAGTCGGCCAAAGCATGTACGAGGTCACTCACTATACAAGCGACAACAGCCTCGGAACCGCAGTGCTCCTGGAAAGTCTGATCCGACATCCGGTCGAAAAGCTGATTGTAGCGTCCAGCATGCGCATCTACGGCAAAGAAACGTACCGTACTGCTGACGGAACCTTTATGGAAACCGCAAATCGATCCCTGGGCCTGCTCCAGGCAGGTATTTGGGACCTGCCGGACGGCGACGGCATGCCTCTCGATCCGCGCCTTTTGGCCTTTTCGTGCTCGAGGCCGGACTGGCAGGATGCGCGCTAGCGCTCGGAGATATACCGAGCCTGCGCGAAGACCGGGGCGCTGCCGCCTGTCTCGTTGATCTGAACAATCCCGATAGCCTGGAAGAATGGTTTACATGATGCTGTCACCACACGAGGAGAACAGGTGGAATGATTAAACATGGCTCAATGAAAATGCTGATTCTGGGTTTATCGATTACCTCATCCTGGGGCAATGGGCATGCGGTCACTTATCGCAGCCTGGTACGGCATCTGTCCGCACGGGGACACGATGTTTTCTTTCTTGAACGGGATGTGCCAAGGTTCTCGACAAATCGGGACCTGCCGGTACCACCCTACTGCAGAACCGAGTTGTATACCAGCCTCGAAGATCTCCGGACCCGTTTTACTGCTGCTGTCCGTGCGGCTCATTTCGTCATGGTCGGTTCTTATGTGCCTGACGGCGTTTCAGTTGCTCAATGGATTTTTGACAACGCACGAGGCGTTCTGGCGTTTTACGATATCGATACACCCGTGACCCTCGCAAAGCTACGTCGGAGCGATTACGAGTACCTCCATCCTGATCTGATTCCTTACTACGACATTTACTTCTCTTTTACCGGAGGCCCGATACTGCATCGGATTGAGGTCGAATATGGTTCCCCCTTGGCGCTGCCGCTCTATTGCTCAGCCGACCCGGAACTGTACTTTCCGGAGCGTGGATCCCCCCAGTATGATCTCGGCTATATGGGGACATATAGTATCGATCGCCAGCCGCCTCTTGATTCGCTGCTGCTCGAACCTGCGCGGCAATGGGAATCAGGCCGCTTTGTCGTTGCCGGACCTCAGTATCCTCAGTCCATTGTCTGGCCCGGAAATGTTACTCGGATAGAGCACCTGGCGCCGACTTCTCACCGGGAATTTTACTGTTCCCAGCGCTTCACGCTGAACGTCACCCGAAGCGATATGATTCAAGCCGGATTTTCGCCCAGTATTCGCCTCTTCGAGGCAGCAGCCTGCGGCACTCCGATCATCAGCGATCGATGGGAAGGACTGGATACTTTTTTTGAACCAGGGAAGGAAATTCTCATCAGCGATTCGGCCCAACAAAGTCTGCACCTATTGCAGCGTATGAGCGAGGCTGAGCGCATGACTATAGGTGAAGCGGCCCGGCATCGAGTCTTGCACGAGCACACCGCAGCTCACCGTGCCCGAGCTATCGAGGAATCAATCCATGCAGTACGAGCACGATAATTGATTACGGGTTCAATGTTCAAAGTTCAAGGTTGATGGTATCGTAAAAAGTCCCGCCTTCGGCGGGGGATAAAGAGCTGAAGCGCAGCCGCCTTCGGCGAACTGGAGCATGACCCGCGATGGGTAGCATTCAACCGGATTCGCAGTGTCACCAGAATTCCGGGTGGAGAAATGATGCTCGAAGTACAGGA
>Ga0116143_10006430_pt1 | contig 10231 bp, 6 predicted proteins | sample AD_UKC034_MetaG_FD_89745 | JGI IMG/M metagenome (GOLD analysis project Ga0116143, IMG submission 89745) | Active sludge microbial communities of municipal wastewater-treating anaerobic digesters from USA - AD_UKC034_MetaG | ecosystem: Engineered > Bioreactor > Anaerobic > Digestate | place: USA...
AAGGCAATGAATTACTTCTGGGACTTACTGGAAGGACTGCCGGGAATCAAGTCTCTCAGGGTTAAGAAGGGTTCGGGTTCCACCATGGGCGGTTGGTATGTTCCCAAGGGGATCTATTTCAAGGAGCAGCTCGGAGGCCTTTCCATAACAAGGTTTGCACAGGCTGTCACGGCCGAGGGATTTGCCATGTATACAGGCGCTAACAAGGGAGGTTACAACCATCCACTGCTCAATACCGTGGATGTATACAATGACGGCAAGCCGACAAGGATAGCCAATTCAAATTGGGACGTCAGGACGAATAAGGGTTCTCTCCCTGTTTCGGAAGGCATACAGTCAAAGGTTTTCGGGGCACCTTATTTCAAAAAATATTATCCCAGGGTAATCAGAGAACACGCCGATGCCGTCAGAAAGGTAATTGAGAATTACAAAGAATTGCTTGCCGGCGACAAGGGTGACCCGAAAGATATGGGAGGATGGGGACTTTCCGGCATAAAGGCTCCTGCAAAAAAGAAGAAATAAAAGTTGTAATTAAAATATGCAACCATGGAGAGAAAAAAATGGAAAAACTTGCTATCAACGGAGGTAAACCCGCAAGGGCCATACCCCTGCCAGAAAGAAACAGTTTCGGCGAAAAGGAAAAGAACGCAGCTATAAGGGTACTCGACAGGGTGGTCTCCTCCGGGAAAGGGCTTGACAGGTACGGCGGGGTGGAAACAGACGCTTATGAGAAAGAATTTGCCGCCTATTTCGGTACAAAGTTTGCCACAGCGGTAAGTTCCGGAACCGCTTCGATTCATTCTGCTGTAGCCGCGCTGAACCTTGAACCGGGAAGCGAAATTATTACGGCTCCTATCACGGACAACGGAACCATCATGCCCATGATTTTCCAGCAGTGCATACCGATTCTGGCGGACGTGGATTATAAAACGCTCAACATGTCTCCCGAATCCATAGAGAAAAAAATAACAAAGCGAACGAAAGCCATTGTCGTGGTTCATCTTGCCGGCATGCCCGCCGACATGGACAGGATAATGAAAATAGCCCGCAAGCATAAGCTATATGTTATTGAAGACTGCGCCCAGGCCCACGGGGCTGTCTACAAAAAGAAATTTGTCGGTTCGATAGGAGACATGGGATGTTTCAGCATGATGGGGAGCAAACATACCACCAGCGGCGGACAGGGCGGAATGGTTATAACCAGCAATGAGAATTTGTATTGGGCCGCCAAGAGGTTTGCCGACCGGGGAAAACCATTCGGCACCAAAGAGACAAGCTGTATCCGGGCCGGACTCAACTACAGGATGACCGATCTTGAGGCTGCCATAGGCAGGGAACAGCTTAAAAGGCTCGACAATATAAGAAAAAAAAGGTGTGCAGTGTATATGGAATTAAAAGAGCTGTTTAAGAAAAACCTTTCCGCTTTCAGGATGTGGGAAAACCTTCCGGGAACCGAACCCAACCCGTGGTTCTGCTTCATACACATTGACAGGCAGAAGATAAAAGAAGACAATTCCGTTGTTTCTGCCGCACTGAGAGCCGAGGGTATGTTTGTGGGAGCCCATTATACCACTCCCATGACGCAGTCAAAATGGCTGGCCGAACGCAATACCCTGGGTAAATCTCAACTGCCGTGGACTCTGCCTGGCGCCGGGAAGATAAAGTATGAGGGAACATGTCCCAATGCCGAAAAAGCTCTTATTGACCACCTGACGTTTTATATGAACGAAAACTGGAAAAAACGCGAGGTCAGGGATGCCCTCAAGGCATTCCAGAAAGTCGAAGCTTATTATATGAAGAAATAGAGGCTTAACTGATGTTAAATAAACGGGAGAAAAGAATGTTAATAGATATACACACGCATGTTATCAATATGTGGGAAGAAAAACCTGAGAAACATTTTACTGCAAGGAAACTGCTGAATATAATGGACCGTCTTGGAATAGACAAGTTTGTGCTTCTTCCCATAGGGGCGAGCCCCGAAACGAGATATTTTTATTTCGGTACAGAGGAAGTGCTGGATATTCACAAGAAGTACCCCGACAGGGTGATACCTTTCTGCAACGTTGACCCCCGGGCCGGTTCAAATTCGGAGAAGACGGATTTTTCCTGGATTCTCAACCACTACAAAGAGCAGGGCTGCAAGGGGCTGGGAGAGCTGACGGCCAATATGTATTTTGACGACCCGAAATGTCTCAATCTTTACAGGCATTGCGGCAAGGTCGGTTTTCCCGTGACGTTCCATCTTTACAGCAGGTTCAGCGGAAGTTACGGGCTTGTGGACGATTTTCACCTGCCGCACCTGGAAAATGCCCTGAGGGAATGTCCCGAAACCGTATTCCTCGGACATGCAACCGCTTTCTGGTCGGAAATAAGCAGTGGAGTGACAGAGGATACAAGGATAGGATATCCCAAGGGTCCCATTCCCGGGCCGGGAAGAATTTGCGAACTGATGAAGAAATATCCCAACCTGCGCGGCGACCTTTCCGCGGGAAGCGGTTACAATGCGATAACCAGGGACATGGAATTCGGTTACCGTTTCCTTGAAGAATTCCAGGACCAGCTTCTTTTCGGTACGGACATATGCCATTACGGCCAGGATGCCGAGATAGTTCCCTATATCCACGACGCCCTTAAGAACAAACATATTTCAAAAACGGCCTACAAAAAAATTACACATGAGAATGCAATAAAACTGTTGAACCTCTAAAACATAAAGGTATATAAATAAAATGCTTATAGATATACATACCCATATAGTAAGGATGTGGGAAGAAAAACCGGAAGATCTCTTCACGCTCGGAAGGTTTATTAAGGTCATGGACAGGCTGGGTATTGAAAAATTCGTGCTTCTGCCCGTGGGAATGGGCATCAGTCCCGAAATAAGGGCCTTCAGCTTTACTACCGAGGACGTGCTCAGGATATACAGTAAGTATCCCGACAGGGCGATACCATTCTGCAACGTTGACCCCCGGGCGGGTTCAAATTCGGATAAAACCGATTTTTCCTGGATTCTCAACCATTACAAGGAGAAGGGCTGCAAGGGTCTGGGAGAGCTGACGGCAAACATGAATTTTGATGACCCGAAATGCATGAACCTTTACAGGCACTGCGGCAAGGTCGGTTTTCCTGTTCTTTTCCACCTCTACGGCAGGCTCGGAGGCAGTTACGGACTGTCCGACGAACTTCACCTGCCCCGGCTTGAAAGGGCTCTCGTGGAATGTCCCGAGACGGTTTTTATTGGCCACGCCTTTGCTTTCTGGTCGGAGATTGACGGTGGGATAACCGACGAGAACAGGATCGGCTACCCGAAGGGAAAGATCTCTTCGCCCGGGAGGATATGCGAGCTGATGAAGAAGTATCCCAACCTTTACGGGGACCTGTCCGCGGGCAGCGGCTACATAGCCATAACCAGGGACATGGAGTTCGGGTACCGGTTTCTCGAGGAGTTCCAGGACAGGCTACTCTTCGGAACGGATATCTGCCATTACCGGCAGGACTCCGAGATAGTTCCCTATATTCACGATGCCCTTAAAAACGGCCATATTTCAAAAAAAGCCTACGAAAAAATAACGGAAGGCAATGCGAAAAGGCTTTTAAACCTGTAAATAATCAACTTTGAGAGGATGCCGAATGGTTATAGACATTCATACCCATGTCAATAACAGGTGGGATCATAAGCAGAGGGGGATGAAAACTTTCACGATAGAATGGCTTATGGAAATAATGGACGGCCTTGGCATAGACAGGTTTGTTATTCTTCCCATAGGAGCAAGTCCTGAAACGAGGTATTTCTATTCAGGAAATGAATGTATCCTGGAAATGTACAGGAAATATCCCGACAGGGTAATTCCTTTCTGCAACATAGACCCGCGTGCCGGCTCCAATTCGGAAACTACGGATTTTTCCTGGATTCTGAACTATTACAAAGAACAGGGATGCAGGGGGCTCGGAGAACTTTCAGCAAACATGTATATTGATGACCCCAAATATATGAACCTTTATAGGTACTGCGGCAAGGTAGGTTTTCCTGTAATTGTTCATTTATACGGCAGGTTCAACGGAAGCTACGGACCCGTTGACGATCTTCATCTCCCGCGGCTCGAAAGGGTCCTGAGGGAATGTCCGGAAACCGTCTTCCTTGGGCACGCGTACGCTTTCTGGTCAGAGATAAGCGGGGCTGTAACCGAGGATACAAGGATAGCCTATGTAAAGGGGAAGATCCATTCTCCGGGACGGGTATGCGAACTGCTTGAAAAATACCCCAACCTTTACGGCGACATTTCGGCCGGCAGCGGCTACCATGCCATAACAAGCGACCCTGAGTTCGGGCCACGGTTTCTTGAAGAATTCCAGGACAAGCTTCTTTTCGGTACGGATACCTGCCATTACGAGGGAACCCAGGGGGAAATTCTCCGGTATCTCAAGGAAACTGTGGCAAAAGGGCTCATTTCTCAGAATGCTTACACGAAAATCACGGAAAAAAACGCAAAAAAACTTCTGCAACTTTAAAGGAGGCAATAATGGCTTTGATTAAATTTGACAGGATGAAAGAATTGATGAATATTCCAAAAACCGCGGAAACCCTTTTAAATAACCCTGAAAAGGAAATCAAGTTCTCCCTGAATCTCAAGATGAACAATGAAGAAATCATATGTTTCGATGCGTTCGTGGTTTACCACAATGTCGTGCTTGGACCTGCAAAGGGAGGGATAAGGTTTTCTCCTCGTGTTTCCTTTGGAGAAGTGAGAACATTTGCCGAGATTATGACCTACAAAAATGCCCTCATGGGCCTTCCGTTCGGGGGCGGCAAATCGGGCATCAAGTTCGACCCGTACAAGATGGAGGATTTCACCAGGATAGCCATTATCAAAGAATACGTGCACATGATAAGAGAGGAGCTTGCCTCCGGTTCCTATATTCCGGCTCCCGACCTGGGAAGCTCTCCGCAGGACATGTCTATCATTTACGGGGAAACCCACAAGCCTGAAACGGTAACGGGCAAGCCTGTGATAATAGGCGGGCTTCCCGGAAGGCTCCAGGCGACGGGAAGGGGTGTTTCCCATGCAGCGAAACTGGGAATTGAAAATATACTGAAGAAAGATGTCAAAAAGACAGATGTCATCGTTCAGGGGTTTGGAAACGTGGGCAGGTGGACAGCCTACTTTTTGCACCAGATGGGGGCGCGCATAACGGGACTCTACGACATCGCGGGTATTATTTACAACAAGAAGGGGCTTGACATAGAGAAACTCTTTAAGTATGCCCCCACCAGCAAGGATTCCATAAAAGGTTTTCCCGGAAGCGAATCCATCACTTCCGACGAATTCTTTTCGCTTAAGAGCGACGTTCTGATTCCCGCGGCCGTTGAAAATGTCATAACCGAAAAGACCGCTCCTGAAATTAATGCAAAACTGATTGTTGAAGGGGCCAATGACCCGACAACTGAAAAAGGTGAAGAAATACTTCTTGCCCGGGGAATCCATGTGCTTCCCGACTTCTTTGCAAACAGCGGCGGCGTTGTCGCTTCGTATTTCGAATGGAGAAACGCAAAATCAGGCAACCAGACATGCGAGAAAGAAGTATTCGACCTGATAGATAAGAAAATAGATGCGGTTTTCTGGCAGGGGATGAAAGCTCAGAAAAATCTTAAATCAAGCCTGAGGGAATCTTTCTTTTCCATCTCTCTAAATACTCTTGTTGAAGCCATGAAGGCAAGACTCTGGATTTAATATCAAGGCCGGGAACTTCTTTTGTTTTCTTGCTTTGTGTCAAGAAACAGATGGTTGCGAAGGACGGTCCTTCGCCTGTTGCCGACTGAACATGGTAAAAGGAAAAATAGCAGATTTTGGCAGAACGTTTTCCTGCCTGCCAAGGAGATTGAAATGAAAAAGGGACTTTTTTTTATTCTTGCGTTTTTGTTTTCGTGCAGTTTCCTGAAAGCTGAGAGCCAAGGATACCTGGAGTGGCTCAAAAGAAGGGATGCCCTGAAACAGGACAAAAGCGTGGCGGCTTACTATACCTTCGAAAACCTCAGGGAAAACAAGAATATCCTTCAGGACATCGGTAAAAACGGCAGGAATCTCACGTATACTCCATACAAAGACCCCAAAACAGGCAAGGTTTTTGATGACCTGCAGGTCGTAGAAGGCAGGTGGCCCGAAAAAACTGCTGCAAGAGTCACCCGCGGTTTTTTCAGAGGGCCTGCGCTTAATATTGAGGAGAGACAGTTCTCCGCCGAATGCTGGTTTCGCAGGCAGGGAGAAGGGCTCAATGTTCTTCTTTCGTCAGCCGGGTTCAGGGATGGCTGGCAGATGGGCTTTAATTTCTGGCAGGGACGTTCAGATGAAGTGTACCTGGGTATAGGGCGGCCCGTTGTTTATTTTGCAACCGTTACGGGGAAAAAAGCTCTGCCCGAAAACACCTGGCACCACTTTGCAGCAACCTGGGACGGGAGCAGTATGAAGGTGTACATCAATGGCTCTCTGGTAGCAAGCGAAGTTGAAATGGTGGAGATGGAAGGAGACAAGAGAAAGAAGGTCAAAAGAGAAAAATACGACGGTGAATATTATCCCACGAAGACGCCTTTCCAGCTTTGCATGGGAGCGGGAACCGTAAACCTTGACAGGAGCGATGTTACCATTGACCTTGATGAAGTTGTGATTTATAACAGGGTCTTAAACGAGGAAGAGATAGCCCTTCTCGGAAAGGGTCCCGTTAACGTGTCTGAAAAGGAGGTTTTTGCAAAGGCCGATGCTTTTATCAGGGCAGGGGATTATAAAAACGCGCGAGCCGAATACGTTAAGCTGAAAGGACTGCCCAGTTACGGGAAAGAACTTGCCTTATTCAACATGGCAGAGAGTTACAGGCTGGAAAAGGACTATTCCAATTGCCACAAGACATACAGCGAAATTTTTACTATACCCGGCCTGACTGCCTATTACCGCATATACGGACTCTTCAGGCAGGCAGAGGTGTTAATTGAGCAGAAGGATTATGATAAGGCAAGGCAGTTGTACGGCAAGGTATTAAAAACCGAAGGCGCCTTGAATCAACACCTTTTTAAGGCACGCATGTGTGAAGGAGATACCTACAGGGCGCAACTGAAAAACTCCCGGGCGCGTGAGATATACAGGAACCTTCTGATAGAAGAAGAATCTTTACCCTTTCCCAACGACGGGCACAGAACGGCCCTGATAGGCAGGCTGGAAGAGATAGAAGGGCTTGCAGATGGCAAGGCTGGAAAAACCAGGCAGGAACAATGGTTGGAGAAGATAAATGGCCCGAAGCATGCGATATACGTATCTCCCGGGGGAGACGATGCCGGTGAAGGGACGTTGAAAAAACCCTTTGCTACTCTCACCAGGGCCCGGGAAGAGATAAGAAAGTTGAAACAGGAAGGGATGCCGAAAGGAGGCATAGCCGTGTATCTCAGGGGAGGCAATTATTTCCTGGCAGAGAGCCTTGCCTTCGGAAAGGAAGACTCCGGCACGGAAGACTCTCCAGTTGTCTACAAAAACTATCAGGGTGAAAACGCAAGGCTGATAGGGGGAAAGGAAGTCAGGAACTTCGAGCTGTTAAACGATCCGGATGTTATGCGGAGGCTGCCGGAAGAAGCGAATGGCAAGATATGGGTGGCTGATTTAAAGGCACAGGGGATAACCGATTACGGAGAGTATACAAACCGCGGCGGGTACGGGAAAGACAATCCTGCAGCGCTGGAGCTTTTCTGCAATGGCAAGGTGATGCAGATTGCGCGCTGGCCCAATAATGGTTTTGCAAGAACCTCCGATGTGCCGGAACCTGAGGGCGAGATGAAGGGAAGAGGAAAATTCCAATACGGCAAATTCAGTTATTCCGGCGACAGGCCGGAAAGGTGGACCGAAGAAAAAGATGCCTGGCTTCACGGGTACTGGTACCTTGTATATGCGAAAGACCAGGTAAAGCTGAAATCCATAGATACCGTGAAAAAGACAATATCACTGGCAAACGATACCAGGTGGCATCCTACGTATTCCCTGTACAAAATACCCGTGGCCAGGGATATGCCTTATTACGCATACAACCTTCTGAGCGAACTTGATGCACCGGGAGAATGGTATCTTGACAGGGATACGGGAAAGCTTTACTTCTATCCGCCGGACGGGGTAAACAAAAGCGAGATTATCGTATCCACTCTGGATGCTCCCCTGCTGGAGATGAACGGCGCCTCTCATGTTGTCTTTTCAGGCCTGACCTTTGAGGTTACCCGCAGGCATGGTGTTGAGATAAAAAACGGAAAGGACAACCTTTTAGCCGGCTGCACGATAAGAAATACCGGGCAGGGGTCGGTCAAGCTGGAAAGCGGTTGGAATCACAAGATAATCGGCTGCGATATATACGATGCCGGTTCAGGAGGAATCCTGATGGACGGCGGTGACAGGGAGAAGCTGATACCTGCCGGCCATATAGTGGAAAACAACCACATCTACCGTTTCAACAGGTTTACCGGCGCCAACAATACCAATGCCCTGAGGATAGACGGTGTAGGGCAGAGAGTCTCTCATAACCTTGTCCATGATTCTCCCTCCATAGGTATAGTTTTTAATGCCAACGACCATATAATGGAATATAACGAGCTTCACGACCTTCCCACGGAAGGCAGGGAAATAGGGGCGATGTATATATACGGGGAACCCTGGTACCTGATGAGCAGGGGCAATGTCATAAGGAATAATTTTTTCCACCATATAAGCTCCCATTCTTCCCCCAATACCTCCCAGGGAGTCAACGGCATACACGTAGATGCCATGAACAGCGGCCTTGTTATTGAGAACAACATCTTTTACAGGTTTTCGAGGGGCATATCGAGCACCTATCCGGGCAACTACCTGACAAATAATATCTTTATTGACGGAGAAATGATAGGCATAGGACAGGGAGACAGGTCTAACATTTTCTGCAAAGACAGGGATGTGGACAAGGGTCCCAACATGGGCATGCTGGTAAGGCTTGGTAATCTTTTCAGACAGGTAAGGTATAAACAGCCTCCCTGGAGCCACAGGTATCCCTTCCTTACTGGATTGATGGAAAAAGAACCTGCATTATGGGGCAAGGTGCAGGGCAGTATTATAGAGCGTAATGTCAATACGGGCGGTCCTTTTGTATCTTTCCAGAGCGGGGTCAGGAATACCACTTTTTTTGAAAACAACTGGGATGGAGAGAATCCCCTGTTCGTGGACAGGGAAGGGATGGATTTCCGTTTAAGACCGGGTTCACCCGTTTTTGGACTGACAGGCTGCGAACCTGTAAACCCAAACGAAGCAGGAGTTTATAAAGATCCGTTGAGGGCGAGCTGGCCGGTTAGCAGGACGAAAGAGGACATAGGAAGATATTACAACCCTGACTTCAAACCGCTGGCGCAACTTGGCAAAGAGATAATGCCTGCGGTTAAAAGGATAAGCCCTCCCGAATATTATACTATTGCCCTGAGGAAAAGCCCTGTAAAAATAGACGGTAAACTGGAGAAGGATGAATGGGGAGGCATGGAGATGAAAAAAGCCATGGTCATAGGCAGGGACCACATGGGAAAAGATATCAGGTGTGCCAAAACATACGCATGGCTAATGTACGACAGGGATAACCTTTACATAGGTATGAAACACGAACCTGACCCGTATAAAGAAGGCATGCCGCCGAAACTGAAACAGCATGAGCCCTGGTTTGAGATAGGCATAGAAACACAGAATGGTCCTCACAGCCAGGGCTGGTGGATAGACGACATGGCAACCGGCCCTGTATATATATTCACTGGCAGATCCAGCGGGGAATTTGTCGTGCAGAATCTTTTCGGCATGGACCATTCACGGGTGAGAAAGCTTGAACAGTCAATTGAATACAGCGTGCATATGGTTGACAGCGGGACAAAGGAGTGGATGTCGGAAACGAGGATTCCCTTTGCCGAGATAGGTGTTAATCCGGATGAGGTTGAACAGCTTGCCTTCAGTGCGGGGACCTATAAAAAAACAGGATTTTTCAACTGGATACCTACGGGTACCCAGCTCTGGCGTGTTGAAAATGCCGGTTTCATCAAATTCGCCAAATAGTATGTTTTCTGTAGCGGTCTCCCGTTATACGGGATAAAGCATTTATGCGACTTCTTTTTATATAGAGTTACATAAGTAAAGTCGTAAAGCCGTGAGGCAAAAGAGATACAGTTGACGGCGAGTGCGCAAGCACAGAATTAAGACAA
>Ga0116143_10006431_pt1 | contig 10230 bp, 9 predicted proteins | sample AD_UKC034_MetaG_FD_89745 | JGI IMG/M metagenome (GOLD analysis project Ga0116143, IMG submission 89745) | Active sludge microbial communities of municipal wastewater-treating anaerobic digesters from USA - AD_UKC034_MetaG | ecosystem: Engineered > Bioreactor > Anaerobic > Digestate | place: USA...
CGGGGCATTAGGGGCAGCAGCAGCTGGTTGACCAGGACGTTGGAACGGGCTGGCTGGAATATCAACGGAACGGTCGGCTTGAGCCTCAGCGGACTCAGAAGCCTGTGGATTTTGTGGAGCTTGGCTCATATTCTCTTTTTCCTCTTGCTCGGAAGTTGGGCTATTGGGTGTTGCAGGACGGTGAAACATTGGGTTCATCTACCTTTCTAGATTAACTCGGCAACCCATTGTCTTCGCTGGATAATTCCAGAGAAAAACAACTCGGAAAGCCTAGTGGACTAAGCGAACCCTAGCACGCTCGCCAAAACCCGCGCAAGAGTTTAATTAAGATTTTTTACGGCTTTTCCCCTAATGAAAAAACCAGTAAATCTGCTCAGCCAAAGCCTTTGAAATACCTTCAACCTTTTCAAGGTCTTGGGCCCGCGCGCCCATAATCGCCTCGACTGACCCGAAATGGAGAAGCAAAGCTTTCTTGCGTTTCCCGCCAATTCCGGGGATCTCATCGAGCCTACTCCCCACCGCCACCTTATCCCGTCGCGCACGATGCGACCCGATGGCAAAACGATGCGCTTCGTCGCGTAACCTCTGCAGATAGTGAAGAACAGGGTCATTGACGGGAAGTTGAAACATCTCGCGCCCGCGCATAAAAAATTTCTCGCGCCCGGCATTTCGTTTTTCGCCCTTGGCAATACCGACCACAGTAAGGTGATCGGACAACCCCAACTCATCCAACACTTCAAGAACGGCACCCAACTGCCCCGCACCGCCGTCGATCAACAACAAGTCCGGCCAAGTTTCCCTAACCTCTTCAATATGATCGGGATCAATTTTAGCAAACCGTCTTAGCATAACTTCGCGCATCATCCCGTAATCGTCCGACGCAGCCGCCTGCTTGATATTGAATTTGCGGTACGCTTTTTTCTCGAACCCTTCGGGCGACGCCACCACAAACGCCCCGACCATATTCGTCCCGCCGCTGTGCGAGTTATCATAGATTTCAATCCGCTGCGGAATATCGTCCAGCCCGAACAAATCGGCCACGCCACGCATCGTTTTGGCAATACTTCCCCTCTGAAGCAAATGCCGTATCAGTGCTTCCTCCGCGTTTTGAACCGCCCACGCTACCAGCCCGGCCCGCGCCCCGCGTTGCGGCACTTTCACATCAAACCCGAACCCCTCCTGCAAAAGAGCAGATTCTTTCGGCTTCAACGAACAATAAACAACAGGCGGAACAGGCCTTCCCTCGTAATATTGCGCCATAAAGCCTGAGAGAATTTCAGCATCGCCGCTTCCATCGACCGCTTCGAAAAAGAAAGCGCGGTTGCCGAAACTCTGTCCTCCGCGATAAAAGAAAACCTGAACGCAAACCTGCCCCTCCCGCACCACCAGCGCAACCACATCCGCATCTCCGACAGACACGCCATCCGGCCCCTGCCGCCCCTGAATCTGCGTGAGCATTTTAATCTGGTCGCGCAAATACGCCGCCCATTCAAAATTTTCATCCACACTGGCCGTAATCATTTCCTTTTGAAGCCGCTCCTGAATCTCGCGCGACTTACCTTTGAGGAAATCGCGAGCATCACTCACCTGCCGCATATACTCGTCCGCCGAGACTTTCCCGACACAAGGTGCCGTGCACCGCTTGATATGATACTGAAGACACGGAGTCTTCCGCGCAGAGAAATAAGCATCCGTACAATTCCGCAACCGGAACACACGTTGCAATACTGCCAGAGTTTCATTGACCGCCAACCCGCTGGCAAACGGCCCGAAATAAGTTCCGTCTTTCGCAGGCCGCCCACGAAATTTCAAAATCTGCGGAAACTCTCCATCCGTCATCAGAATATAAGGGTAGGATTTATCATCCTTGAGCAAAACATTATATTTCGGCTTCAATGTTTTGATCAGATTGGCTTCGAGCAATAACGCATCCGACTCGGTTTGGGTCGTGATAAATTCCATCGACCGCGTCGCCGCAATCATCCGTTGCAAGCGGATCGGCAACATCAAAGGCCGCGTATAACTCACTACCCGCTTGTTAAGCGATTTGGCTTTACCGACATACAACACATCCCCCGCCTCGCCGATCATCCGGTAAACGCCCGGCCCGCCGCCGATCCGCGCAACTTCGGCACGGATCACCGCAACACCTTCCTGAAACATCGCCGGTAGAGGCTCCTCAGCCATAGAAAACAGCCATTTTCACAAAAAAAGTTGACATATTGATAAAGTCTCTTTATAGAAACTTGATATATATCATGTATTGATACTAAAAATCTTCTGGGGAAGAGCAATACATGAGAAAAAATATAGTCAAATAAATTTGCGTTTGGACCGGACGTAAGCGACGACGCCTAGTAAACCTAAGCTAGGAGAGAAACAACGACGTCCAAGCACAAATTTGAAAGACTATAGTGGAGGAACGCGACGCTGTCCAGCAGACCAGGCTGGCAGCCCGCGTCCACCGTGAAACCTAACTGGGAGAAAGAAATGGAACAAAAACTAACCACCCGCACGGGTGTACTTCTCTATGCCGGAGAGCATCCGACCCTTCGCGCCGCCTTGGAAACAGCTATTCAGGAAGGGATTATACTCGACGGAATCGACCTGACCGGCGCAAGTCTCAAAGGGGCCAATCTTGACAACGCCCACATCATGCACGCCAACTTTACAAACGCCGACCTGACCGGCGCCAATATGTCGGAAAGCGTCCTCAAACACTGCAATTTTTCCGGCGCCCGAATGATCGACACTTGCCTCTGCTACTCCGACCTTCTGGGCTGCAATTTTCTGGACACCACGTTTGGAGCGACCGACATCTCTATGGCGCGGCTCGACGGATCGGCTTTTTTGCCGCAGGCTTGCCTGACCCTATCTCTGGAATCAGCCCACAGCCTATCCTGTATTGTGCTACAGACCCCTCAGGGAAAGAAAGTGATTTCACACCCACCGATTGTAATAAAAAACCTTAACGAACTTGTAATATGCGCAAAAATGCTAAATTATGAAAATAATATTTCTTACCACAAATCAATAATTACTATATAAAAAAATGGGATAGAGCCGAATAGATAAAAGCAACCTCAACATATATCACTTTAGGATATATAACCTTTAGTTGTATAGGTGCATTTAAATTTATCAAAAAATTAACAATCTCTTGAGAAGATACATGCTTAAGGCTGCGGTATTGGGTTTTACAAGGAATTGAGTGGGCTATGTACATCAGAATGAACAGAGTGGGGGCACTCTATATCGAAATATCAACATTTTTCGATTCAAAACTGTTGCCATCTATCAATAAATGGAATAAAGAGGTAATACTGGATTTGCCGAAAACACAGATCATCTGGACTCCGTGGTCGGTTCTCCGGGACGAAACCCGAAAAAACGCAACACCCCCTGATGACACAACTCGATACAAAGAAGAATGAGACTCTGTTAGCCCTTCTCTCCCAGTTGCAGAGAATTGACGCCGAATTCCCAATCCAATACGCCATTTGCCTATCCGAAATCGCCCGCAACGAAGGCTGCTCCTTAACCGATCTCTCTGAAAAAACGGGGCTGGCCCTCTCGACGGTTTCAAGGATAGTCGGCGCCCTTTCAAGCTACCGCCAGAAAGGGATTCCTTATGAATTCATCACGATGAAGATTTCCGAGACCGAACGCCGCAAAAAGGAACTTTTTCTGACCGATAAAGGCCGCGAAGCTCTAAACAACATTCTCGCGGTGCTATGACACTTGAAACCCCGACCTTTTACCGCTAAAAGATTCAGACTTTTGGCCCCGTGGCGAAACAGGTAGACGCAGCAGACTTAAAATCTTAAAAGAACAAAAATACATAATTTATAAATATAATGAATTCAAATATTTAGCATCAAATTTGACATGAAATTCACCCTATTTTAGACTTACACAAGTCTTACACAAAATGACACATAGGGGCGAATTATGGCATACACAGCAAAACACTCCCTCATGGGCGGAAAGCTCCATGTTTATAAAAGAGAGAACAGCACCTGTTGGCAGTGCTCTACATATCTGAACGGAAAGAACTGGCGCACCAGTACAAAAGAAGAAAGTCTCGCCAAAGCAAAAGACTTTGCCGAAGACTGGTTCCTTGATCTCCACAACAAGAAACGCAGCGGAGAATTGAAGAACGAAAAGACCTTCAAAAAAGCCGCCGACCTTTTTGTACGGGAATACGAATTGATAACCGAAGGTCAGCGCAGCAAGCGCCACGTCGAACAACAAAACCTTCGAATCAAAAATCACCTTCTTCCCTTTTTCGGGAATAAGGGACTGACCGAGATCACAGCGGGCCTTATTCAGGAATACAGAATCCATCGCCGCGAAAAAGCCATGGCAAAATGGGGGAAGCCTCCCGCGAGAAATACCATCCACCAAGAAATCGTCGCCTTACGGCAGATTCTCAAAACGGCCCTACGGCATGACTGGCTGGATCATCTTCCGGATTTTTCGGAGCCATACCGTGCCTCAGCCAAAATCTCTCACCGCGCATGGTTTTCCCCCGAAGAATATAAGCAGCTCTATGAAGCCACGCGGAAAAGAGCGCATCACCCTACCCGCCCCCGTTACAAATGGGAATCGGAGCAATTACATGACTATGTATTGTTCATGGCGAATACCGGACTGCGCCCTGACGAAGCGTCACGCCTCGAATATCGTGACGTAGAAATTGTCGAGGACTTGGACACAGGCGAGACAATTCTTGAAATTAGCGTGAGAGGTAAACGAGGGGTTGGCTATTGCAAAAGCATGACGGGAGCAGTCCTCCCATTCAAACGCCTTATTGAGAGAAACAATCCGCAAAAAACAGACCTGATCTTCCCTAAGACCCATCGGGAGCTGTTCAACGCCATCCTCACAGAGGAAAATTTGAAATTTGACCGCGAGGGCCGCCGCCGGACAGCCTACAGCCTCAGGCATACCTATATCTGCCTTCGCCTGATGGAGGGAGCCGATATTTACCAGATAGCTAAAAACTGCCGAACCAGCGTCGAAATGATCGAGAATTTCTACGCTTCCCACATCAAGACAAGTATTAATGCCGCCGCAATCAATGTTCGCAGAGTAAATCCTGTAAAAAATGACACGCAAAAACAATCAGATACCTGAAATTTACTCTTGGCCCAAAGTCAATTAGAGGTTATAGATAATGCCTCAAAATATAAGCGGGCGTGGCGAAATCGGTAGACGCAACGGACTTAGACAAAATATTGAGTGCTCATCGGGAAACCTTTGATGCAGAACTGCTCAAATTCGGGGAAACCTTACAGGCTGGCGAGCAGCCCATGGCAATCCCGAGCCAAGCCTAAAGCCCTAACGGGCTAAAGGAAGGTGTAGAGACTAGACGGGCAGCACCTAGAGCAAAGAACTTTGCAACGGTGAAGGGATAGTCCAGACCACAAACTCGTGACTCACGAGCGCGGCGAAAGCCGTAGATGGTAAGAAAATCCGTAGGGCCGCAAGGCCTGTGGGGGTTCAAGTCCCCCCGCCCGCACCACTTAATAGGCCCAGCCTTATGTTCGCTTTTTCTGATAAGAACCATTCGTAAAGTACATTATCACTTTGGAGGATTCTATTAGGCCCATTCTATCCCCAAATGCGCAAACCATCTATTTCCAAGGCTATACAACCAAATTTCCACTGGTTTTCAAAGCAGCCTCATCTGTCAGTCCGGTCACATTGTCAAGAACAGCCATCTGCTGCCAACCGTAACCCAACATGAAAATGCTGATCCTTTTTTGCCAAAAATCCAACGAGCCGCACATATTTCAATCAATCTTTTTTGATATTTTATTGAATATCAATAGGATAGAGATGCAAAAATATATTGCAATCTATCAACTATTGATATATTATAAATATGTAGGCTGTTTCTCAGCCCCTTATAGAGACGGACTCCCAATATATTTTCATAAAAATATATTGGATTCTGTCCAATCTTAATTTGTCATCAATATTTTTCATATATAAATAACCTGTAAGAAGATCTTATGGGCCAACGCTCTATGGACTTCAAAATAACAAGACTTCTCCGGGGGGAGAAAATGGCAGTCTTAGAACGGAACAATCCGGTCGCGGATAATGCGACCGATGAGAATCTGGAGCTCGGAGTTGAAACAACCGCCGCAGCTCCCGAACCGTCACCCAAAGGCGAAGATCCCTCGATTGCAAATATGTCTGTCGGAGAAGTGTTGAGCACATTCTCCCCTAACAGCAACCGTGCAGCCGAACGAATTTACGAACAATATAATCCCGACCAATTGGTTCAGGCCAACGACCCGACCATCAACGGCTACGCAGTTGAAAACCGCACCAACAATTATTTTAGCTATCTCGACGACCTGTTCGACGAATTCGCAGGCCTGAGCGAAGAAGAAAAGAAACAAAAGAGACTCGAAGCCTCCCTCGCCGAAGCCATGATCGACGCCCACGAAGAAAAAATGGAACAACAGCGGAAAGAACTAAGCCAGCAAGATCGGGATATATTGAGCAATCAGCGTATTAGAACGGCAGATGGTAGAAGCCTCTCTGTTCTGGACATCGTCGATAGCTTGGACAATATGCTTGATAACTGGGACAACACGTTCGACGATATGGTCGATCAAGGCATTGCCGATCCAAAGGATAAGAAGAAACTCTATAAAAACATGCTCCGCTACCGCAACATGATGGCCGACCCCAGCCTTAGCGAAGCAGAAAAACAAAGACAACGCGAACAAATGATCCACGATGGATTGTTAACACAAGACCAAGTGAATTGGTTGGATCATCGGGCAGAAAATGAAGAATCCGGACACATCCAAACTCTAACATCTGAAAACATAACACAACGCAACGGCTCTCAAAAAGACTCAACATCTGAAAGAGCAGATGATGCAAAGTTGCCCTGCGCCAACACCAGTAACTCACCACAATTTGCCATGAGTGCATCTTGCGAGATCACAGCCGACCAAAACCCGACAAAATCCTTCAACCAACACTCGGGAATCAAATCCAATTCAGAGCCCCCCCCACAACTCAATCAAACGCCCATATCAAACCGCCAAGTGGCCGCCAACACAACAAACGTTGCTTCAATGCAGTCCGCTTTTTTCTAATCTCAAAACACTATCTGACTGTGGGAGATGCCATAGCAACCGTGTCGCCCGCGACAGAAGATACTGCCGGAGGTTTGTTCATCAACTCAGCCATCTTGGGCAAAATTTGAACATCTTTCATTTCAAACCCCACACCTGGGATACCTTCAGGATCAACTGTCCATACAAAGGCCTCAGAACCAGCCTTCAACACAACCAGATGCTTCCCAGGAACCTCTTTCCCATCCATTCCCACGGAGTAGGTTCGTGCCCCAAAAATAATACGCGCCCCATTCTTGTATGATTTCTGAATATCAGCACTACCAACAGCTTTAATCTTCTTTGCCCACGCAGGCATAGGATCATTAGGGTTGTATGCGTGTCCATGATTAAAAGCGTAGGCTACGCAAGACTTGCTGTCCGGCGATGGCTTGACACCCAACGGCGCGCCCCCTTCAATCACATAACCTGAGCCATCATCATTCATAAAAAACGCATTTGCGTTGCGGTTTTCTACTTCCGATGCATCTCTATTCCCAGCCATAAGCATAGATTGGGACTCATCACCCATGACGCTCGCAACAACTGGGCGCTTGTAGCATGTTCCTGCATCCAACCCACCGGCACTCGCCGTTCCCGCAGCCAAAGCAAACGCCAGCGGCAAGGCATAAGCAGCTTTACGCAGAGCAGATGATGCGGACATGAGAGACATGATAAACCCCCAATTCTGTTAAGGAATTATTCATGAATATAGGCCAAAACGGGGAAAAATGCAAAGATTCTTAACGGTGCGTATCGTAATTATGATTTTACAAATTATTAGTTATGTATTTTATAAGTTGCAAAAAACATAAGCGACAATGTCCAAGCCAATCTCCGCGCCCGTACCAGTTGTTTTCTTTTGATATCAATGTTACACATCATTGAAATCACAACATTTACAGGAGCTTATATTATGCGCGTGGTGCTGCCCGATGGGTCTTTCAAAGAGTTCGAGACAGAAGTGAACGGTCTTGAGGTCGCGAAAACCATCAGCACTAGCCTCTCCAAAGCTGCCGTCGCGGTTCGTGTCAACGGCGAACTGCGCGATCTCTCCGACCCCGTACCCGATAACGCTCAAATTGCCATTCTGACATCCAATGACGATGACGGTCTGGATATTATGCGCCATACGATTGCCGCGCAGGTTCTGGCACGCGCAATCAAAAACCTCTACCCCTCCGCACGTCTGGCCATCGGACCTACGATCAAGGACGGTTTTTACTACGATATCGCGTTTGAAACGCCGATCTCGTCCGATGATCTCGAAAAAATCGAGAAAGAGATGCACCGCATCGTAAAAGAAGGTCACAAGATCGAGAAGAAAGTTTACAACCGCGCGGATGCGATTGCCTTGTTCAAAGAACGCGGCGAAGATTACAAAGTCAAAATCATCGAAGACACACCGGAGTCTGACGCGTTCCAGATTTATCATCAGGGCGAGACAGCCTTTATCGACTTGTGTCGCGGGCCACACCTGCCGTCTTTGGGCAAAATCGGCGCGTTCAAACTGACGAAATTGGCCGGTGCATATTGGCGCGGCAACAGCCAGAATGAAATGCTGACCCGTGTCTACGGAACGGCGTGGCGCACTCAGGAAGAACTGGATGCATACCTGCACCAGATCGAAGAAGCTGAAAAACGCGACCACCGTAAAATCGGCAAGGAAATGGATTTGTTCCATTTGCAGGAAGAAGCCCAAGGCTCAGTCTTCTGGCATCCGCACGGCTTTACAATTTATCGCGAACTTGAAAACTATATCCGCCAGAAAATTTATGCCGATGGCTATGTCGAGGTCAAAACCCCGCAACTGATGCACTCGAAATTCTGGGAAGCCTCGGGCCACTGGGACAAATACCGCGAGAACATGTTCGTTGTGCCTGATGTCGTGCCAAACATCGAACTGGATGGACCGATCTTTAAAACCGAACCGAAAGAGTTTATGGCCCTGAAACCCATGAACTGTCCGGCCCACGTCCAGATTTTCAAACACGGGATCAAAAGCTACCGCGACCTGCCTATCCGTATGGCGGAGATGGGATGCTGTCACCGTAACGAAGCGCACGGTGCCCTCCACGGCCTGATGCGCGTTCGTCAAATGACCCAAGACGATGCACATATCTTCTGCCGCGAAGACCAAATCGGTGACGAGGTCAAACGCTTCGTCGCCCTATTTAAAGATGTCTATAAAGATTTTGGATTCACTGACATCAAACTCTTCCTCGCCACACGTCCGGAAAAACGCGTCGGATCAGATGAAACGTGGGACAAAGCGGAAAAAGCTATGGCCGATGCTTTGCACGAACTCGATATACCGTTCGAATACGCCCCTGGCGACGGTGCATTTTATGGCCCGAAATATGAATTCCATTTAGTGGACTCGATCGGCCGCTCATGGCAATGCGGTACATGCCAATTGGACTTCATGCTGCCCGAACGTCTCGACGCATCCTACATGGGAGCCGACGGCCAAAAACATCCCCCTGTCATGATCCACCGCGCCGTATTCGGAACGTTTGAACGCTTTATCGGTCTTCTGATCGAAAGCACCGGCGGCAACCTCCCCCTGTGGCTGGCTCCGGTTCAAGTCGTGATTTCCGGCGTGACCGAAGCCAACAACTATGCCGCCCGCACCCTGACGGAAAAACTGAAATTTGCAGGCATTCGCGCGAAACATGATGAACGGAACGAGAAAATTTCCTATAAAATCCGCGAACACATGAACGCAAAAGTGACCTATGTCGGAATTATCGGCAACAAAGAACAAGAGGACGGCACAATCACAGTCCGTCGCCTAGGGGTCAACACTCAGGAAACATTCACGGCTGATGAATTCCTCATCAAAATGAAAGAGGAAATAACATCTCACGCCTTGCCGCCGGAACCGACTTCACAGACATAGAAATTGGCAAGGCCTGCGCACCGCGCAGGCCCAAATTCCGACTGTGACATCTCATAACTTATGAGGGGTTTGACTGCACACTAACAGCAAACGCCTTGCCGCCGACCTTGTCGATCAACGATACAACGTCCTGCGTTGCTTCATGCAACTGATTATTCTCGGTTGAGCGCAGCACAACCGAAA
>Ga0116143_10006434_pt1 | contig 10229 bp, 9 predicted proteins | sample AD_UKC034_MetaG_FD_89745 | JGI IMG/M metagenome (GOLD analysis project Ga0116143, IMG submission 89745) | Active sludge microbial communities of municipal wastewater-treating anaerobic digesters from USA - AD_UKC034_MetaG | ecosystem: Engineered > Bioreactor > Anaerobic > Digestate | place: USA...
CACATCGATGAACTACCGGAGACGGTCACTCTTTTTGAAGTAACTGGGGTTTCAGACTTTGAATGGAGTGGTGAATGCAACGCTGACTAGAAGCCATCTCAAAAATAGTTGATGAGTCCAAAGCCATGAACAACGGGCGTTTGACAATGGAAGAAAGGAGGGTCTTGATCTCTTCGCCGTGCATGGCCTCTTTCGATGTCCAAAACGATGGACTGCACGGACGCCCAGTGGGAAGCGGTCAAGAACCTGCTCTCACCTATTCAGGATAGGACCGAGACGCGTGGCAGGAAGCCGCTCGATGCTCGGGAAGTGTTCAATGGGGTGTTATGGATCTGCCGGACGGGAGCCCGATGGCAGGACCTGCCGCCGCGCTATCCGCCTTACCAATCGTGCCATCGGTACTTCCAGCGCTGGTGTCAGGAGGGCGCATGGGACAAGGTACTCTGGGCGTTGGCGCAGGACCTAAAACGACGAGGGAAGATCGATATCACTGAATGCTTCATCGATGGCACCTTCTCCAGTGCCAAAAAAGGGGGCTCCATATCGGCCCGACTAAGCGAGGTAAAGGCACCAAGATCATGGTCGTCACAGACGCTACTGGTCTTCCTATCGCCGTACGGACCTTCGGAGCCAGCACCCACGAAGTGAAGCTGGTGACTCAAACACTGGCCGCGCGCTTCATGGAAGAGTTGCCCCAGGTGCTCATCGGTGACAAGGCTTACGATAGCGATGACCTCGATCGGAAGCTCAAACGCAGGAAGGTCAGAATGATCGCACCCAACCGGGCAGGGCGATCCAAGTCCCAAGATGGAAGGGCGCTTCGCAGGTACAAGCGCAGATGGAAGGTGGAGCGATGCTTCGCCTGGCTGAACAACTTCAGGCGCACGGTGGTGCGGTACGAGTATCACAGCATCAACTTCCTGGGCTTCGTACAGCTCGCTTGTGCTATGATTCTTATGCGCAAACTATTTTGAGATGGCTTCTATGCTGTAGTACAAAGTTATGGGTCAGATTTTCAACCAATTGACTTGGTCGTAATCCCATCGATCCATGCCGATGAGTTCGCGTTCGGCGGTGGTTACGTGTCGAATTTGGACTTATCGGCAATTTCAGCAACAGGTATAGTCGTGGAGTTGGGAATACATTGCATTGAGTCGATCGAATGGCCAGACTCTGTCGCGAGCATCCAGATCTCTAATAGTTGCTGGAATGGAGCTTCTTCCAGTGGCTTTCCTACATCGCTTGAAAGTCTTGAGATGTCGTACTCCTTTATTGAGTGCCTACCCGTTCTCCCGGAGAACTTATCAAATCTAACTCTCAGCCCTGCAATAGATATCTGTTTGCCCAATTGGCCCGGTTCATTGAACTATGCGCACATCACATCCGTCATTTACGATAGTTCCAATGCGCCACTTTGCTCCATACTCAACAGCACCTGCCCCGGTTCCTACCCGGGCATCGCTGGCCGCGTCTTCCAAGACCTCAACGATAACGGCTCATTCGACATCGGCGAGCCAGGCCTTCCGCAGGCCTCCATCACCCTCCAACCCAACGGCAACACGGTGGGCTGTGCTGCTGATGGCACCTGGGAGATCGGTGTGGCACCGGGCAGCTACACAATCACCGCTGCCACTAGCTACCCCTACATCCAGAGCATCACCCCGGCATCCCACACTGCCGATGTCCCGAACCTTGGCGATACCGATACCGACAATGTCTTCGCCGTTACGCTCACCCCGGACATCCAGGATCTGCGCGTGCACCTCTATGCGGATCCCGCGCGTCCCGGCTTCGACAACCAGGTCTACCTGCGCTGCGAGAACTACGGCACGACTGACGTGGATGCAACCTTGACGCTCACCTTCGATGCCGACCAAAGCTGGCTGGGCAGTTCGGTCGCACCTACCTCGCAAAGCGGTAACACCGCCACCTGGAGCTTGCCATCGATGCCCATCGGCACAGTGCAGAACATCGTGGTGGATCTGAACACCGCCGCCAACGTGCCTTTGGGAACGAGCATCGTCCACACCCTCACGGCCGACCAGCTGACCACCGATGAGACACCATTGGACAATGTCGCCATCTACACAGACAGTGTGGTGGGCAGCTACGACCCGAACGACAAGTTGCTCAGTCCGGCGCGTCTCACACCGGATGATGTGGCCGCTGGAGCAACACCCATCGAGTACACCATCCGCTTCCAGAACACCGGTACCTACCTGGCCGAGCGTGTGGTGATCCTGGACACGCTCTCCAACGACCTGCAATGGGAGAGCATGGAATTCGTGGCCAGCAGCCACGACCAGCACTGGTACATCACGGATGGAGTGCTGCATGTGATCCACAACGACATCAACCTGCCCGATAGCACGTCCGACGAGCCCGGCAGCCATGGCTTCTTCACCTTCCGGATGCTGCCCAAGACCAACCTGGGCGATGGCAGCTCGATCACCAACATCGCGCAGATCGTGTTCGACTTCAACGAACCGATCATCACCCCACCGGCGGTCTTCACCGTGGATGTGGATGCTGCGGTGAACGATGTCCCGGCGTCGAGATCAATGGTACTCGCGCCCAACCCGGCACACGATCGGATCCAGGTCCGCATGACCACTTCAGGTATTGCGACATACGTGATCACCGATGTCCTTGGCCAGACGCTTTCCACCGGTCCGCTACAACCGGATGGATGGCTGGATATCGGGGCACTTACCAGCGGTGTGTACTTCCTGGAAGTGGCCAACGGCCCACGGAGACAGATTGAGCGGTTCGTGAAGAACTAAGCAGCACGCCCCTGCGACCCAAATTCAGGTCTGAGAGAATTTCATGTGCACATGCCCACATGGGCAGATGAGCACATGCTTCTCTATCCGATCGCCTTCATCAGGCGCGCGGTGATCTCCTCGATCGAACCCACGCCATCGATGCCCTTGAACTTGCCCTGCGCGCTGTAGTAGTCCTTCAGTGGCGCGGTCTTGTTCTCATACTCGCGGATGCGGTTGCGGATGATCGCCTCGTCCTTGTCATCGGCGCGACCGCTGGTGGCACCCCGACCGATCAGGCGCTTCACCAGCTCCTGCTCCGGCACCTCCAGCGCGAGCATGGCCACGATCGGTTCGCTCTTCAGGTTGAGCATCTCGTCCAGCGCCTCGGCTTGCGCCCTGGTGCGTGGGAAACCATCGAAGATGAAGCCCTTCGCTTCGAGGTGTGCCTCCATCATGTTGCGGATCATGCCGATCACGATGTGGTCCGGCACGAGTTCGCCCTGGTCCATGAGCTCCTTGGCTTCGAGGCCCAATTTGGTCTCCGCCTTGATCTCTGCGCGCAGCAGATCGCCGGTGCTGAGGTGTACCAGTCCGTACCGTTCGATGAGGAAGGCGCTCTGCGTGCCTTTGCCAGCCCCCGGAGGGCCGAAAAGGACGATGTTCAGTTTGGTCATGGTCTAGGAAATGATGCGGAGGATCCCGGGCAGGTTGCGGCCGAGGCCATCGTGATCAAGGCCCGAGCCCACCACGAAGGCGTTCGGGATGCGCACCGCGACGTGTTCGATGGGGATGTCCTGCTTGTATGCGTCCGGTTTGAAGAGCAGGGTGGCGACGCTCACGCTGGCCGGATGATGATCGGCGAGGGCGTCGAGGATGTGCTTCACGGTATTGCCGGTATCCACGATGTCCTCCACCACCACCACGTGGCGGCCTTCGATGCGTTCGTTGAGGCCGATGAGGTCGGTGACGCGGCCGGTGCTGCTGGTGCCGAGGTAGCTAGCCACCTTCACGAAGGTGATCTCGCATTCGATGTCTAGGCGTTTCATCAGCTCGGCGGCGAAGAAGAAGGCCCCGTTGAGCACCCCGATGAAGAGCGGCCGCTTGCCCTGGTACTTGGCCTTCAATTCCCCGGCCAACCGGTCCACTGCGGCGTTCACTTCGTCTTCGGAGAGGAAGGGTTCGAATTCCAGGTCGTGCAGTTTGACGCGGCTCATCCGGGATCGGTCAGGGGCAGAGGGCGCGAAGGTAGTCAACCCGCGCGGGGCGTTGTCCCGGGGCACCATGCTCCGTTCATCCGTAGCATGTACTTTCGGTGCGATGCGTCGTATCCTTTTCGCGCTACCATTCCTCCTTGCCTCTGCTTCTTCCACCTACGCGGGCGGCGAGCTGCTCCCCGCAGGTGCGCGCTTCGCGGGCATGGGCTACACCGGCCTCACCAGTCCCGATCTATGGAGCATCCGCCTGAACCCCGCCGGGCTCGCGGGATTGGACCGCCCCATGGCCGGGGCCTTCTACCAAAGCCACTGGCTCAGCCCTGATCTGGCCCAGCAGGGATTGGCGGTGGCCGTGCCGCTGGGCAAGGGCACCTTCGGCCTATCCGGTGATCGTTTCGGGTATTCGCTCTACAACGAGACCAAGGTGACGGCCGGATACGCCATGCGTTTCGGCGAGGGCCTGCGCGCCGCCGTGCAGGTGGACTACCTCGGTGTGCGGCTCGGGGAGAACTACGGCAGCGCGAGCGCCTTCGCGGTGGAAGTGGGCATGCAGGCGAAATTGACCGACGCCCTGTGGGTGGGCGCGCATGTGTACAACCCGAACCGCGTGGTGATCGGCGGGCCTTACGAGGACCGCATCCCCACCCTGCTGCGCGCGGGCTTCGGCTACACCTTCAGCAAGAAGCTGCTGATGACGCTGGAAGCGGAGAAGGACATCGACCGGCCCGAACGCATCCGCATGGGTGTGGAATACAAGCCGAACGAAGTGCTTTACCTGCGCACGGGCATCACCACCGGTCCGGTACAGGGGCATTTCGGCGCGGGCTTCCGCTTCGATCGGGTCGACATCGACCTGGCCGTGGCGGTGCGCTCACAATTCGGCGCCACGCCCATCATCGGCGTGAACTACCGCTTCGGGGAATGAGACGCGGTGCGATAGCCCTGATGCTTGCGCTGTGGTGCGCGTTGGTCATCGCCCAGGTGGACGGGGTGCCGCGCGACATCATCGAACAGCGCATCGAAGCGGCGGCGGAGCAACTTGGTGGCGAGGCTGATCTCAGCAACCTCTTCGAGATCCTCACCGACCGCTACCTCGACCCGATCGACCTGAACCGGACCGATGCTCAGGAGCTCAGCACCATCCTGCTCCTGAACGATGTCCAGATCAGCGACATCCTGCAACATCGCCAGCGCTTCGGCCGTTTCCTGAACATCTACGAGCTGCAGACGCTGAACAGCATGGACCCGCGTACGATCCGGCTGATCGAGCCCTTCGTGCTCGTGCGTGACAACCCGCTCGGCAGCACGGCTTCGTTGAAGGAGATCCTGAAGAACGGGACGAACGAGATCACGCTGCGGAGCACCATGAACATCGAATCGCGACGCGGCTTCCTGGACCGGCCGAACGCGTTCGGGAAACCCTACGCCTACCCGAACGGCGACGAGCTGCCCGATATCGACGATCCGGCCGTGGTCGATTCCTTGCGCCGGAACAACAAGGTGTACCTCGGCAGCCCGTTCCGGGTGTACACGCGCTATCGCTTCCGGTACCGGCAGAACATCAGTTTCGGCTTCACCGCGGAAAAGGACGAGGGCGAGCAATTCTTCAAGGGCACCCAACCGAACGGCTACGACTTCTACAGTGCCCACTTCTTCCTGCGCAACATCGGAAGGTTGAAGGCGCTGGCCATCGGCGACTACCAGGCACAGTTCGGGCAGGGGCTCACCTTCTGGAACGGGCTCGGCTTCGCCGCGAAGAGCAGCTTCACCATGAACGTGAAGCGCAACGCACCGGGACTGGCGCCCTACACCAGTGTGAACGAGAACCTCTTCCTGCGCGGTGTGGCGGCCACCTTCGAAGTGGGGCGCCATTTCGAGGTCACGGCCTTCGGGTCGCGCAAGGACATCGACGCGAACGTGCAGACAGCATCCGATGCGGCCGCCGACAGCCTGGGTACGGTGCAGGATGTGCAGATCATCGCGAGCAGCTTCCTCGAGGACGGCTTCCATCGGACCTACACGGAGGTCTCGCGGAAGGACGCTCTGGGCGAGACCATCCTCGGTGGGCATGTCGCCTACAAACGCTCGGGGATGACGATCGGCGCCACGGCCGCGCGTGTGGAATACACCGGATCACTGCAGCGGAACAGCCAGGTGTACAACCAGTTCGACTACAACGGGGGCGAGAACACCACCGCCGGCGTGGACTGGAACTTGCTGCACCGCAACCTCACCTGGTTCGGGGAGGCGGCCACCAGCGCCAATGGCGGGATGGCGATGAACACGGGCCTGCTGCTTTCACTGGACAAGCGCGTGAGCATGAGCCTGCTCTACCGGAACTACGGTCGCGACTACCACGGTTTGTACAGCGTGGCCTTCGCCGAAGGCACGAATCCGTGGAATGAGCGCGGCCTCTTCACCGGCCTGGAGGTGCGCCCCAACCGCCAGTGGACGATCAACGCCTACTTCGACCAGTTCAGCTTTCCCTGGCTGCGCTATCTCACCGATGCGCCGAGCACCGGCTTCGACTGGCTCGCGCAGGTGAACTGGCGACCGAGCAAGCAGGTGGAGATCTACGCACGCGCGCGCCACCAGGACCGTGCCCGCAACACCGCCGATGATGTGGATGGTGTGGATCCCCTGGTGCGGGTGGAACAGACCAACTACCGCGTGAACGCGACCTACAAGGTGAGCAACTCGGTGAGTTTGCGCTCCCGGGTTGAAACGGTGGATTTCCAGCGCGGCAGTGCCGCCTTGCGGCATGGCTTCCTTGTATACCAGGACATCGTCCATCGTCCGTTGAGCAGTCCGGTGGAGCTGACCTTGCGCTTCGCGCTATTCGACACGGAGAGCTATGATGCGCGGATCTACGCCTACGAGAACGACCTGATCGGCGTATTCAGCATACCACCCTACTACGGACGCGGCATCCGCTGGTACGGCATGGTGCGCGTGACGCCCTTGCGGCGCGTGGACATCTGGCTGCGCTACGGCGCCTTCATCTATAACGACCAGAGCACGGTCAGCAGCGGGTTGCAGGAGATCAACGGCAACATGCGCAGCGACCTCAAGGCGCAGGTCCGCTGGATATTCTGATGGGGCTGCACCACATCCGGTTGGATCGCGCGAACCCCGAAGCCAGGCTGAGCGGAGCGACCATGCCGCGGATCGAGTTCCGGCAGGCGTTGTTCCGCACGCCGCGACCGGGGTGGCAGCGCCGCCTGTACACCGCCTCACTGGTCGTGACCACCACGGCGCTCGGCGTGGACGATCGTCGCCTGGCGGTGCACCACCAGAGCTTCCGTTTCTCCCTCCTCTACAACGCCAGCTGGCCCGAACCGGTCTTCCTGGACATCCGCAGTTGGCCCTACCAGCCCTTGGAACTGAAGGAGAACGCACCGGTGGTCTCATGGACCGTGGAAATGCGCCTCCGCGACCTGCGTCTGGCCGAGGACGAGTGGGTGGAGCTGGCCTTCCTCGGATGAGCACCCGGACCCGCATACCTTTACGATCAGCGATGCGTTCCCTCCTTCTCCTTCTCGCCTTCACCGCGGCGTTCAGCGGCACCGCGCAACTGAACAACTGGGACCCGAGCTGGTATCCCACGGACAGCACCCTGGTTTTCCATGACGACCTCGACTACTATTTGAACGCGTACAGCAAGAAGGACATCATGAAGATGCGCAAACAGGTGAACATCTGGCGCATGAACTGGGACAAGCTGATGCGGCAGACCATCCGTGAGCTGCGCACCTACAGCGAAGGGGGCGGGATGGACCCACACACCCATGACTTCACCCTGCCCGTGGCACAGGATGGCAGCGTCTATTCCCTCGGAAAGAACGACGGTAGGATCCGCGCCTTCATGTTCGGCAGCATCACGAACCCACCTGCGCGGGTGCAGATGGAACGCTGGTCACGGCTGGTGAAGAAGTATGCCCATGAGGATGTGCAGCTCTTCGTGATCTACGGGGTGGAACTTCACCCGGCGGACCACAAGGAGTTCAAGGCCTATCCGCTGCCGAAGAGCGAGTATGAGAAGATGGCCTATGCCCAGGAGTTCGCCCAGCTCGGGGAGCTGCCGGTACTGGTGGACGGCTTGAACAACGCGACCTTCGAGGCTTACGGCAAAGCACCGAACGGCGCCTATCTCGTGGACAAGGACGGCACCCTCGTGTTCCGTGGCACCTGGGCCGATTCGCGGAAGATGGAGCACATGATCGATACGCTGCTGAAGTGGTACAAGGCCGGCAGGCCGAAGGACTTCATCGCGCAGTGATCAACGGGCTGGCCTGCTGATCACACCTTCACCTCCTTCCACTTCCCACGTTGGAAAAGCACCGCGCTTAGGACGGCCAGCAGGCTCTCGCTCAGTGGCACGGCGGAGAAGGCGCCGGTGGGGCCCCACTGCAGGAACTCGGCCAGGAACCAGGCCAGCGGTATCTGCACCAGCAGGAAGCAGATCGCGTTCATCCAGGTGGGTGTCATCGTATCCCCCGCACCATTGAAGGCCTGCGCGAAGACCATGCCGTAGCCATAGAAGAAGTAGCCCATGCACAGGATGCGCAAGGCCGAGATCGCATAGCCGGCGACCGCCCCTTCGGTGGTGAAGAAGGCGACCAGCCACGGCGCGAAGGACCAGAAAAGGATGGCCACGCAGACCATGTAGAGCATGTTGATGTGCCCGCAATACCAGGCGCTCCTGGCCGCGCGATCGGGTTGCTTCGCGCCGAGGTTCTGTCCCACCAAGGTGCTCGCCGCGTTCGCCACCCCCCAGGAAGGCAGCAGGGAGAAGATCATGATCCGCACCGCGATGGTATATCCCGCCACCGCCCCACTTCCGAACACGGCCACTATCCGGGAAAGGAAGATCCAGCTCACCGACGGCAGCAGGAACTGGATCATACCACCCGCGGACACCTTGATGATGTTGACCATCACCCCCTTGTCCAGGAGCATCGGGATGCCCTTCAAGGTGATCCGTCCACGTCCATCGAAGAGGTGGTAGAACTGATAGCACACTCCGATACCACGACCCAGGGTGGTGGCCATCGCCGCGCCCATGATGCCGAAACCGCCCCAGGTACCAAGGCCATGGATCAACAACGGGCACAGGAGGATGTTCATGCCATTGGCGATCATCAACGAGCGCATCGCCATGGCCGCATCGCCCGCACCCCGGTAGATCGCGTTGATGCCGAAGAGCAGCAGGATGATCACATTACCGCCGAGCATGATGCGCATGTAGCGGGGACCTTCCACGAGCACATCCGCTTCGGCGCCCATCAGGGCGAGGATCTCACGGGCGTAGAGCAGGCCGGGGATGGCGATGACCACGCCCAGGGCGATCGCCGCGAGCACACCCTGCATGGCCGCGCGCGCAGCACCTTGCGGGTCCCTCTCGCCGGTGCGCCGCGCCACCACGGCCGTGATGCCCATGCCCAGGCCCCAGGCCAGGGAGTACACCAGGGTGAGCACGCTCTCAGTCAGGCCTACGGTGGCGATGGCGTGTTTGCCCAATTTGCTCACGAAGAAGATGTCGACCAGCGCGAACACCGATTCCATGGCCATCTCCAGCACCATGGGGATGCTGAGCAGCACGATCGCACGGCGCACACCGATGCTGGTGTAGTCGGTATCCTCACCGGCCACCAGGCTCTCCTTCACGATCGCGATCAGCTTGCGCATGGCGGCATAGGACGTTGCCGGGAATGTCGGCGTTGTACGGCCCGCCAAAGTATCATGTGTATCCCATCGTTCTCGCGCTGCACGTGCACAACCTTTCCCGCCATGGCAGGAGGTGCGCATGGCATTCCCCTTTCCGCTGTTCACAGATCCCTCCTGCGCCTGGCCTGTTCCTTGCAGGGTGCCGATAGCTTTGTTCTCATGATGCGCCTGTTCCTTCCGCTCTTCATTCCGGTCGCGATCCTCCACCCGGCATCAGCACAGAATCTGCTGCAAAGGGCCGTTCTCAACGACACCATGCCGAACCTGGTGCCCAACCCGGGCTTCGAGGAAAGCGTACGCACCTATTGCAGCTGGACCCAGGATCCGGCCAAGTTCAACGCGAACATGACCGGCTGGCACAGCCCCACACAGACCACGCCGGACCATTTCAGCACGAAGAATGACAGCGAGTGCTGGGCGCATCCGGGCAAGCACAGCAGTGGGAAGCAGAGCGTGCACAACGGCCAGGCCATGACGGGCATCAAGACCTATGGCAAGGGCAACACGCCCACGTACTGGCACG
>Ga0116143_10006438_pt1 | contig 10225 bp, 4 predicted proteins | sample AD_UKC034_MetaG_FD_89745 | JGI IMG/M metagenome (GOLD analysis project Ga0116143, IMG submission 89745) | Active sludge microbial communities of municipal wastewater-treating anaerobic digesters from USA - AD_UKC034_MetaG | ecosystem: Engineered > Bioreactor > Anaerobic > Digestate | place: USA...
CCGGACGGAGACGGTCTGATCAACGCCGAAGAATATTTTGGGCAGGACGGCCGTCGTTCCACTACGCGAATGTTCGTCAACGGAACGGGGGATGAAACCAATCCCAACCAGTACAGCCACCGCCCCGATTCCACCTACGAGTGGCGCTGGAGTGTCAACTGGCTTCTTTACGGATTCTCTTCCAGCACTCCGGGAGGCGATGGAAACAGCCGCATTGAAACTCTGGGCGGGGCTCTGCCCACAGCCTCGCTCGGCAGTGATTATGGCGCCGACACCGACGACGACGGGATCCCGGACGGGCTTGAAATACATCCGGGCACAGGAGAACTCCCGAGCAGTCCGGTGCATTCCTGCGATCCGTTTATTCGACGGTCAGCTCTGATTGCCGATGCGGCGGGTATTGCCATCCCGGATCCTGAACCTTCTGCATCAGGAGTGCGCGAAGACCTTCAGCGCAGAGACTGGACGATCGAATGCCATGTGAAGCTTCTGTCGGACAGCATGAGCGGGCATTTGATCAACTTTGAGACGGAAATCGGCGGTGTTTCGCGGATTGTCTACCGGCTCTCTCTTTCCAACAACGTGCCGACGCTTGTTGCCGCCAACAGTGCGGGTTCCGTTTACGCCATTTCGGCCAACCGGCTGCCGACGAACAAATGGATTCACATCGCCGGCGTATGGGACAGTGAAAACAACAATCTCGCGCTCTATATCCACGGCGTTCTGCATATGGGACAGATGGTTTACGGCGAGTCGCTGTCCGCGCTGCAGTATCCGGCCACCAATGAACTGGCGCTGGCCGTTTCGCCGGACGGATCGTTTGTAAACAATCTGCTGCTGGACGAAGTCCGCATCTGGGGACTGGCCCGCACAGAGGATCAGATTGCGCATTATGCCCGCAGACTGCCGCTGCCCGCGGTGGGGGACGACGCGTGGATTGATGAGGCCGATGAGGGAACGGGCCGTGCTTATATCTATCGTTCTGCCCATGCCGATCAGCTGCTCGTGAACGGCGGGGCCATGTTTGAGGGCCAGCCGGGCATGCTGGCCACGAATGCCCTGGTCAGCTTCAAATATGTGCCCGCCCAGGTGAAAGGCATCTATTCCCCGGGTGAGGATGTCTGGCTTGATGACGGTGACTTCATCTATGAGTCGGAGCGTGACATTCTCCTGCTGGACGGAGGCACGCTGACAGAGGGCGAGGCGGGGGCCGTGCTGACCCACTATCTGGGTTCCGACAATCCCGCAAGTGTGTACTGGTCCGACAAAGACGGGGACGGGAAATTCACGCACAACGGTCTTCTGGCCTGTTACCGCTTTGATGACGGCGGTACAACGGCCGAGGATTTTGCGCGCAGGGCGAAGAACAGCCTTTATCATCCGAACACCGAGAACTACACCTTTGGCGATTTCGGATATGCCCTGCCCACAAACAACTTCCTCTGGGTAACCAACGACTATGCTCCGGTGCAGGGCGTTGAAGAATATGGCGCTGACGATTCCGACGGCGACGGCATGGCGGATGGATGGGAAATAGCCAATAATCTCAGCCCGTATGATAACGGGACCGGCCATGAAACAGTGCCCGGAAAAGCCAACGGACCTGAAGGACCTATGGGTGATCAGGACGGCGACGGCCTGCGTAATCTGTACGAATTCTGGGCCGGGACCAATCCCCGTGCCTCGGATTCTGATCAGGACGGAATCCTGGACATCAACGAGGATCTGGACGGCGACGGCGTGGCCAATGTGGTGGAACAGGCATTGAGCAGCCGCCCGGACAAAGCGGATACCGATGATGACGGGCTGACAGATAATCTGGAACAGGCAAGGGGGAGCAACCCTGCCAAGTCCACCGATCCGCAAGTTTCCCGGGCCATTTCTCTGGGCGGACTGCCGCAGGACTATCTTGATATTCCTCTTGGACCCTATCAGGGCCTGACCGCATGGACGCTTGAAGCATGGGTGAATCCCCGTACCAATATTTCGGAATCAAGCGGAACGGTTGTGCGCAGGGTGGTGGAAACCTCCGATGGCGGGACGAGTGTGGTCAATTATGTGATGGGGCTGACGAACAGCGGTTCTTCGCTGCAAATCTACGCCGGATATGTGCTCCCAGGAGGCCAGAAACGCATTCTGCAGGGACCGTCTGTGACGACCACCGGTGGATGGACGCATATCGCCGCCTCCTATGATGCGCTCAATGGAACGCTCACCATTTATACAAACGGCGTTCCGGCCCTGTCCGGGACCGGTTTCCACGAGGCGCCTCCCTTGAATGGCCGGGGCGGAGCCACCTTTGTGCGCATCGGCGAGGATTATGCCGGGCTCATTGATGACGTTCGAATCTGGGGCGATGCCCGTACGGATGCGGAGATCAGAAAGTACTATTATGATTATGTCACGACCGGTGAAGACCTTGTTCACTACTTCCGCTTCGACGACGGACAGGCGAGCGATACCAACGGAATAGCCTTTGGCGATTATCACCGTCAGGAGGGCGCCGAGGATTATGTGTTCGCAAAGGACTGGAATCAGCAGTGGATGCATGCCGCACGGCTGAACGGAAGTGTGTCGTTCACCACAAACGGCGCCATTGAGCCTCCTCCGTCGGTTCGCATCATCCTGCAGCCGGATGCGGCCGTGCTGGCCGGCGCCCAGTGGTCCATTGACAATGGCCCGTGGATGGACAGCGGTGTCACAGTGTCGGATCTCGATCGCTTTGACATGACGCACACGGTCACTTATCGGAGCATCCTGGGATGGAGCGCGCCAGATAACGAGACGATCACCGTCACCAACGGAGAGACACTGGTTCTGAACCGATCCTATGTCCAGAGGGGTTCGCTGACCGTCACCATCCAGCCTCTGGAAGTGAATGAAGCGGCCTGGTTTTTTGATTCCCAGTACGGCGGATATCTCTGGAGCATCGGGAATATCGGAACAAATGGGGCCCGGCGGGATGACATGATCTGGCAATTGAATGGAACCACGATCGAGAATCTCGAAGTTGGGACCTACACGCTCCGCTTTTATCCCGTCCCGGGCTGGAACACGCCTGTCAGCCGGGAGATTGTGATCAGCGAGGGCGCCGCGGTTTCTGCCGTCGGCCATTACACAGATGTGGAAGGATATGTTCGAGGGATTATCGAACCGCCGGAAGTCATTGCTGACGGCGCCATGTGGCGCGTGGACAATGGCCCATGGCGTCCTTCGGACACGATCTCCGGAGTACTGGATTACGGGGCCCACCAGATTGAGTTTCTGAATGTTCCGCCGTGGATTACCCCGGGGCCGGTTATGCTGGTGATCACCAACAACGGTGTGTTTGATGTCCCTGGATTATATCAGGAGGTCAGCGGCATCTATGTCGAGCTTCATCCCGATGAAGCCATAGCTCTTGGCGCGCGGTGGACACTGAACGGGACGGAATACGAAAGCGGAACCCTGGTTCCGCTGGCGGCAGGAGATTACGGGGTCACCTTTACGCAGCTGGATGGGTGGCTGTCACCGTCTGAACAGCTTGTGACGGTATTCAGCAATCAGACAACGGAGCTGGACGGGTACTATCTCAGAACGGAACTGCTGATGGATGATGTGCCTGGACTGCTTAACGAGCCGCGCGGCCTGGCCCTTGATTCACAGCGCAGGCTTTATATTGCGGACTCCGGCAATGACCGGATTATGGTTCTGGACACCAGAGACGGCACGACCACCAATCTGGGGTCTCCGGGGACATCCTCCGGACAGTTCAACCAGCCGGTGGGTGTTGCCGTGGACGGCGCCGACAATCTTTATGTGGCGGATGCGGCCAACAACCGCGTGCAGCGCCGAAATTCTGTCACGGGAACATGGACCGTCTGGGGAGGAACCGCCTCCGGCACGGCCCTTGGGCAGTTCAAGGTTCCTTATGATGTGGAGGTGGATGCCCTGACTAACCTTTACGTCGCGGATAGGGATAATCACCGGGTGCAAAGAATGTCGCCGGGCGGCGTGTGGACGGCTTTTGCCAGCAACGGATACGCTGTTGGAATGGTGCGCACCCCGATTGGGCTGACCGTGGACCGCAGCAATCTGGTCTATGTGGCGGATTATCCGGATAATTCCAACGGTCGTGTGCAGCGATTCACCACCAATGGACTGGCAGCGCGCATTGGCAGTTATCTGCCCTCTGAGGGAACGCTTCTGAAAACTCGAGGGATGACTTTTGGCCGCTCCAATGACCTCTATGCCGCAGACATGATGACCAGCGAAATCAATGTTGGGTCGGATTCCGGCCAATGGGCCACTCTGGTCAGCAGCGGCCTGCTGCACGGGCCTGAGGATGTTGAGTGGGATCCGCGCGGATATCTGTATATCTGCGATACGCTCAGCAACCGGATCCTGCGGGTCGAAATCGGGCTGGCTGGGAACATTCCTCCGGCGGTGGCCTCCACGACGATCGATCCTTCAGGGATCACCATAAACTGGGAAGGCGCGGAGGGCTGGTTCTACTCGATCCAGTATTCCGATGACAGTCCGGCCGGCCCGTATGTGGAGCTGCCGGGTGCTGAGGCGATTCCGGGCGAGGGCGGCGTGATGAGCTATACAGACACGACGGCTGACGGCATGCGGTTCTACCGCATTCTGGCCTACTGATATCATATTCGCGGGAACTCTGCGGCTGGGCTCTCCCGCCCATCCGGAAGAGAAGACGAATGATCGGGGAACAGGCTCCCTCCGGGAGCCTGTTCTGTGTGGTGACAGCGATGAAAATGCTATCCAGAAGCGAAATGCGTTATGCCGGACTGCTCCTTCTGCTGCTGGTCCTGGCAGCCGTTGCCTGTTATGAAACGCTTTCATACCTGGAAGACCGCATTCTGACACTGGACAAGCAGCGTGCCGAAAACCGCTTGTCCGACTATTTGACTTTTGAGCAGGACCGGATGATGGCTGTACTGGAGCATGCGATGGAATCACGGCCTCCGCTTGATGCATCTCAGTCGCCGTTTCTCCAGAAGATTATCGAATCGGGACAGATCATGCAGATCAATCTGCTGGCCGCCGCGATTGTGGCGCCGGACGGGTCGCTGCTTGATGTCGTGTTGTCCGAAGGCAGCCGCGGTCGCGTGGATGACGGAGGTCAATCACTGCTGGACTGGAAGAGTTTCTCTGAAGCGGTTCGGGATGTCCGAATGACCAGCGCCGGCTACGCCGGGTCGGCGCTGGGACCGGCATTTCTCGCATTTTCTCCGATTCCGGCCTACGATGGGCAGGCGCTGCTGCTGATTCTGCGTGCGCTGGACCGCGAATATGTGCGAAAGATCCGCCAGACATATCCCGACCTGGAAGGCATGACGATCAACAGTGAAGCTGCCGCGCCGGACCAGCGCATTGCCATTTACGATTATTCCGGCGTCCCTGTCGGGTATTTCACGGTCAGCCGGGAGTCCAGTCTCTCCGGCGCGGTGATCAGCAGCATCGGGCTTCCGGTCTATCTGCTCATCATGAGTTTTCTCTTTCTTTCCGGAGGGCTGGGTCTGTGGGCCATCCGGTTCAGCACAGTCATTGAGGGGCGCCGCCGCGTAGGCCGGTTTGTGGACGCGATGGACTATCTGCCGGATGGCGTCCTGCTGGTGGATCGCGCTACGCGCGCGGAGGGCATTAATCCCGCGGCCATTGAAATGTCCGGCGGCCTTGCACGTAAAGGCACGGCCCTTGAGGTGATTTTTCCCTTTCTGAGTGCGGAGGACGTCAACACGCTGATGGTGACCAGCGGCCCGCATGAAGTCGAAAAGCAGTTTGCCTCGGCCGGCGGGCCGCATGTCTGGCGCTTCCGCTCCCAGCCCATGGAGGGCATGGCGCTCATCATGATCAGCGATGTGACCAGCCGCAGGGCAAAGGAGCTCCGGGAACGGCAGATCGCCACTATTCACATGATTGGCCGCATTGCGCGCGGCGTGGCCCACGACTTCAACAATATTCTGTGCGCGGTTTCAGGCCATGCAGAACTGCTGCGCGCTTTGAAGCCGGGGCGGGAGGAGATGGAGTCGGTTTCAGCAATTATCGGAGAGTCTGACCGGGGTGCGCGTCTGGCGGCCCACCTGCTGGAACTCAGCCGGATGGGGGACGGCGGGCAGCCGGCCGAGCAGGTTGCGGAGGCGGTCCGTCAGGCCGGTGAAATCCTGCGCGTGGGGCTTTCGTATGGCTGGGACATCCGGGTCGAATGCGGCGCGAACGCGTTTCCGCCTGTCATGCTTTCCCGGATTCAGCTGGAGCAGGTGGTTGTGAATCTGGGGCTGCTGGTGGCGGATGATATGGGCACGGAAGGTGTTTTGCACGTCATGCTCAGGCATCCATCGGAGGAATGTCTTCTCAAGGTTTCGCAGAGCTGCGCGGCGCTGGTTATGGTGTGGGCATCGCATGTTCACGCCCCCGTGCTGGAAATGGATACGATACTGGAGGAAGCCCCTGCGACTCAGTACGGCGGCGTTATTCATTCCGTGCTTCGCAGTATGCTGGAGGAGGTGGACGGTCGCCTTGATACCTTTCAGTATGGCCGCAGGTTTCTCTATCGGGTTTGTCTGCCAGGCGCGCCCGCACATGTTGATCCGCATAAAAACGGCATCCCGCAGTCCGGAGAAGGAAATCTGTACAAGCCGGCAGACGATTATCTGCGGGGCCGAAAGATCATGCTGGCCTCCACTTCATTCGCGAACATCGCCGATCTGCATGTGCTGCTGATGGAGAGGGGTGGCGAAATCCGCGTGGCCGGGAGTCTGGTGGAAGCGCTGGATATAGTGAATGAAAGAAACCCTCTGCACCTGATTGTATATGACATGGGAATGCTGGGGGAGGACGCACGGGGGCTTCTGCGCGCCACACTGAAGCTTCATCCGCAGGCGGGCATTCTTGCTCTGTGCAGGGAAGAAGACGATGAGGTGTCTGCCCTGGCTGATCGTGTGGAGTTCAGCCCTCATGAGGCTTCCGCACCGGAACTTCTGGAAGCGCTCTCCAGCGCATGGGAAAAAGCCCGCCGCGGAATTGGATCTTCCATGCGGTAGGTGCCGTCGCAAATTCTCCGCGCCGCCGCGGTTGTTCAGGCGGAAGGCATGAGGGACTTGAACCGGGTCAGGCCCCACCGGGCCAGCCGGAAAAAGCATCCCACCCGCAGGCAGCCCAGACCATAGCGCACACTGCGCCGGAAATTGATCGAAGACGCTTCGGGAAAATATTTTGTGGGACAGCTCACTTCAGCAATGAAAACTCCGAGCCATGCGATCTGCGCCAGCATTTCATTGTCGAACACGAAGTCATTTGAATTTTTCTCCAGAGGGAGCCGCTCAAGCAGGCTGCGCGAGAAGGCCCGGTACCCGGTGTGGAATTCGGACAGCTTCGTGCCCAGCAGAATATTTTCTGAAAAAGTCAGCAGGCGGTTGGAAATATATTTCCACAAGGGCATGCCGCCGGTCAAAGCTCCTCCGCCCAGAATGCGCGACCCCAGCACGCATTCATAAAGTCCGCACGCGATCATGGACGCCATGGCCGGAATCAGCTGAGGGGTGTACTGGTAATCAGGATGAACCATGATGATGATGTCGGCGCCTTCGGCAAGAGCGAGCTGGTAGCAGGTTTTCTGATTTCCCCCATATCCCAGGTTCTGCTCATGTACATGGACCAGCGCTCCGGGCAGGGCCTGCGCCAGCGCAGCGGTGCCGTCCTGGCTGGCGTCGTCCACCACAATAATGCGGTCAACGCATCCGAGGGCCTGCACCTCCTGATAAGTTTTTTGAAGTGTTTTCGCCGCATTGTATGCGGGCATGACCACCACGATTTTTTTCCCGTTCAGCATGGTCCCTTTATGCCATTTTTTTCATGGAATTCAAAATATAATCGAATGGCATTGTAAAAAACCGCTGATGCCTGCGAATTCTCACAAAATGCCGGAAAATAAAGGGAAACGCGGCCTTAAAAAAAGTTCAAAAATAATGAAAAAAAAAGTTTACAAAGCATTTCTGTTCCGGTAGATTGGCTTCAAGAAAGTGGTTGAAATCTGGATATTTGGTTAACCAAAGAGGAGAGAAGAAATGAAGAAGGTATTGGTAGCATTGGTGGTGTTGAGCATGGCGAGCGTGGCAAGTGCCGAACTGCTGGCCTCGTGGGTGACGGGTGATGCGTCCGGCGCTGTGACGGCTGGAACAAACGCCGATGTCGTGGTGTCGGGTCTGTCCCTGTGGGGCGATGCAACGAGCACAGGCACAACGTCTGTGTGGGGCATGCGGACACTGACAACGGGCGGCGGCCTGCAGTTCACGATTTCGTCCATCGCGGGCGGACAGTGGATTGAGGATGCCGTTATCTCCGGAACCGCTTCCGGCTCCGGAACCGGTCCCCGTGAAATGGACTGGTTCGTGGACGGCAGCATCGTTTCCGGCCAGAGCATTGTGCGGACGTCAACGACCGCGACAGCGTTTGAGAACACCCTGGGCACGCTGAACAGCGGCGATGTGGTTTCCCTGCGCGCTGATACGGCGGCTGGCACTGTGCGTTCCGGAACTCTTGAGAACTTCACCAACACCGCGGGCACGTTCTATATTACCGCGGCCGGCATGGAGTTGAACGGCAATGTGGTGATCCCGGAGCCGGGAACCATGGCGCTGCTGGGTCTGGGCGGACTGGCCATTCTGGCCGTGCGTCGCAAGATGCTGAAATAATTTCAACAGATAGAAACGAAAAACCCCGCAGAAATGCGGGGTTTTTCTTTTGGGCAGAACACGGCCCAGATCTGTCTGTTTCGGCTTGCGGAATGCGGAAGAGGCTGTAGATTAAAGCAATGAAATCAATTGCTCTGCAATTTGGATTGTGCGCGGCCATTCTGCTGGCGGCCGGTTCCGCGCATGGTGCGGTTTACGCCGATTTTGAAACCCCTCATGGAACGTTCACGGTGGAACTGGACGTGCTGAACGCCCCTCGCGCCACGGCCAATTTTCTGGGCCTGGCGGATGGTTCACAAACCTGGCGGGATCCCGTGACGGGAGCTGTCAGGGGCGGAGAGGCCGGGGATTCCTCCTTCTATGATGGAATGCGCTTCTATGCAACGGCAGGACAGGCTGCTTTGCTGGGGGGATTGCGCTCCTATACCGGCACCACGGGGACTGAATACTGGGAAGGCCCGGGATATACGATCTTGGATGAAACGACCAACGGGGTGGATCTGGCCCGCGGTGTTCTGGCCATGCCGGAATTTGAAGGCCCGCACAGCGGTGGCGGAGAACTGGCCGTGATGCTGACCAATGATGCTTATCTGGGCAGCGGATGGACTGCGTTCGGAATGGTGACCGGTGCGGGAATGGCCGTGGTGGATGCCATCGTGAGCGAGGTGACAAATGCCGACACCCGTGTGGCCGCCCAAATCACAATCCGCGATGCCGGAATCACTCCCCAGGAAACCCAGGCGCTGGCCGTGGCCAGAAACGACCTTCCGGTTATGGAAGAGATGCCGCTGGGATTGAATCGCGAAGGCGACGGGACTCGCACGGTTTTGTTCTGGTCGCTCCCGCAAAGTCAGGCCTGCCTTGCCGTCTCATCTAATTTGATGAAGGATGGCTGGTCTGTCATGCCGGGCAACTGGAACAGCGATACCAATCAGGCATGGATGAGTGTCCCACTGGCGTATGTTCCCGGTCTCGTGGACGGGCTGGGTTTCCTTTACGGTTCACAGGCGGTTTATCCGAAAATGACGGCCAGTCTGTTTTCTGATAAGTGCAGAATCGCCGTGGCGCACACGGGAGTGGACTATCAGTACTGGCTGAATTTCACAGCGGGGACGGGAGTGTGGGCTCGGGTGGTGGGGGGTGTTCCGGTGGAGAGCGGGAACATTTCCGATATGGGCCAGGAACTGGCGACGGCCAACAGTACGCACGTGGTGCTGATTATTGGTCTGAATGCATATCATTACTGGTTTGGTTTTGATGAAGGAGGCGTCTCCGACGGCCGCTTTTACTGCGAAATATGGTATTTAAAATATCCGCCACCTACGGCAACATACAGCGGAACATTTCTTTATGAGGAGGGCTGGGGATCAAAAGCGCCAGCCAGAAAAATCCGGAAGCGGGGGGCAAGGGCGTCGAAGCCGATTCGTTCTGCTCCCCGGGAAAATTCAATGCGCCTGAAAACAGAATGGCCTGCACCACGCAAATTGCGCCGGTAACCTGAATCACGGGGCGTAAAGCAGGCGGGTGGCTGA
>Ga0116143_10006441_pt1 | contig 10223 bp, 9 predicted proteins | sample AD_UKC034_MetaG_FD_89745 | JGI IMG/M metagenome (GOLD analysis project Ga0116143, IMG submission 89745) | Active sludge microbial communities of municipal wastewater-treating anaerobic digesters from USA - AD_UKC034_MetaG | ecosystem: Engineered > Bioreactor > Anaerobic > Digestate | place: USA...
GAGTCCAGCTCGCGCTTGGGAATTGTCAGCAGGGCGACTCGAGTACGCAGGGCATCGAGGCGATTGAATGACACGGCGAGGACGCGTCGCCCCTCACCCGCAGCCAGAGAGGTGAGTGCGTCGGAACGACAGAACGGCTCAAGGACCAGGCTGCCTTCTTCAGTGAAGGCCTGCAGGTAGGCGGCAATGGCCCGCCTCTGGCCCGTGCTCTGAGAATCTGGCACCCAGAAATCGATGGTTGACATCATCTGGCTCCCTCGAACTGCCAGGGCGGGTCAAAGCTGGCCCGCCGGTGGGAGCGACACGCTCTTTACCGTAATTGTAATTGCGGCTGCCACTTATGGCAAATGGCGGGCTGGTGATTGCGCTCAGGGTCGTTATCGATTCCTTGACCGACCTTGCGAAATGGGGTACCATCTTCCTGTCCTCGCGAGGCAACGACCACGAAAGAGGTTCATCCCATGACTGCCTATATCGGCGCGATAGATCAGGGTACAACGGGCACACGGTTCATGATCTTTACCCGCGATGGCAGGGTGGTGAGCTCGGCCTATCGGGAGCACAGACAGATCTACCCTCAGCCCGGGTGGGTCGAGCACGACCCCCTCGAAATCTGGACCGTGACCACCAGCGTAATGGCCGAGGCGCTAAAAGCCAGCGGTCTGCGACCCCAGCAACTGACTGGCCTGGGAGTGACTAATCAGCGCGAGACCACTGTGGTCTGGGATAGAGACACTGGCCAACCGCTGTACAACGCCATTGTGTGGCAGTGCACCCGCACCAGAGAGCTCTGCCAGGAGCTGCTCTCCCGCGGCCTGGAGCCGTTTCTCCGCGACCGCACTGGCCTGGTCGTGGCCACGTACTTCTCTGGTCCCAAGATCAGATGGATCCTGGACAACGTCCCGGGGGTGCGCGAAAAGGCCGAGCGGGGTCAGGCCTTGTTCGGCAACATTGATACGTGGCTGATCTGGAATCTCACTGGCGGCCCGCACGGCGGAGCGCACGTGACCGACTATACGAACGCTTCGCGGACCCTGCTGATGAATCTGCGCACGTTGGACTGGGATCAGGAGATCCTGGATGCCCTTGATATCCCGCGAAGCATGCTACCTTCCATTCGGACTTCTAGTGATGCCGGCTACTTTGGAAGAGTGGCGTCGGGAAGCACTCTGGCCGGCGTTCCCGTGTGCGGCGACCTGGGAGACCAGCAAGCCGCTCTGGTAGGCCAAACATGCTTCCTCCCGGGCGAGGCCAAGAATACCTACGGCACTGGCTGCTTCATGCTCCTGAACACGGGCAGCGAGATAGTTCAATCCACACAGGGCTTGCTGACAACTGCTGCCTATGGCCTGTCGGCGGGTCGCTGCAGCTATGCGCTGGAAGGGTCGATCGCCATCACCGGTGCGGCAGTGCAGTGGCTGCGCGACAATCTGGGTCTGATCAAGAGCGCAGCAGAGACCGAGGCTATCGCCAGCTCGGTCGAGGATGCCGGCGGCATCTACTTTGTGCCTGCCTTCTCCGGGCTGTTCGCTCCCTACTGGGATATGGACGCGCGGGGCGTCATCGTTGGCCTGACGCGCTACGTGACCAGAGCCCATATTGTGCGGGCGACCCTCGAGTCCATCTGCTATCAGACCAGAGAGGTGCTGGAAGCCATGAACGCCGATGCGGGACTCCAACTGTCAGCACTCAAGGTGGACGGAGGGGCTGTGGTCAACGACTTTTTGATGCAGCTCCAGGCGGATATCCTCGGCGTGCCGGTGGTGCGCCCGACGGTACGCGAGACCACGGCGCTGGGCGCAGCCTATGCTGCCGGACTGGCTACAGGTGTCTGGCAGAACCCCGATGAGCTCAAGTCGAACTGGGCCGTAGAGAGGGTCTTTGAGCCTCAATGGAGCGCTGATCGGCGCGACGCAGGATATGCTGGCTGGCGCAAAGCGGTGCAGCGCGCCATGAAGTGGGCCTAGGCGGAAACTGCCGATGACCAGCAACTACGATGTCATCGTCATTGGCGGCGGGGTGGTGGGCTGCCTGACGGCGCGGGCTCTGTCGCGCTACCAGCTCAGGATCCTCTTGCTCGAGCGCGAAGCCGACGTTTGCTCTGGCACCTCCAAGGCCAACACGGCCATCATCCATGCGGGCTATGATGCCAGACCCGGTTCTCTCAAAGCAGCACTCAACGTAGCCGGCAACCGAATGTACAGCCAGGTATGCGGCGAGCTGGGGGTGCTCTTTGAGAGGAATGGCACCTACGTGGTGGCGCTCGAAGATGAAGACAGGCATACCCTGGAGGAGCTGCGCGAGCGGGGCAGACGCAATGGAGTGCCGGGACTGAGCATTATCTCCGCCGAGCAGATGCGCAAGGCAGAGCCTCTGTTGAGTGAGCAGACCAGGGGGGCCCTCTTTGCCGAGACAGGAGGCATCGTCGATCCGTTCATGATGACCATCGCGGCGGCCGAGAACGCGGTGGAGAATGGCGTTGAGCTGGGCCTGGACACTGAGGTGACGGGGCTGGAGCTGCGTCAGGGCCGCGTGGTGGGCGTCAAGACGCAGCGTGGTGTGTTCGCCGGTAACTATGTGGTCAACTCTGCCGGACTCTACTCAGACTGGATCATGGCCATGGCCGGCCTGGGCGGTTTCTGCATCAAGCCGCGCAAAGGCGAGTACTATGTCCTGGACCGGGAGAAGAGCCAGGTGAGGCAGGTGCTATTTCCCTGTCCTACGCCGGTGAGTAAGGGCATCGTGGTCACGCCAACCAGCCACGGCAATACCCTTGTTGGGCCCAATGCCGTCAACACCGACCTTCGTGATGACGTTGTGGTTACCAGACAGGGTCTGGAGGAGGTCTTTGAAGGGGCGCAGCGTCTAGTGCCGTCGCTGGACAAACGAGATGTGATTGCCGTCTTTGCCGGGTTGCGCGCTGCAGGCAGCACGGGGGATTTTCTCATCGAAGCCCCTCGCGAGGTACCCGGGCTGGTGAGCCTGGCCGGCATCGAGTCCCCTGGCTTCACCGCGGCGCCAGCCATCGCCGAGCGGGTGGTGGACCTGCTGAGAGAGAGCGGGCTTGCGTTGACGCCGAAACGGTCTTTCAACCCCGAGCGACACGCTGCGCCCCGCTTCGCCGAGTTGTCACACCGGCAGCAACAGGAGCTGATCGAGCGTGACCCGCGCTACGGGCGTGTGGTGTGCCGCTGTGAGATGGTTACCGAAGGCGAGATCGTGGCCGCAATCCATGCGCCGGTTCCTGCGCGCACCTACGATGGCCTCAAGCGGCGCACGCGACTGGGCGCCGGTCGCTGTCAGGGCGGGTTCGATACGCCGCGGGTGATCAACATCCTGGCTCGCGAGCTGGGCGTTCAACGGACCGGTGTGAGCAAGCGAGGCAAGGGCTCCGAGTTGCTGTCGCGCGGGACAAAGGATGTCGAAATGGCGGGCACCGATGAACAACGGGAATAGCAGCAGCCCCGCGGGGTGCGCGGCTCTCCTGACGAGGCGGTGCTGACTTGGAGACGCTCTGTTGCGATGTTGCGGTGATTGGCGGCGGGCCTGGCGGTCTGGCCGCGGCGATCGCGGCGCGTGAGCGCGGCGCGGCCCGGGTGTTGGTGATCGAGCGCGCCGAGGAACTGGGCGGCATCCTTCAGCAGTGCATTCACAACGGCTTTGGCCTGGAGGCGCTGGGGGAGGACCTGCCCGGGCCGGCCTATGCACAGCGTTTCATGGACCGGGCCAGCGCCGTTGGCGTGGAGGGCTTGCTGGACACGATGGTGCTTGAGGTGACCCCCGGCCGCCACATCTTGGCCTCCAACTCACGGCAGGGTGTGGTGGAGGTAGAGGCCGGTGCCGTCGTTTTCAGCATGGGTTGCCGGGAGCGCACCAGGGGTGCTCTGGCTATCCCCGGCACCAGGCCGGCTGGCGTCTTCACTGCTGGCACGGCACAGCGCCTGGTCAACATTGAGGGGTTCATGCCCGGCAGACGCTTTGTTGTGCTGGGCTCGGGTGACATTGGCATGATTATGGCGCGTCGTCTGACCCTCGAAGGTGCTCATGTGGAACGAGTGCTGGAGATTATGCCCTACCTCTCGGGCTTGAAGCGCAACCTAGTGCAGTGCCTGCTGGATTTCGACATCCCGTTGCAGCTCAAGCGCACCGTCAGCGAGATCAAAGGGACCAACAGGGTGGAAGCAGTGGTGAGCTCAGCGGTGGACGAGGCCATGCAGCCCATCCCGGGCACCGAGGAAACCATTCCCTGTGACACGCTGCTGCTGTCGGTTGGGCTCATTCCTGAGAACGAACTGTCGCGCCGGCTGGGGATCGCACTTGACCCGGTGACGGGCGGCCCGGTGGTAGATGAGGGTATGGGCACGTCTCTGTCCGGCTTTTTTGCCGCCGGGAATGTGGTCCACGTCTACGACCTGGTGGACTGGGTGACTCTGGCCGGCGAGGTGGCAGGGAGAAGCGCTGCCGACTATGCTCTTGGCAGGCGCCGGCCAGTACAAGCCCGCCTGCGCACTGTCGCTGGAGAGAACGTGCGCTACGTCGTACCACAGTGGTTCGATCCCAACAGCCTGGAGGAAGGGCCGCAGCAGCTTCAACTGAGAGTGCGGTCACCGGTTGAGGAGAAGGTAAAGGTGGTTGTCTCAGCCGATGGAGAAGAGGTGGTGCGCAAGACAGAGCGCTATGTCCGGCCAGGCGAGATGATAACGGTCAGGCTGACGCAGGACCTCGCCGGTCGGCTGCGGTCGGCCCATGAATTGCGCGTGAGTGTGGTGAAGCAATGACCTCGAAATCCCTGATCTGCGTGACCTGCCCGATGGGCTGTGCCCTGGAAGTGGCGGTGGCGGGTGACCGGGTACTGGCCGTGGAGGGGCATGGCTGCAAGCGCGGAGTGGCCTACGCCGCTGACGAAATCAGCGATCCTCGTCGCGTTGTGACCACGACGGTGGCGGTGAGCAACGGAGTACATTCGCTTCTGCCGGTCTACAGCGAAGCCCCGCTCGCCAAAGCCAGGGTGACCGAGCTGGTATCGGCCCTGAGCCGCATTACCGTGACAGCGCCGATCAAGGCGGGGCAAGTGGTGATGGTTGACGCTCTCGGCACCGGAGTGAGGGTGCTGGCCAGCAGAGACATCGCCCGGCTCGAGTAGATCTATGCGGGTCCTGGTGTTTGGTGCGGGAGCCATCGGGTGCTTCCTGGGGCACCGGCTGGCCGAGTCCGGTCACCGCGTGACCCTGATTGGCCGACCGGTTCTGGTGGCGGCAGTGCGTGAACACGGCCTGAGCCTCAGCGGGAAGAACCCCGCCTCCGCTGTTGTGCGGCCGCAAGCGGCAACCACTATCGCCGCGACACCTCCGGAAGAACGCAACTGGGAGCTGGTCCTCCTCACGGTGAAGGTCTATGATACCAAAGAGGCCAGCCGCATGCTGGCGCCGTATCTGCCCGGCGGCACTCCAGTGCTGCTGGTACAGAACGGAGTCGGAGGCGAAGAGCTGGCCGCGCAGTGTCTGCCCGATACTCCCCTGATTTCGGGGGTGCTCACCATGTCCGTGTCGATGGAGGAGCCGGGGCAGCTCAGGCAGGAGACGTCTTCTGGCAGTCTCAACCTCGCTCCTGTTGGAGAGCAGCCATGGCCCGCGGCCGCAGAGGCCCTTCTTTCCTGCACTGGCCTGCGGGTTGCCCTTTACGATGACTATCGGTCGATGAAGTGGTCCAAGCTGTTGCTGAACCTGCTGGCCAACGCAGTACCGGCGATCCTGGACATCAGCCCTGGCGAAGCCTACCGCGCTCCGGCTGTCTTTGAGCTGGAGAGGAGGGCCTTTCTGGAGGCTCTCGCTGTGATGAGCGCTCTCGGACTCGAGGTTGTTGGTTTTCCCAATTACCCGGTCAAGCTGCTGGCCTGGGCCATGCAACACATGCCAGCACCACTCCTACGGCCTTTGATGACCAAGGTCGTCGCTTCAGGCCGGGGGGACAAGAAACCCTCGCTGCAATTGGATTTGACCAGGGGCCGGCACCAGTCAGAAGTTCGTTACTTGAATGGAGCAGTGGCGGTGGAGGGTGCCCGATTGAACGTTCAGACGCCGGTGAACAAGGCCATCGCCGAGGTCCTACTTGGTCTGGTTGAGGGGCGGCTGTCGTGGGGGGAGTACCGGCACAGACCGGAGAGACTGATCGCTTCCATCGGCCGGTAAGGAGCCCGGCGCACACAAAACAAAGAGCTCACGGCGACAAGATGCTGTGAGCTCATGTTTTGGTGCCGAGGGTGGGACTTGAACCCACATGGGCGTTGGCCCACTAAGCCCTGAACCTAGCGCGTCTGCCAATTTCGCCACCCCGGCGGGAATGCGCGCCCAGTTTACGCGGCTCAGTTTGATTTGTCAAATCACTGGCGCGCGTTCGATTGCTCCTAGCGCTGGCTCCAGAGCGGTTCTTCGCTGACCAGCACGCGGCGCTGGTTGATGTACCAGTCGGTCAACGTGCGCAAGCGGTCGGGATAGTCGTACAGCGGGCCCAGACGCACATCGTGTACTTGCTTGTCTACAGCGTAGCAGTAGACCGGTTGATAGAGCGGGATAGCCGGGACATCGTCGGCGAGGATGTCCCAAACCTGGCGATAGAGTGCCGCTCGCTGACTCTCATCGGCGGTCTTTCTGGCTTGCTCCATCAGCAGGTCAGCCTCGACGCTGGTGTAACCGGTATAGTTCTGTCCCGTTCCCTGCTTCTGGGTCGAGTGCCACTGAGTGTAGGGGTCCGGGTCGGTGGGCAGGCGCTGCCACGCATAGAGCAAGGCATCATAGTTGCGTGGCTGCAAAAAGTCGCGCACCAGGCCAGCCACGCCAACGGTCTGAGGGATGGCCCGGACACCAATCCTGGCCCACTGGCGTGTCAGTTCGTTGATGAGCTGAATGCGCGTCTCGTCATCGTTGGTGAGAAGCGCAAACTCGAGCTTGAGCCGACCCTTCTCGCGCACCCCGTCGCCGTCCTGGTCGACCCATCCCGCCTTCTCGAGGAGGACGATGGCCGCCTGAGGATCATAAGTGTAGCTGGTTGCGCTCGCCGAGTAGGCCCACGAGGTCACGGGCACCGGTCCATCAGCCACGATGGCTTGATGGTGCAGGATGTGCGAAACAAGAAGCTGACGATCAGTGGCCAGCAGCAACGCTAGGCGCACTTCTCGCTCTTGAAAGATGGGGTGCTCCAGGTTCAGAAAGACCAGTCCGTAGCCAGACAGGGGAGTACAAAACAGGTTCAGGCTCGGGTTGGCGGCGGCCTTGTCGGCGTCTGTCGCGCTGAGATGACTGATGCCCTGTATCTCGCCGCGCGTGTAGGCAGCGTAGACACTGGCATAGTCAGGATAGAGCAGAATCTCGACCGCATCCAGATAGGGTCTGGTGCCGTAATAGGAACCGTTTACACCCAGGAGTACGTGCTGGTCGGTGACCTCGCGGACCATGAAGGGGCCCGTTCCTACCGGGTGGAGGTTGAAGGAATGACTGGCGAGATCTGCCGGCGGCACGTCCTTGAGCAGGTGAGCGGGCAAAAGGCCAAAGGTCGTCAAGTGCAAGAACGGTGCAAAGGGCTCCTGGAGAACCAGAACCACCGTATGAGCGTCGGGGCGCTCCACCTGCACCGCGTTCCACAGGTCGACAGCGGACTGACACCCATTGAGATCAGGCGAGCGCATCAGGCCTACGGTAAAGACCACGTCATCCGCGGTGAGGGGGACACCATCCTGCCAACGTACATCCTCGCGCAGGTGGAAGGTGTAGCGGAGGCTGTCAGAGGACACCTCCCAGGAGGTGGCCAGTTTGGGCTGGACCTGTCCCTTAGAATCGGCGACAGTGAGCCCCTCAAACACGAGAGCGACGATGTCCCGGTCGACGTCGTTGCCTGCTGCGAGTACAGGATTGAGGTAGCGCGGGCTGCCGGCGACACCCTCGCGGTAGACACCGCCGGAATCAGGAACGAGGACGGTCGTGGCACGGTAGGCACCCAGCCCGGCCAGGACCAGGACGGCTAGAATGGCTACGACGGCGATCAGGGTTTGCCAGCGCATGTCAAAGACAACGTGATGTGCAGAGGGTAAGCCAACATGGCGCAGCGTCCCCGCGGAAGGCGAGCTCGCTCGCGGTGACTGAGACGCTGACGGTGTGCTCCGTGGGACGCTGTATCTCGGTGTTGCTCTACTGGAACATCACGCTCAGCAGGGCGAACACGAAAAAGGCCACGATCACGAGGATAGTGACGTTGAAGAGGGTCTTTTCGAAACCGCGGCGGGTCTTGTAGACCCCGCCCTCGCCGCCGAACATGCGGTTCAAGCTGCCGCCCTTGCTCTGCAGGATGACCAGCGTGATCAACCCGACCGACAAGATGATCTGAACCAGATTAAAGTACCTTGCCAAAGAACCAACCTCCCCTGAAGCTGGGAGCATTATAGTACTTTTCTTGATCATAGCAAACGCCGTGCCACACCGGCGCGTGTGTTTGACTTTGGTCTGCGGGTGGCACAAAATGGCTACGGACGTGGAATCTCTCAATGCCCTGGGAGTCGTGACTATGGAAATGATCCGCACCTTTGTGGCAATCGAGTTGAGCGATGCCTTCAAGGGCACCCTGGTACGAGTTCAGGAAGGCTTGAAGCGAGCGCCGGCCGGTCGACTGGTCCGCTGGGTGGCGCCCGAAGGCATTCATCTGACACTCAAGTTCCTGGGCGACATATCACCGAGCCGGGTGGACGAGATCGCGCGTGCGCTTTCAGAGACCTGCCGGGCGCTCAGCCCGTTCGAATTGACCCTGTCTCACATTGGCTTTTTCCCCGATGCGCATCGCCTGCGGGTCGTGTGGGTGGGCCTTGCGGGGGCGGTGGATGAGCTGAATCGTCTGCAGAGAGCTGTGGAAGGTGGTATGAATTCGCTCGGCTTTCGGCCGGAGGGGCGCGGGTTCCAGCCGCATCTGACGCTTGGCCGAGTCCGCGATTTTGCCCGACCGGCCGAGCGCGAGGAACTGGCCAAGCGCGTCCTGGCGACGCAGGTGGATGAGCAGCCCCGGATGCTGGTACGGGAGGTGCACCTGATCCGCAGCGACCTGCGCCCCACCGGTGCGGTGTACACGTCGCTGGCTGTGGCACCCCTCGGCTGAGCCCGATATCGTGGGTGGAGGCTGAAGATGCTGTTCCGTGACCGCAGTGAAGCGGGCAAGCTGTTGGCGGCGAGGATGGACCACCTCAAGGGCAGCCACAACCTGCTCGTGCTCGGCCTGCCACGCGGTGGAGTTGTGGTGGCCTATGAGGTGGCCGTAGCCCTCGGCGCACCGCTGGACGTCTACATCACGCGCAAGATTGGCGCTCCTTACAATCCCGAACTGGCCATCGGAGCCGTGGCGGGCGATGGTACGGTAGTGCTCGATCACAACCTGATCTCCCGGCTGCAGGTCCCTGAGGACTATCTTGAGGCAGAGACCGAACGCCAGAAACGGGAGATTCAGCGCCGCCTCCAGGCCTACCGGGGCAGGCTGGAGGAACCGGTGGTCTCAGACAAGACTGTGGTCCTGGTCGACGACGGGGTGGCGACGGGAGCAACAGTGAGGGCTACACTGAAAGCGCTGCGCCAGCAGCGGCCGGCGCGGCTCGTTCTGGCCGTACCCGTCGGACCGGCCGAAACCATACGGCAACTGGCACAGGAAGCGGACGAGGTGGTCTGCCTCTATGCCCCGGAGATGTTCTGGGCAGTAGGGGCATTCTACGCCGAGTTTGACCAGACAGAAGACGAGCAGGTCGTGCGTTTGCTGCAGGACCGCGCTGCACTACTCAAGGGTTCCGGCAGAGACGCCGGCGCCAGCGAGACTCCGCAGAACTCGGCCGGCTAGCCAGCGGCGGGGGTCTCCTCCGGATCGTGGGCGGCAGCCTCCGTTGGCTGTGGCTCCTCAGGTGGTGCCTCACCGCTTGAGGTGCTCGCGCCAGCGGCGGCATCGGCCGCGGCATGCGCTGCCTTTGCTCGACGGAGCTGCTCTCGCAGCCAAAGCAGTAGTTTGAAGAATAGCCACGGCAGCAGCCACCCGGCGACCAGCAATGCCCCCAGACCCACCAGTTGGGCCTGGAACTGACCAACGCCGGTGGGCGCTGGTGATTGCCGGCTGAGCAGACCGGTGACTCCCTGTGCCGCCTCTCCGACACCGTTCCAGCCAGCTCCCCAGCGGCCATCGGCAAACAGAGCTACGGACAGCAGTCC
>Ga0116143_10006445_pt1 | contig 10218 bp, 5 predicted proteins | sample AD_UKC034_MetaG_FD_89745 | JGI IMG/M metagenome (GOLD analysis project Ga0116143, IMG submission 89745) | Active sludge microbial communities of municipal wastewater-treating anaerobic digesters from USA - AD_UKC034_MetaG | ecosystem: Engineered > Bioreactor > Anaerobic > Digestate | place: USA...
GTCTTTAAAAATAGAGTACAATATAGGAAAACATGTCTTTGCATCTATTTCATTACCGCAATCATTACTAAGGAAAGGTATGGTGAATTGTAATGAGAATCAGTTACTTATTCATACGAAATTTCAAATCCGTCCAGTATCTGGCTATGAAAGACCTGGAGCATGCACTTATTCTTGTCGGTAAGAATTCTACCGGGAAGACAGTTATTCTCGATGCGCTGCTGGCAGTTGCAGGAATCTATAAGGTATCTGGCTCTGATTTTAAGAAAAATCATGCAAATATAGAGATTGGTATGACTTTTGAACTGGATGATAATGATCTTCATCGTATGAATGAAAACGGTGTTCTCAGTCGTTATAAGGATTTTGAAAGATGGCTCACAGAATTTAAGAAGAAATTACCTGCTTATCAGGATCATCAGCTCTCTTTTATCTGGACAATGAATCATGACGGTGTCATCCGTTTTCAGGATTCATGTGAGAAAGATAATAAAAACATTGCTGCAATTCTTCCCCGTTTTTTCTATCTGGATCACAATCGCGATCTCTCCGAACTGCAGGAGGACCTCTATCTGTCCTTTTGTTCAGATGAGTTAACCGCAATTAAGGATAACCATTGTATCTTTGATGCCACAAAGCCCTGTCATGAATGCTTCCAGTGCATCGGAAGTATCGAGCAAAAATCTCCGCTCGAGCTTTCCATACCGGAACTGGTTCGTCTGACACAATATCGACTGTCCCATGAAAGTCATTCTTCATTTACCGAAAAACTGGATGACAACTTTTACAAGAACAGCGGATACAGCAGGCATCTGAAGGCAGAATACCGTCTGAATCTTGACTCCATGTTTACCCCAGACATCTCTGTACTTGGCATGGATGGCACTTTTAACACCCGTTTTGAGGATATGAGTACCGGCATGAAAAGTTTATATGTTTTATCCCTTTTAGAATCCTATGTCGAAGAGAATAAAAACATTCCATTTGTAATACTGATGGAGGATCCGGAGCTGTTTCTTCATCCTCAGCTACAGAAAAATGCCTGTGAGATTCTCTCTCGTCTTTCCAAGAAAAACCAGGTGATTTTCTCCACGCATTCACCCAATATGTTATTTAACTTTAATACCAGACAAATCAGGCAGGTAATGCTGGATGCCTCCAATAATACCACTGTTAATGAACACACTGACATTGATTATATTCTTAATGATCTTGGCTATACGGCCAATGATCTGTTAAATGTCAGCTTTGTCTTCTTTGTGGAAGGCAAACAGGACCGTAGCAGACTCCCTCTTTTATTAAATAAATACTATTCAGAGATTCAGGACGAGAAAGGTAATCCCAAGAGAATTTCTATCATTACCACAAACAGTTGTACCAATATAAAGACCTATGCCAACTTAAAATACATGAATCAGCTATACGTAAAAGATTCCTTTCTGATGATTCGTGACGGCGATGGCAAGGATTCCGATCAGCTGCGTGCTTCCCTGTGTAATTATTACAAAGGTCGGGAGATTGATGATCGTGGCTATCTTCCACGTGTCATGCCAAGAAATGTACTGATTTTGAAATACTACTCTTTTGAGAATTACTTTCTGTTCCCGGAAATCATGGTCCAAATCGGAGTTGTCGAATCCGTTGAAGCTTTCTATACAACTCTTTATGAAAAATATGAGGAGTACCTAAAGAATCTAAGCAGTGTAAAAAACATGATGGAGCATTGTCCCTTTAATGTATCCGGTCCAGAAGATCTCATGCTGCATATGGAAGAAATTCGCACCTATGTACGCGGACATAATCTATACAATATTTTCTACGCAAGATATAAGGGCGATCTGGAGGAAAAAATACTGACCAAATACATTGAAGCAGCTCCACGTGCAGTCTTTGCCGATATTCTTCAGGCAATTGATCATTTTGTCTACTTCGATAACCACAAGAAATAGTATCTGACCGGAAATGTATAACAAAAAAACTATGGACTTGTATCCATAGCTTTTTTAGCAGCCAGTAGGGGAATCGAACCCCTGATTCCGCCGTGAGAGGGCGGCGTCTTAACCGCTTGACCAACTGGCCATCTGCAAAGGCTTATGAGCTGTCTCACTACTGTATCGCTCTTAAGTCCTTGCTTATTTTATTATAGAATATTCCAAAATGCAAGCACTTTTTTACTTTTCCCATACTTTTTTTGATTTTCTACACAAAATCAAAGATGCTTAACTGATTACTTTCTGCCATTCCTTCCAGTATTCCAAGCCTTGTCATCGTCTCCATAATTGTCTGTGATGTCTTGGTTCTCTGCCTGAAATCATCTTTACTGATAAAGGTTCCAAGCTTCGCTTCATCTTCAATCATATCCGCATTCTTATCTCCAAGACCTTCGATTGATTTAAATGCCGGCATAATCTTATTATCTATAATCTGAAAGCTTCTTGCTTTTGCTTTATACAAATCAATCATAACAAAGTCATAGCCACGAGCATACATCTCCTGAACAATTCTCATATCTTTATAGGCATCCTGTTCCTTATTGCTTGGTTTCTCATCGCCTTTTAATTTGTTCTCATATTCCTTCATGTAATGTTCCAGCCTTGCCTGTCCCATACACATCAATTCATAAGAAAAGGCTGAAGCTCTAATGGAAAAATATGCACAATAATATGCAAGCGGATAATTAATCTTGCAATAAGCAATACGCCACGCCATCATTACGTAAGCCGCCGCATGTGCCTTAGGGAACATATATTTAATCTTTTTACAGGACCAGATGTACCACTCCGGTACTTGATTGGCAATCATTTCCGCTTCCCACTCAGGTTTTAGTCCTTTGCCCTTACGAACCGCCTCCATAATAGTGAACGCAAGAGAACTTTCTACCCCCATAGAAATCAGGTAGATCATAATATCATCTCTTGTACAGATTGCCGTTGAAATCGTAGCTTTCCCTTCCTGCAACAGTGTCTGTGCATTGCCCAGCCATACATCTGTACCATGTGAGAGTCCTGCAATACGCACAAGATCAGAAAATGAGGTCGGATGTGTCTCAATTAACATGCCCATAGCAAAATCAGTTCCAAATTCCGGTATTCCAAGAGAACCAAGCTTGCAGCCATTAATCTGATCTGGTGTTATTTTAAGTGCAGACGTATCCTGAAATAAGGACATAACACCTTTATCGTCCAATGGAATTGCTACAGGATCAATTCCAGTCAGATCCTGTAACATTCGAATCATGGTAGGATCATCATGTCCCAGAATATCAAGTTTCAAAAGGTTATGGTCAATGGAATGATAATCAAAATGTGTCGTAGTAGTATCAGTTGTCATATCATTGGCCGGCCTTTGAACAGGCGTAAATGAATTAATATCTTCTCCAACCGGCAATACAACAATGCCTCCCGGATGCTGTCCCGTTGTTCTTCTGACACCCACGCATCCGGCAACAATTCTATTAATCTCACCTTCCCGACGGTCCACCCCAAGATCCCTAAAATAGTTTTTCACATATCCATATGCAGTTTTATCAGCCAGTGAGCCTATCGTTCCGGCACGAAACGTCTGTCCTGCACCAAAAATAACTTCTGTGTATTTGTGTGCTTTGGACTGATACTCACCCGAAAAGTTAAGATCAATATCCGGTTCCTTATCCCCCTTAAAGCCAAGGAATGTTTCAAACGGAATATCAAATCCATCCTTTTCCATCTTGGTTCCACAATGCGGACACATTTTATCCGGCATATCACAGCCAGCTTTGCCTGCATATGCTTTTACATCCGCAGAATCAAATTCAGAATAGTGACATTTTAAGCAGTAATAATGTGGCGAAAGTGGATTAACCTCTGTAATTCCCGCCATTGTAGCAACAAAGGATGATCCAACAGAACCTCGTGAACCAACCAGATATCCGTCCTCTACTGATTTCCATACCAGCTTCTGCGCTATGATATACATAACGGCAAAACCATTACCAATAATGGATTTCAATTCTCTTTCCAGACGATCACTAACAATCTGTGGCAGCTCCTCTCCATACATTTCATGCGCTTTGTTATAGCAGATTGTTCTAAGCGTCTTATCTGAATCTTCGATTACCGGTGGACATTTATCAGGTCTGACCGGTGTAATCACTTCGCACATATCAGCAATCAAATTGGTATTCGTGACTACTACTTCTTCTGCCTTATCACTTCCTAGATATTCAAATTCTGCAAGCATCTCCTCTGTTGTTCTAAAGAAAAGATCGGGCTGCTCCTCGGTATCCTTAAATCCCTTTCCGGCAAGAATAATCTTACGGTAAATACCGTCTTCCGGATTAAGAAAATGAACATCACAGGTTGCACAGACAGGTTTTTGATATATTTCTCCCAATTCAACGATTCTTTTATTAATCCTGATCAAATCATCTCGACTCTCAACTGTAGGATATTTGGGACTGGCAATCTGGAAATTATTATTTCCAAGCGGCTGTATCTCCAAGTAATCATAGAAGTCAACAATACCGGCAATCACGGCATCACTTCTCTCATCAGCAATCGCCTGATATAATTCACCACGTTCGCATGCGCTTCCCAGAATTAGTCCTTCCCTGTACTCCATTATTTTACTTTTAGGCATTTTCGGTCGATTTTGAAAATAATTAATATTCGACATAGATACCAATTTATAGAGATTTCTTCTTCCAATTTCGTTCTTCGCAAGCACAATGGCATGATAATAATGAAGTCTGCGAGTTGCTTCTTCTGATAGCGTTCCAAATTCGTTAAGCTGTGTCAGATCATAGACCTGATGCTCGTATAGTTTTGGAATAAACTTCACAAAGATCTCTGCTGTCGCCTCTGCATCATCAACCGCCCGGTGATGGTTCTCAAGAGATACTCCCATTGTCTTAGCTACTGCATCCAAGGTGTGCTTGTGCTGCCCAGGGAATAATACTCTGGAGATTCCAACTGTATCAATATAGGTTGCCTCACAAGTAAGTCCCAGCACATTGGCATTGTGTTTGATGAATCCCATATCAAAATCTGCATTATGCGCAACCATAACACAATCCTTACAAAACTCCAGGAACCGTGGAAGTATTTCATCAATCACCGGAGCTTCCATTACCATGGAATCATCAATTCCTGTCAGCTTCTCTATTTCAAGTGGAATGGGCACCTTAGGATTAACAAATTCAGAAAATCTCTGTGTAATAACCCCATTCTCAACACGTACAGCGCCAATCTCGATGATTTTATGTTTGGTAGCAATCACTCCTGTGGTTTCCAAATCAAAAACAACAAATTGATCATTCAGGCTCTGTCCTCTTCCGTCAGTGACAACCTTCTTCATATCATCAACAAGATATGCTTCCACGCCGTAAATGACTTTGAAATTATCGCCTTTCTCCAAAGCATGGTTAGCATCCGGAAATGCCTGCACATCACCATGATCCGTAACCGCCATTGCCGTGTGTCCATAACGCTTGGCTTGCTTGACAATATCTCTCACTGATGAAACAGCATCCATGTCACTCATTTTGGTATGACAATGCAGCTCTACCCTTTTACGTGTAGCATTGTCTTCGCGTTTCTTGCGAAAATCACCAATCTTCTTAATTCCTCTTACCGAGGTCATAATCAATTCGCGGTCAAAGGTATCATTTTTCACAACACCTTTCACCTTAATGAAGTCTCCAACCTTCAGTATTCCAAGCAATTCTTCCCCAAGCTCCGGTTTTAAAAACAGCTTGATCTTCATGGAATCCGTAAAATCTGAAATATCATAGCGAATCATCTTCTTCTCGCTTTTGGGAAGATCTCTCGAATCAATCGTTAATATGGTTCCCTGCACAATAATCTCACCGATCTCGTCACATACTTCTGCTAATTCCAAAGCATCGCCATCAAAATCAGAATTATAAACAACGTCAGGATTATCACTCTTCTTCAGTGTTTTTTCGTCGCCCCAGCCGCCTTCACGTTTGAAGTTCTTCTTACCATCCCACTTGCCATAGGTCTTTCCTTCTTTTTGGGTAAATCCATTGGCTTTTTGCGGTGCGGGAGCCTTCGCCTGGGTATTGCCTCCCTTTAATGCACTGGCTCCATACTCGGATCGTTTCGAAAGGTTTTCTCCGGTTTCAGGATCCACATCTTCCAAAACGGTCAGCGTCTCCTTCGCTTTTTCATTATCTTTACTCAAAGATTCGCTCTCATCGGTCACAAGTACCGTATCATTCGTACCACCTTCTGTATCATCACTTCCGCCATAACTTATTGCAATTTCTAAAAGTTTTCTCCTGGCACGCTGTTCATTTTCCTTTTTATATTTACTTTCTTTGGCTTCCTCGTATTCAATTCGAAGTTGTGCGGTATAACCAAATCGTTCTCCCAATACTTTATCAAAAACATGTTCAATCTCTGATGCCTTTTTTCTTGCCACAAGACTGTCTGCAAGCCGAAGAACAATCTCATCTCCCTGCATAACCGGATTCGATTTCTTTAGTACCGAATACATCAATTTATCGTATTCGTTCACTTCTAACAGCAGGCTTTCAAAATAGTTCTCTAAAAGAACTTCCATACTATACTGCTGTGAAAGCTCATACTTTTCATAAATCTTCACGGTAAGCTGATGTTGCGCAAAGAGCTTGCGATTCAATTCATTTTCCAATGAAAAAATGTATTTTTTTTGGATTAATCGATCATACTTAAGATATAATTTGACCAGATGCATTCTCTGGTTAACAACAATCCGGTCAACCATTACATCGGAAAATATATCTAAAAGCTCACTTTTAATTGAAGCATTAGGAAATGCCTCTTTAAATAGTCTGCCCATATCTCGTCCTTACTCTTGTGTGTTCCAATTCTCCAGTTCATAACGAAGCACAGAAAGAAGTTCATTCTCAGGAACCTTCTTAACGATCTCGCCATGTTTAATCAGTAATCCTTCTCCAATGCCGCCGGCAATACCAATATCCGCCTCTTTTGCTTCTCCCGGTCCATTGACTGCGCATCCCATAACTGCGACTTTTATATCCAGCGGGAATTCTGCCACCATTGTTTCCACCTGATTAGCCAGTCCAATCAGATCAATCTTAGTCCTTCCGCAGGTAGGACAACTTACGACCTCTATTCCACCTTTTCGTAATCCCAGTGTTTTAAGAATCAGCTTAGCTGATTTGACTTCTTCTACGGGATCACCTGTTAATGAAACACGAATCGTATCACCAATTCCCTGATTAAGTATAATTCCCAGTCCAACAGCTGATTTGATATTACCGCTGCTTAATGTACCTGCTTCTGTAATCCCGACATGTAAGGGGTAATTTGTCTGTGCGGCAAGAATCTCATGAGATTTTACGCACATCATGACATCTGATGATTTAATACTGATTACCATATTATCATAATCTGCATCTTCAATCATTTTAACCTTATCCAGTGCACTCTCAACTATGCCTTCTGCCGTTACACCATGATATTTTTCTACCAGTTCCTTTTCCAGGGAACCGCTATTTACCCCTACGCGAATAGGAATATTGCGTTCTTTCGCAACAGTGACCACCTTGGCAAGCTTTTCTCTACCGCCAATATTGCCGGGGTTAATTCTGATCTTATCAGCACCATTCTCCATTGCAGCAATTGCCATCTTATAATCAAAATGAATATCTGCAACTAACGGAATATGAATCTGTTTACGGATCTTGCCAATCGCTTCTGCTGCATTTTGATTCGGAACTGTGCAACGAATAATCTCACAGCCGGCTCGTTCCAATGTAAGAATCTGTGACACTGTCTTATCAACATCTTCTGTCGGTGTATTGGTCATAGACTGTATCAATATTGGATTACCCCCGCCAATTACGCGATCTTTAATATGAATTACTTTTGTATGATCTCTGTACATATCACTTATCCTTTCCGAAATTCATCAATATGTGGAAGAAAAAAATCTTTTCTATCTATCCATTGTATGAATACAAATCTAACATACAGCAGATGAAGTGTCAATGAAGGTGACCTATGTAAAATTTCTATTAAATTATTCATTTACTATTGTAAAATAGCGCTGCGCCGTCCACTCGTTGTTTGCGTCCTTCTTGTATAGAAAAACCTCGTATTCTGCGGCATCCGAAGCAGGTATACAGAACAGGAAGTCACTACTGGTCTCAAATACAGCGCCATCCTTTATCAGAACATGATGGCCGTCTTCATTAAGTAGACTAACATCAAAGCTTTCTAGCGAATCCTGCCTGATACACCCGCTCATCAGAAAAATCATCATAACAGCCATCCACAACCCAATTGTATTCTTTTGTGTATATATCAAATTCCATTCCCGCTTAATATGATTAAAATTTTTCATCTGACAACAGATCAGTATACGCCGATAAACATAACAGACCACGCATAAAACCAGTAATGTTGTGATAAATTCCATTCTCTTACACAGAATATTCTGTGGGTTCCAAATCATGCATCCGGCATATGCTGCTGTACCAAACAAGAGAAAATAGTACAGGCTCCAGCCAATCATAAAGATTCTCTCACCCTTTTGTTTGTCGAGACTTTTTATTGCATCGAGCATAAGACATGCGTCCTGGTAGCGTTGCCCCGGTTCCTTAGCACAACACTTCTTTACAAGTTCACACATATTCCTCGAAGCAGTCACACAGACTTCCTCAACATTTGTCACCTGATATGGCGGCATGGCTGGGTTTACTCCAGTTATCATGTAGAATAGAATTGCTCCAAGCGCATATACATCTACAGTTTTTGTCACGCTTCTCTGCGTCTGTTGTTCCGGAGCACAATATCCATAGGTTCCACAGGATAACTTCTCATTGGCCATTCCATACCCCTCTAATGCTGTACCAAAGTCTAATAGACGCAATTCGTTTTGCGAAGTCAGTATAAAATTGGAGGGTTTCAAATCGCGATAGATAATGGCCGGTTGCCTTTCATGTAGATATGCAACGATTTCAACCATCTGACGGAAGAAATAAATCGCATTACTTTCTTCCAATGGCGCATTTTTGTGAAGATACTCTTCAAATCCAACACCTTCTACATACTCCATTACCAATGCCGCGATTTCATCATTTTCTATATAGTCGATTAAATAAGGAATCCGCCTGTCATTTATGGTCTTCATTCGTTCTGCTTCTCGCTGTAATGCATCAAGCTGTACCTTTTGCGTCTGATTTTTTCTAAGTAACTTGATTGCACATCTCTTATGTAAATTCATATCCCTGGCAAGATAGACTTCCCCCATTCCTCCGCTGCCAATTGGCCTAATCAATTCATATTTTTCAATTTTTTCCCTCATTATTGCTCCTTTAATATCTTAATTCGTTTGACACTATTTATATCTTGTTTCGTTTGACACTATTTATATCTTGTTTCATTTGACACTATCAATATCTTAAGTAAATTGCCGACATATTATCCTCTTCTCCTCTTGCCATGAGCTGATTAACCAGCGAGCTCAGCCTCTTTTGTGCTATTTGCTCAGTGTTAATTTCATATGGCGTAAGCATTCTCAACAAATCATCCTTAGACGCATAATGTCCAAGTCCATCACTCATGAGGAAGAAAGCCTGCGTACCATGAAGTCTTCCTCTTACAATCCTTGGCGGAACAAATCTGCCAATGCCAATACAACCATAGAGCTGGTTACCTCTGGATTGCGCGATTGTCAATGTCTTGATTTTACGTTCAATTCTATATGCCATAGAATCCCCAAGCGATGCTATGAGATAATTATTGTCCCAGGTCAGAAACATGGTCATTGTTGTTCCACAATGAATTTTCTTTCTTACCCCATATTCCAGCAATTGTTCGTGAATGGAAAACAATTGACGCATAAGAAGCCTTTTAATTATTTTCGTATTTTTACCAACAGCGAAATATTGCGCGAATTCCTGATAAAACCATTTACTAAGTTCCTGAACTGTATAGCCAGAGGCAATCTCGCCTTGATCCATCCCCCCCATACCGTCACAAACTACTGCAAGTAACGCTTCGCCGTTTTGGGTGTGAATCTTATGCAGGGCAATGGAATCCTGATTTACCTCCCGCTGTCCTTTCTCATAAATTGTTGCAAAAAAATGTACCACTATGTCTCCTTTACTCTCTATTTCTTTTAGCTTCTTATCCAAATTCATTATCAAGGAGTAAAGGATCACTTTTTAGCAATCTTTACTCTCTATTTCTGTTAAATGTTAATGAA
>Ga0116143_10006446_pt1 | contig 10217 bp, 7 predicted proteins | sample AD_UKC034_MetaG_FD_89745 | JGI IMG/M metagenome (GOLD analysis project Ga0116143, IMG submission 89745) | Active sludge microbial communities of municipal wastewater-treating anaerobic digesters from USA - AD_UKC034_MetaG | ecosystem: Engineered > Bioreactor > Anaerobic > Digestate | place: USA...
ATCGGCACTGGCGCTGCTCCTCGCGGGACATGTCTGGAAGGGCCTCCTCTCGCGGTTCAGGCTTTACTCGCTCTTGCTCTTCTGGGTGGCCGCATTCCACGTCGCGTTCATATCGAGCACCCAGGCGGGGCCGTCGCAGTACTGGCTTGACCAGGAATGGACCGGCGGCCTGGCGGGGATCGTGCTCATGTTCGCGTGGGTGATACTTTACAACCGGCTGGGAGATCTTGCCTCGGTCACGTTTCCCTTCGACGCGCCGCGCTTCGGAAGGCTCATCGCCGCGGTGGGACGCCGGGTGCATCTCTGGATCTACTACCCGTTCTTCATCGCCATCGCGCTCTTTCTCTACTGGTCATTCGACAGCGCGATACTGACGCTCCTGTGGGTCGCGGAGGCGTTCGCTATCTTCGTCCTGAGCGTGGTGCTCAAGGAGAATCATTTCCGTTATCTCTCCATGGCGGCGCTCATCGGCTGCCTGCTGCGGTTGGTGTTCTACGACCTGGCGCGCACGGCCACCATCACGCGCGCGCTGGTGTTCCTGGGGGTGGGAATGCTCATGCTCGCGATGAATTATCTCTACGGCAGATACAAGGAGAGGTTCTGACATGGGAAAACTGCGGTTCGCGCTCCTGTTTATCATACTCGCCGGCGGCGGTCTGGCGGGATATCACATCTTCCACGGGAAGCTCTATACGCCATTCGATTCGACGATGGCGCCCGTGTTCCAGCTGGCGGGGCGGGCCACATCCGTTATGAGCCGCGCCCTCACGAAGATCATTCCCGTCGACGCGCTGGACGAGAAGGAGTTCGGCGACGCGATAGCGCTCCGCTTCGGGAACCTCGACACGAAGGACGATACACGGCACCGCTACGTGAACGATCTCATGGGAAGCATCGCCCGGTTCCGGAAAAAACCGTTCGAGTACCGGGTCTTCGTCATCGAGAACCCGGCACCGAACGCCTGCGCATTTCCCGGAGGCGTCATCCTGGTCACCGAAGGGCTCTTGAGGACTATGTCTTCAGAGGCGGAGCTGACATCCGTACTGGCGCACGAGATGGGACACGTGGAGCTTTCGCACTGCCTGGACACGGTGAGGTTCCAGCTCCTCGCGCGGAAGGTCGGTTCCGCGGAAATCGGCAAGCTGGCGGACATGGCGGTGAACATCCTGGCGAGGCACACCTACAGCAAGACCCAGGAGGACGAAGCCGACGGCTATGCCTGGGGGATGATGCTGAACACCGCGTACAATCCCTCGTCGCTGGGCGGCGCCTTCGGCAAGCTCCTGACGTACGGGGAAGTGCCAGGGGGGGGAGGCTCCGGGGGAAGCGCGGACCCGTTGAGGGAGTATCTCATGACGCACCCGCACATGGCGCTCCGTTTTCAAAAATATTCAGAGCGCGCCCGGGTATGGTGGGATGGCAACCCGAAGGCGAGGAAGTACAACGGAAGAAACAACCTGAAAAAGCTGAAGGCGTTCCCTGCCGGCTTCGCGTATCCGGGCGAATGGGAAACGCGGGAACAGGGATAGCGGGCGGAAATCCGCCGGTTGACTTTCCATGAAAAGTTTGCTACATTTTCTCCGCCGCGACTGCGGATTCAGGGGAAACAACAGGGAGGAGCGATGGACATGAGAAAAATATGCGCGCTGGCGGTCCTGTGCGCGGCGGTGGCCCTTGCGGGGTCCTGCCGGCAGGAGACCGCGCCCGGTGGAGGAGACAAAATGGAAGCGAAAATCACGCAGAAGGTGATGGATTTTTTGGGGAGTGATATCATCGATATCATAAAGAGCCCTGACAAGGTGGAGAGCTACAGGGTGGAGTTCCACAAGACGGGGAAGGGCGAGAACCTGGGCGGGTATCCGGTCAAGGGCAAGGGGCCGGACCTGGCGCCCAAGCAGATCGAGCGCCTTCAGCTGATGCTTCTTGACGAGAACACGTATCTCTTCGACGTGGTGAAGAAATGCCTCTTTCTCCCGGAATACGCATTCCGGTTCGTCAGGGGGGACAGGTCCGTGATCGTCCTGGTGTGCTACAGCTGCGAGGAACTGACCTTCGTGTACGGGGGGAGGGAACTCCTGGAGGACTTCAATAACGCGACGCGGCGCATGAAGGCGCTGACTGGCGAACTATTTAAATGAACGGAGAAAGACCATGAGGGGGATGATACGATGTGCCGGCGCAGTTATGCTTCTTGCCGCAGCGGTGTGCTTCCTTCCCTCCGCGGCGCGGTCCGCGACTATCCACGCGATACTCGTGGGCGACACGGTTGACCCGAACATCGGCCGTGGCGACAAGCTCGACCTGGACCTGATGACCGGCCTGCTGCGGGACGCGTCGAAGCAGACGGGCATGCGGCTCAACATGCGGGTGTTCGATGACAGGATCGTCCGATCGCAGATCATGAGCGCGGTCCAGGCCCTGCGTCCCGAGAGCAACGATACGGTGGTCTTTTTCTACACGGGCCACGGATACAGGACAAGCTCCTTCAGGGACAAGTGGCCCGCCTTCGCGCTGAAAAACGAGAGCGGCGGATCGGCGGGGCTCGACCAGAAGTGGGTCTACAACGAGCTGAAGGACAAGGGAGCGCGGCTCCTCATAGTGATGGCGGACGCCTGCAACAGCGTCGTTCCCGACGGCGCCATCGACACGCGCATGGCGCTTCGCAGCGGGAAGGAGCTGCCGGAGAGCTACAGGAAGCTCTTCCTCGAGGCCAGGGGCACCATCCTGGCGTCGAGCAGCATTCCCGGGCAGTATTCCTACAGCGGAAGCAACGGCAGCCAGTTCACCGTCGCGTTCATAGAGTCGGTCAGGAAGGCCCTCGCAGGAACGAATCCTTCCTGGGAGCCGATCATGCGGGAAGCGACGCGCCCGCTCTACGGCGGGCAGCAGCAGCCGCAGTTCGCGATGAACGACGCGGCCGGTACTCCCGGGGAGGCGGAGCGCGATTCGAGCGCTGACGACCGCGGCTCGTCGGAGCCTTCCGGCGGCGGGGAGGACGCGACGCTGGGGCTGGGCAACCTCCTGGTGGAGATGGAAAGCCAGGTGCAGTACAGCGCGCAGTCGTCCCAGTGGCCGGGAATGCGCGAGCGCTGGATGCAGGGCGCCTACGGAGCCGGAACCAGTGCCGCGAAAATGCGCGACGTGCTCATAGCCTTCGAACAGCACATGAAGCCGCAGTCGATGAAGGAAGGCTGGAGCGCGAGGAAGTCGTCATGGACCGGTTCCGTGAGGTCGGCGTCGAATATCGCCCAGCTGGCGCGGCCCCTCCTCGACGTTGAGGCGGCGATATCGGAATCGGCGTTCGGTCCCGCCTGGAGCGGCCAGCGGTCGGGGTGGCAGGCGAGGGTGCGCGGCTTCGGAGGCTCTTCAGGCGGCTCCGACGATAGGGAGGATTCAGGCGGCGGTGTATCGCCATCGGGCGGGGGGGCCTTCGGCGGGCTCCTCATCCGGGTCGAAGAAAGTATGATATCGTCCGCCATGGAGCAGGCCTGGAGCGGCCGGAAAAGCCAGTGGCAGAACGACGTGAGGAGTGCGGGCGACAGCGTGAACCGCCTGCGGGAACTCATGGTGACCTTCGAGACCAACGTGAAGTACGACGCCCAGGAAAGCTACTGGCGGAACAGGAGGGCCGATTGGGTGAGAAGGTCGAATTCGGCGCGGGACATTGACGAGCTTAAGCGGCTCCTGGTGGAAGTCGAGAGCTCCATCAAATACTCGGCGCAGGTCGAGTCATGGAGGGGGGAAAGGGCCAACTGGCTGCGGCAGGTCCAGGGGCAGTAGCGCGAAATGGCATCGGGAAGCACAAGGCCGCGGCGCCGAAATGCGCCGCGGTTTTGTCAGAGTCCGTAGCGTTGTAAGCGGCGTAGAAAACAGGCGTCGAAAGTATCGCACTTCCTGCAGTAGTCGTCGTCCGCGGTGTAGTCGGAGTCGGGGCAGATGCCCGGGGCGTCGTCGTCCTTCATGATGCGAAGGTATTTGATGAACTGGACCTCGTCGTCGTTCAGCGCGTCGGGGCCCAGGCTCTCCAGCTTTTTCAGGATGTTCACCTTGAACTCGGTGTTCCGGTCAGAGGCGGCGGATGATTTTTCATGGAGCGTCCTCTGGTGTTCCTCCAGGTTCTTCATGATCCGGTTCTGGAGTATCTTCGTCCTGAACGATATCGCGTGCTTTCTGAAGATGATAAAATAGACGATGCCGAAGAACAGCCCGCCCAGGTGCCCCAGGTGGGAGATGTTCCCCACCCCGCCCTGCAGTTCCAGGAAGAGTTCCAGTGCGCCGTACAGGACCACCAGGTATTTCGCCTTGATGGGGATGAAGAAGAACAGCAGGAGCTCCGCGTTGGGATAAAGGATGCCGAAGGCCAGCAGCAGGCCGAAGACGGCGCCCGACGCGCCGATGGTGGGCAGCCCGTACGCAGGGCCACCGGTGATCAGGCTCATGACGTAGATGGTGATGCCCGCGCCCACCCCGGTGAAGAAATAGTAGAACAGGAAGCGCTTCACGCCCCACTCCTGTTCAATGGGCATCCCGAAAATCAGAACGGCATACATGTTGAAAAAGAGGTGGGCGAAACCGTGCGTGTCGTGCAGGAAAAGATAGGTGACGAACTGCCAGACGTAGAGCTTCGTCGTCACCAGGGCGGGCGTCAGGGCGAAGTATTGCAGGGTCATCTGGTAAAACTCCGCGCTGAACAATATCTGCACGGCGAACACGATTACGTTCGCCATGATCAGCTTGATTACCACGCTCTGGTACCCGGTCTGTTGTTCTCTGCTTTTCATGAAAATTCACGCTACATATCGTCGGCCTGACGTAAAGTCATTTTTTCCACAGGGGGCATAGTTCCGAGGAGCCCGGCGTGAAGCGCCGGCAGACCAGCGGGCGCGTTTCGTAAATCTCGCAGGAGTAGCTCACCCCGTCCCATACCAGGAAGGGGCAGCCGTGAATTATCCGGCCGGTCCTGGACGATACGAGGTGGTCCCCCACCCAGATTGGGCTCTCGTTTTCAAGGATGTGGATGATATCGTCCCGCCCCTGTGATTTCCACCGCTCGCGGTCCTCGTCTTCCACCTGCGACACCAGGGCCGCCATGTTCGCGAGACAACACTTCCCGCACCGCGCGCATTCACTGCTGGATGTTGCGTCTTCCCGTGGCATCACGTTCCGTTGCCGGAGATCGGAGCGTTCCTGTCCCCGGCATTAAAATATTTGACACCGGTACCGTAACTGATACTGTAGAAACATGTCAATGTTCTTTTAGGAAGTGCATTTTTGGACAGTGTGCCGGCTGCGCGCTAACTTAAGAGTCACATATATCGCTGACGGTACCGATACCCTGATGAAACACACGCACATCGCTCTCATCATTCTGGCCGCGTCGATCGCGATGCAGGCGCCGCTTCCGGCGGAAGCGGCGGAGTACCGCGCCTACCTGGAGCCATCCGGGCTGTCGGTCCCGGCCGGCGGTGAAAGCTACATATCACTGATCTTCGAAATTCCGCCAGGGCACCACATTTACGGCAATCCGCTGGGCCCCGGCACCGGCAAGCCCACGACGGTGCGGCCCGCGAAATCGTACGACGGCATTACATTCCGGCCCACCAGGTATCCCGGGGCGAAAGTCTACTTTTCTCCCGGCGACAGGGGATACGTCCGGATATACGAGAAGAGCGCGCGGCTGTTCATTCCCCTTGAAATTGACCGGAAGGCGGCGCCGGGAGAACGGAGAATCTCGCTGCTGGTCGATTCCCTGCTCTGCAACGAAGGCACCTGCATCCCCAGGGAATTCACTCTGGATTTCACACTGCGCGTCCTCGCCGCGAATGAAAAGGGCACCGTCCATGGCGCGGACATCACGGCGCTTTTCGCCGCTGCGAAAGAGGCGGGGGACGATATCGTCCTGGAAAGGCCCGGCGGGCAGAGTTCCGTGCAGGCGAATATTCCCTACGACTTCCAGCCGAGGTACGTGTCCGCGGGCGATGTCACGAATGTCCTACAGGCGATACTCTTCGGCCTCCTGGCGGGACTCATCCTGAACTTCATGCCCTGCGTCCTTCCCGTCGTGAGTCTCAAGGTCATGAACTTCGTGACCATGGGGCACGACGATCCCCGGAAGGTGCTGAAGATCGGCGTCCTTTTCTCGCTGGGGATCCTCACGGTGTTCCTGGTCCTGGCGTCCCTGGCCGCCTTCCTGGGCTACGGGTGGGGCGAGCTCTTCAAGAAGAAAGAATTCATCATAGGGATGATAGGCATCATCTTTGCCCTCGCGCTTTCCATGTTCGATGTCTTCACCATCACTCCGCCGTCAGTAGCCGGAAAGCCCGATACCGGTGGCGTCCATCCCTACGTCGACGCCTACGCCAAGGGTTTGCTCGCCACGCTCCTGGCGACGCCATGCAGCGGGCCCTTCCTCGGCGGCACGCTCGCCTGGGCGCTCACGCGCCCGCCACTCACGGTATTCGTTATCTTCGTCAGCGTGGGTGTCGGGATGGCGCTGCCGTACCTGGTCCTGGCGGCGCGGCCGTCTCTCCTGAAATTCGTGCCGAAGCCGGGAGAGTGGACCATCACCCTGGAAAGGATCATGGGCTTTCTCCTGACGGCGACGGTCGTCTATCTTACCGGCGTTCTCGAGGCCGGGCTCGTGCTCCCGACGCTCTGGTTTCTCCTCTTCGTCTTCGCCGGTTTCTGGCAGTACGGGAAGTACGGTTCCGTCGTGAACCCGCGGCTTACCAGGGCCCTGTCGGCCGCGTCGCTTGTCGTCATCGTCGCGGGGGGATACTGGATGTCGTACCATTCCGGCGGCGGGGGCGATACGGGCCCGGCGCATGCGGCGGGAAGCGAGTTTTCCCTCCGGCGCCTCGCGGACAACAACGCGGCGGGGAAAATATCCATCGTGAAGTTCACCGCCGACTGGTGTCCCAACTGCTCGCTGGTGGAGCGCACCTCCCTCTATACGGAGCGGGTGATGAAGCTTGTGCGCGACAGCGGCGCGGACCTCATGGTGGCGGACATCACGCGCCACAACCCGGAGGCGGAAGCCCTCATGAAAAAGCTCGGCACCAGGTCGATTCCCTTCCTCGCGGTGTTCCCTTCCGGGGACCAGTTCCTCAGGCCATGGTGCCTGCGGGACATGTACTCCGAGGGCGATGTGGCAGGCTCCATTGAAAAGGCGATGAAGGCGGTTCCCGATATCGACATCGACTCCATCAGGTTCAGCCAGTGAACGGGACAGACTGCTGACGGCAGGTAACGCATGGAAAACAGCAAGCGGGAGCATTCCCCGGGCTATTACCGGAAGCTTCTCGAGAATGTAAATGAATACATCTACAGCGTGAGGTACGAGAACGGCGTCGCCGTATCGACCTATCACACACCCGCGTGCCAGAAAATCACCGGCTACACCGTGGACGAGCTCAATACCGACGAAAACCTCTGGTTCTCCATGGTGCACGCCGAAGACCGGGACAGGGTCAACGAATTCATCAGGAGCACGCTCGGCGATAAAGCCGAGGGCTCCATAGAGCACCGTATTATCGACAAGGAAAAAAAGGTGCGCTGGGTCTCCAACAAGATTGCCGTAGTGCGTGACGAGGCGGGCGTCATCAGGTACGTGAACGGTTTCATTGTCGACATCACGGAGAGGAAGACGGCGGAGGAAGAGCTGGTGAAGCTCTACCGGGCGGTGGAGCAGAGCCCCGCCACTGTCGTCATCACCGACGTGCGGGGCACCATAGAGTACGTGAACCCCAAGTTCACCAGGCTTACCGGATACACCTACGCCGAGGCAATCGGGGAAAACCCCCGCATTCTGAAATCGGGCGAGCAGGACAGGGAGTTTTACCGGGAGCTCTGGGAGACCATCGCTGCGGGAAAGGAATGGCGCGGCGAGTTCCACAACCGGAAGAAGAACGGCGAGCTCTACTGGGAGTTCGCGTCAATATCGCCCATCAGGGACGCCGAGGGCCGCGTGACCCATTTCGTGGCGGTGAAAGAGGATGTCACGGAAAGCAAGAAGGCACGGGAGGCGCTGCAGATCAGCGAGGAAAAGCTCCGGCACAGAAACGACGCCATGGAGAAAGACCTGAAGCTCGCCCAGATCATCAACAGGACCATCCTGCCGAAGGCCCCCCCCGTGACGGACAGGCTCCTCGTCGATTACCGCTACGTGCCGCTGGATAAAGTGGGCGGCGACTATTTCTCATTCATGAACGGCGAGGACGGCTCTTTCAGCGTGTTTCTGGGCGATGTGGCGGGCCACGGGATCGCGGCGGCCCTGTTTCTCATCCTGGTCAAGTCCGTGAGCGACCGCATCTACCGGGAATTCGGAAATGACCCGGAGCGCTACCTGGGGATGATAAACCGCCTCCTGATCGACGAGATGCCCTCGTACTTCATCACCGCGGTGTACGGAATTTTCCGGTTCGACGGGGGCCGCGCCACACTGACGCTAGCCAACGGCGGACACCCCCATCCGGTAATCTACCGCGCAGGGGAGGGCGCTTTCATCCAGGTAAAAACCTCGGGTACGGTCATTGGGATGATAGATACCGCCGTGTACCGCCGTGAAACGATCGACCTGGCCCCGGGGGACCGCGTCTACCTGTTCACGGACGGGATCCCCGAGGCGGAGAACATGAAAAAGCAGATGATCGGGTTCGACGCGGGGCTCGTCGATATTTTCAGGAGGTCCCACCGCGCGGACCTGGGGGAGACTCTGGACGGAGTTCTTGAGGAAGTGAAAAAATTCACCGGCGCGAAACCGGTAGACGACGACATCGTGCTGATCGGGCTCGAGGTGAGGGACCGGCGGCCATGATCTACCGGGACCTGCTCCAGAAAATGACCGACGTGCTGAAAAAGTACGGCTCGGTCCTGGTCTATATCAAGGGCTCCCCGGACCCCGTCGCCATCGCGTCGTCCTACGCCATTATGAAGCTCTGCGGGCTTCTCGGCATACGATCTGACATTGTCGCAGAATCGCCGTCGTCCCTGCCGCAGAACAGCGCCATTATCAGGAAGCTCAACATTCCCGTGAAGTTCGAGAAGAACGCGGGTGAACTTGCCCATTATGATGCGTATGTGGTCACGGATTTCCAGTCGGCGGTGGTCAGGGGGCTTACGGGGAAAATTCCCTGCGCGCTCCATATCGACCACCACGAGAAGATCGACGAGGACCTGGAAGTCGGGCTGAAGGTGGCGGGGGTGAAGGCCGGCTCCGTGAGCACCATCATGGCCCTGGCGATTGGCGAATCCGCCCTGCCGGAAAAGGGTGAGCTCCTGGAGGCCGCGGGGACCGCCCTGGTCCTGGGCATCCAGACCGACACCGATAACTATCGCCACGCCGGCGACGACGATATCCGCGCACTGAAGGCGCTGGGCCCCTACAGCGACCGGAACATCATCCGCGAAATATCGGGCATACCGTTTTCCGACGTGACGGTATCGCTTCTGAAAAAGGCCAGGACCGGGAAATCCGCCTACAAGGACTGGATCATCGCCGGGGTGGGATTCATCAGCGAAAAGAACCGGGACAGCATCGCCATCATCGCGGACCTGCTCCTCGCGGAGGATGACCAGTGCACCACGGTGGTGGTCTTCGCCCTGGTGGAAAAAAACGGCGGAAAGAACCTGGTGCTGGACGCGTCGGTGCGCACCAGGGACAGCGACCTCGACCTGGATTTCCTCATCAAGCAGATCACGACGGAAGGCGGCGGGCGGACGTACAAGGGCGCCTACCAGGTGAACCTCGACTATTTCGCCGATTGCCCGGACAGGGAGATGCTCTGGGAACTGGTACACCGGACCACCCTGTCGGTCCTCGAAAAAACGCGCGATAACATCCACATCATAGAGCTGAAAGGAGTCTACAGGAACATGAAGCGGAAGCTCTCGTCCCTTTTCCGGGGTTCCGCCGCGCTGGCCGTCGCCCTGGCGCTGGGAGCCGGCTCCGTGTCATGCTCCAAAAAGTTCGGGATCGTGCGGGGGACGCGGCCCGCGGAGAGGGCCGACGTGGAGGTGAACCGGAAGCAGGGGTGCGCCCTCATCCGGCACCGGGATTTCGACATCGCCGCCCAGGAGATCGGGCTGGGCGACTGGGTGAAGCTCCTGGAACACGAGATTTTCCTCAGGAGAAAGGGCCAGACGGAGGCGCGGATTCCCCGCCTGCACTTTTTCCACATAGTCCTTTCGAACGCGGGGACGGCGCCGGTAAGGCTGGA
>Ga0116143_10006448_pt1 | contig 10214 bp, 10 predicted proteins | sample AD_UKC034_MetaG_FD_89745 | JGI IMG/M metagenome (GOLD analysis project Ga0116143, IMG submission 89745) | Active sludge microbial communities of municipal wastewater-treating anaerobic digesters from USA - AD_UKC034_MetaG | ecosystem: Engineered > Bioreactor > Anaerobic > Digestate | place: USA...
CTGCTGGCTACCAGGGGAACGGCCTAGCGCCCCGTTGTGAAATCCCGCGACTGAGTGGCCGATATAATCATATGACAACCCAGCGTCTCGGAGGAACAATTAAGCCAAATCCGGCTTTTACGCGTTCATGCGGATTGTGGAGATTTGCAGGCAATGATTTGAACGGCAGATTAAAGGCTTTGAATGGCATTGCCGAAAAGAGAGAACTATTGGCCGGGCATTTCAAAGCGTTGGATATGGGATCGGCCAATGACATGGCAGTCCATTGTCTGGAACAAATGTCGGCTCGCAAAAGTCAACAGTTAAAAGAGCTGACCGCAGAGACGCTGCCCGCCATCATGGATGATGTGCATGCCGATAATCATGGCAGGGTCAAAGGTCTTCCGTTCATTTTTGCCGCAGGCAGGATATTTGCTGCGTCGGAGGACACTTCCCTTGACCGGCTGATAGGCCTTGCTTTCCGTTTGAACGCTTACGATGACAGGATATTCCCGGGCATCATTCGATTCATCCCGGTTGAAAGCGACCCCGCGGGAACAAATAAAGTGCTTCTGGGCTCGGGTCTGCCGGTAGCTTTTGACGACGGGCTCGAAGATTCCCTTCTTCTCTATATCTTCCGAGATGTCGTGACCGAAGGCGTTTTGAGCGCTTTATGCGCCGGACGATATCGGATGGGAGAGACGGAGCGGTTCGGCAGGCTGCAGGACGGATGGACGTCATTCAGCTATTTCCGGGATTTTGAAAAGCTTCCAGAACCGCGCACAGGGCCTTTGCTGTCGGTTATGCCTAAACAGGGTTGATGCCTTGATCTTGAAATGCAGACCGGATCAATGTTTTTTTCTCCATGCTAAAATATTCTCATGAACTCAGTCGAAAAATCCTATACCGTCAGCCAGCTCAATGCCGCGCTAAAGATGTATCTTAAGGATTTTTCCAAAGAAGGCATCTGGATAAAAGGCGAGATATTGAGCTATAAGGCCGACCAGAACCGGCGTTATTCTTCGTTCCTTTTGTGCGAAAAAGAGGACGGGTCCGACGAAATAGTCGCGCAGGTACAGGCGATGTGCTGGGGCGCGGAGCTTTCGGACATCACATATAAGCTGAAAGGCGTTGACCGCGCTCTGGACCTCAAAGACGGGCTTTTCTGCCAGCTCAAGTGCGTGGTGGACCTTTGGCCCAAAGCGGGACGTCTACAGGTGATAGTGAAGGATATAGACCCTTCAGTGACTATAGGGGAGCTCCACCTTCTTCGAATGAAGGTATTTAACGAGGTAAAGGCTCTCGGACTGCATGAAAAAAATCGTAGCCTGGAGGTCCCGGCGTGTCCTTTACGTATCGCTCTTATATCGTCAAAAGGCGGCGCCGGATACCACGATTTCCTTGCCGGGATACAAAACTCAGGATTTCCTTTTGCAGTCGATTTTTACCATGCGGCAGTGCAGGGCGCTGATACGGAAAAAGAGGTGTGCGATGCGATCGGCCGCATTTCAAAAAAAGCTGACAAGTACGATGTTCTTGTTCTGATACGCGGCGGCGGATCTATTGCCGACCTGAAATGGTTCGACAACAAAAATATATGCCTGGCGATCGCAAACTGCAAGATACCAGTGCTGACGGGGATAGGGCATGAGATAAACCTGTCAGCCGCGGATATGGTGTCAAATATGAGCTTTAAGACGCCGACCGCAGCCGCGGTGTTCCTTGAGAACAAAGTTTTTGAATTCGACCGTGCTGTGTCCGATATGACGGAAGGCATACACAGTAAGGCGAGAGATGTAATAGCCGGCAATAAAGCTTCTTTGAAGCAGCTGATCAAAGACCTTTTATCCGATGTCCGAAGGTCCATGGAAAAAGAAAAGATGTCTCTGGCATCTATCGCAGGGGATATCCGGCCGTCAGTATCCCGCCTGCTCAGAGATTCCCTGTCAAGCGTTGAGGTGTTCAAAGATAAGGCCCGCATCTATGACCCCGTAAACACTCTAAAGCTGGGCTATAGCATTACCAGGGATAATAAAGGGGCAGTGATAAAAAACATCGGCCAGCTGTCTTTGGGTGATGATATGGTGACGCATCTTGCAGACGGCCGCATATTCAGCAGCGCAACAAAAAAGGAGGGCTTGTAATGGCAAAAGGCGCGCAGAGTTATAAAAAAGCGTTCGATGGGCTTGAGAGGATATTTGATGAGCTTCAGTCAGGGAATGTTGGCGTGGACGAACTGGAGTCTAATTTGAAAAAGGCGCTTGAGCATATCAAAGTGTGCAAGGAAGTGCTCAAAAAACAGGAAGTCAAGGTGAACGAGATACTCAAAGAGATAGAAAAAGAGGAGAAATAATGCCTTTGATCCGCCTTCAAAAATATCTTTCCCAGTGCGGGGTGGCTTCGCGCCGCGCCGCGGAAAAGATGATAAGCGACGGGCTGGTCTGTATCAACCGCCGGCTTGCAACGATCGGGGAGAGCATCGATACGGACAAGGACCTGGTGACGGTAAAAGGCCTTGAAATAAGACCGCGGAAAGACCACATATATATCGCGCTCAACAAACCGCGCGGATACATATCGTCCTGTTCGAGCGGCCAGGGCGCCTGCCTTATGGATATGGTCAAGATAGGAAGAAAAGTATTCCCGGTGGGCCGGCTGGATAAGGACAGTGAGGGGCTCATGCTTTTGACCGATGACGGCGAGCTTGCGAACAGGCTGACCCATCCCCGTTACGGGTGCGAGAAGGAATACGAGGTGACCAGCGCTGAAGAGCTGAAGGCTGAAGAGCTGAGGGAATTCCGTCGCGGCATAGCGCTTGATGACGGAAAGACCAAGCCGTGCAAGATAAGGCCCTCCGGAGAGAAAAAATATTCCATTATCATAAGCGAGGGCAAAAAGCGCCAGATCAGGCGAATGTTCCAGCATTTTGGCAAGAAGGTCGTTCGCCTAAAAAGGACAAGAATTAAAGATCTTAAGCTCAGGGACCTCAACCCCGGAAAGTGGAGATATCTGGGGGAGAGGGAGATCAGGGATTTAGGATTTAGAGATTAGAAAGTAGGATTTATAAACTATGCCTTTCAATCTTGTTGTAGTACTCATACTTCTCGGCGGCTGGCTTTTTGGCAGGGTGTTTTCCAGGTTAGGTCTCCCGTCGCTGCTGGGCATGGTTGTCTGGGGGATCTGTATCGGTACATTTCTTCGTCCTGGCCTCCCGCCGCTGCTCTTTCAGCTTGAGCCTTTCCTTAAATCATTTGCGCTTGTAGTCATTCTTCTCAGGGCAGGGCTCAGCATCAACAAGAACTCTTTAAAAAAAGCCGGCTTGACAGCCGGGCTCATGGCTGTTGTTCCCTGTATTGCCGAAGGGTTTTCGCTTATGGTGGTCTTTCATCTGCTTTTTGGTTTTGACTGGGCTGTGGCCGGACTTACGGGATTTATGCTTGCTGCTGTATCTCCTGCGGTGATCGTTCCTGCTATGCTTAAGCTCAAGGAAAAGGGATACGGAAGCAATAACGAAGTTCCTACTATTGTCGTTGCCGGGGCTTCGGCGGATGACGTACTTGCGATCACTTTTTTTGCGGTGTTCCTGCAGATGGGGGTCGCCGGCAGCGCAGATATGGCCAAGCTGCTATGGTCTGTCCCGGTCTCTCTGGCCGCCGGGATCGTTCCCGGGATCATCATCGGTTCTCTTCTTGTATGGTATTTCAGAAAAAAGTTTGTCAGCATACGTGCTACGGAGAAAGTCCTTATACTGCTGATGGTATCCCTCGTTTCTGTCCAGATAGGGGACTGGATCCACAGCGCTGCTTTGCTGGGGCTTATGACCATAGGTTTCGTGATCTTGGAAAATGAAGAAAAAATAGCGCACGAGCTTTCGCTCAAGCTGTCCAAGATCTGGGTCTTTGCGGAAATAATACTGTTCGTGCTGATAGGAATATCTGTAGATGTGCCTGTTGCCTGGAGCGCCGGATCGCTGGGACTTGCGGCTATAACTATAGGGCTTATGTTCCGCTCGGCCGGAGTGTTTGTCGCGACCCTTTGGTCAGGCCTTTCTTTGAAGGAGAAGCTTTTTTGCATGATCGCCAACATCCCAAAAGCTACCGTACAGGCTGCACTAGGCGGAGTTGCATTATCGGCAGGCCTGGCAAAAGGAGATGTGGTTCTTGCGATCGCGGTCCTGTCGATAGTCTTTACTGCGCCGCTGGGGCTTATTGGTATAAAATATTCGGCTAAAAAACTTCTTAAAGCCGCCGGCTAGAACCTGTATCCCGCCTGGGCCTGAAGCTTGCCGGAATCTGCCGCGTCAACTCCGACTTCGATAAATAGAGGGACAGACGGAAATACCCGGTCGAATATAGCCGAGACGGAAACACCCGCGGCAGTCCTGTCTGAGCCGCCATAAGCTACAAGTCCTACCCCAAGAGACAGGGGGATCTTTTTTCCCAGCCTGGTAAGGGATATCTTGCTGCCGAGAAAAAGGATGATAGGCTTCTTTCCGGTACAAGCTTCCGCTCCGAAGCGGATCCCTACATTGCGGGCGATCTGCTCTTCGGCTATCACTCCTATAGCGACACCGTCCCTGACGCCTCCCAAGATACCCAGGTCGAACGCTATCGCCGATTGCGTGATCATAAAAGCCAATATTCCTGCTGCAGCAAGAGTTATTCTCCTCATGATCTTGACCTCCTTTTGGCCTGCCATGTCATGGTCAGGACCATATAATAATACAGATTTTGGTCCCGTCGTGCAACATCCCGATAACGCATGTCCGGGTAAGATTTTCGGCATATTATGCCGATAGTATATTAGATGCAATCGGTAAGAACTATATACAGGACAGGGCATGGGCCCTCCAGCAGCCATACGATGGGGCCGAGAGCCGCCGCGGAGAGATTTGCCGGAATTACTCTGGAGGCGGAATCGTACAGGGCTACGCTTTACGGAAGCCTTGCCGCCACAGGTAAAGGGCATCTCACGGATGCCGCTTTGATAGAAGCGCTCTCTCCAAAGAACGCGGAAATAGTATGGAAGCCCGAGATCACTATGCCTAGACACCCTAATGCCATGATGCTGGAAGCGCTTGATGGCAGCGGCATGGTTATTTCTAAGCAGACTGTCTACAGCATCGGGGGAGGGGCAGTCGCCTGTGATGACGATCCCGATATCGAACCGCAGCAGGCCTACAGCCTATCAAAAATGTCGGATATTCTTGGTCATGTTTCTAAGGCAGGGATATCATTTTCGGATTTTGTCTATCTTAACGAAGGCAGCTCTGCCAGGGAATATTTTTATAACGTCTGGACAGCAATGCAGCAGACCGTTAACCGCGGCCTGTCAGCAACAGGGATGCTGCCTGGTCCGCTTAAGCTTGAGAGGAAAGCACGCAGTTATTATATGATGGCTTTAAAACAGGACCAGCCTTTGAAAGAAAAAGGGGTCCTTTTTGCGTGCGCGCTGGCTGCGGCCGAAGAGAACGCCGCGGGAGGCAGAGTGACCACCGCCCCGACATGCGGCTCTAGCGGCGTGCTCCCGGCAGTGCTTTTTAACTTTCTTTTTACAAGAGGGACTTCCGACAGGAAGATGGAGGATGCTCTTGCCACAGCCGGCCTCATCGGCAACCTTGCGCGCACCAATGCTTCAATATCCGGTGCGGAAGTCGGATGCCAGGGAGAGATAGGCGTGGCCTGCGCGATGGCCGCCGCTGCTGCGGCGCAGATAATGGGCGGATCGCCGGCACAGATAGAGACCGCGGCCGAGATGGGTATCGAGCATCACCTGGGGCTCACCTGCGACCCCGTATGCGGGCTGGTACAGATACCGTGTATTGAGCGCAATGCTGTTGCCGCGGGCACGGCGCTTGACCTGGCCGCGCTTTCGCTCCTTTCCGAAGGCAGGCACAGGGTCTCTTTTGACAAAGCCCTTGAGACCATGCTGGAGACGGGTAGGGATATTAATCCAAAATACCGTGAGACGGCGAAGGGCGGTCTGGCGGAGCATTTTTTGCAATCTTCCCGTTAATCTTCCGATAATAATATGTAAGAGGAATATATTTAGAAAAGGAGGTTCTATGCTGTCCTTAGCTGTTATTCGATGTGTGTCCGGGTTAAACAAAATAGTTGGCTCTAATAGTGCTTCTTCCGGATTAATGCCGGCATATGTTGGTGTTTCGATGCGGCCTTCAGGGCTATATGCCAACAATAGAGCAACCCCTATGTGTTCTTCTGCAAAAGATCTAAGTTCCGGTACTAAACCCAATATCGTTTCCGGAGATCAGATAGTTTCAAATCTATTGAAAGACCGCTTTGCCAAATCCCTTGCCAGCGACGGTACTGTTATAGATTGGAAATGTTTTTTTCAGGAGAGATGTGGCAATATTCCAACCAGCTTTCTGGTGAGGGCTTTTATGAATGGGGAGACAGCGGGAGGTGTGGATTTTTGGGTAGATAATAACGCAAACGCGTCTCGGGCTGTCATAAGTTATTCGCTCGGAGGCGCCAAATTTGAAGATCTTATGGCAGGCAGGGGCAGTGTCAAGGGTTTAGGTTCTTTTGCGGCTATCTTTTCCAACGTTAATGAAGAATACCGTGGAATGGGGACCAGTCTTATCGGCATCGCTGCGAGGATCGCTAAATCTCAAGGCAATACAATTCTTTGTGCCGATCATGTCAGAGAGGACGCGACAACATTTTTTGGAAAAGTCTTTGATTATGCCAGCAGTTGGGTCGAAGAAGACGAATTCCTCGGCTGGCCCACCTCAAAAGAAGTAACTTCCTATCATCTGAACCTGATGAAAGAGAACCTTCCATCGATAGAGATCACTAAAAAATAAGGACGGAGCCGTCCCTAAACGATAGTTTGGTATAATAAATAGTGTGTTTGCGGCCCTATGGTCTAATGGCTAGGACACGACCCTCTCAAGGTCGAAGTACGGGTTCGATCCCCGTTAGGGCTACCAAATGTATCCGTCATCCCTCTTGCACATCCCGCTGTTATGTTGTTAAATTGACTTTATGATGAAACACAAGATAGCAGCCGCCATGTTGTTGCTGATGCATGCGTCCGTATCTTTTGCATCTTCCTTGGAGATCGAAAGAAAATTCTCCCTGGGAGCGATGGCAGCCTCCGGCAATTCGCAGTCGATCTCGCTCAATTCGGGTTTTTTCCTGAACACGAACATCAGGCACAGCGAGGAATTCACTTTAAAGGGGAATTTTGACTGGGGAAGGACCTCTGGCACTGATAATCTGATGAAGGCAGGATCCGCGCTAAGGCACGGGATCAGCCTTGACAGACAAAAATATTTTTTCTACAGCATTGAAGCTGAACACGACCGGTTCAGGGGTGTGGACCTCAGGATCGCTCCGATGGCCGGGGTGGGACACTGGTTCCTTGACGGTAAAGACATTTCCTCGATGGCGGAGATCTCCGCCGGTTATCAGGGAGAGATAGGGGCTTTTGGACAAAAAGGCCAGTCCGGCGTCGAAGCCAGGCAGTTCTTCCGCGTGCGGCTGTCTTCCGGAAGCGAGTTGTCCAACGATATTAAAATAAATCTTGCAGACCTGGGCGCCGGCAATATAAGGGTTGTAGATACTCTGTCGATAAAATCCCGTATCAACGACCTCTTTAACCTAAAAGTAGCTCTTAATAACGACTACAGCACAAATCCTCCGCCCGGGATAGGCAACAATGACCTTTTGTTCACAACTTCTATAGAGTATGCTTATAAACAGGTAAAGGAGCGGTAGATGAAAAAAATATTGTTCCCGGCCTTTATGGCCTTAGCAGTGCTGTTGCTGTCCGGCTGCGGAGCGAGGCAGGACAAGCTCAAGGTCGCCATGAGCCTGACCGAGGACGAGTGGAAAGTGATGCGGGAGAAGGTGATCCCGGCCTTTGAGAAGAAGGAAAAGATCGCCGTGGAAGCAGTGCAGGTGGAGGCCTCGGACCTTCCTCAGCTCCTAGAAGCAATGGACAGGGCGGGCAGCATGCAGATAGATCTCTTCGCCCAGGACAACATGCAGCTGGCCCTTCTTACAAGCAAAAACCTTGTTGAAGACCTGAGCACTTACGAAAAGATGATCCCGCGCAGCGTGCCCAGGGCGCTTGTATCCAACCTGCGGACGGGCGACAGGCTGTATTTCATGCCTTACCGGCCCAATGTTCAGATCACCTATTACAACAAGGCAAAATTCGATAAGTACGGGCTGAAGCCCCCGCGCAACTGGGACGAGCTGCTGGCTGTCGCCAAAAAATTCAAGCAGAAAGAAAAGACCGGGAAGGTGCTTTTTCAGGCGTGGGGCGGCTCGCCGACCGCCACCCAGCTGTACGAATGGATAGTGAGCGCCGGCGGGGACCCTTTTAAGTTCAACGACCGCGGCTGCGTCAGGACCTTTATATTTCTCCAGAAACTCTGGCCGTATCTGTCGCCGGATTCGAGAAAAGCCAGGTTCGAGACCGCCAATGAATACCTGGAGAGAGACTCTGCCTATCTTTCTCAGAACTGGTCTTCCGGATTTAGTCAGTTTGTCAAAAATAAGGAAAAAAGCTACATAAAAACATATTCCGGGTTCCGCGGCCCGAGAAGGTACGCGCATGTAATAGGGGGAGAGGTTTTGGGCATACCAAAAGGCACGCGCAAAACACAGCAGGCGCTTTTATTCATAAAACATCTCCAGTCCAAAGAGATCCAGGAGATATTTGTTTCCGAGCTTGGCTGGCTGTCCATCAGGACCGATGCGTACGCGCAGGTCGAGCCTCGGATGAAACAGCATTATGATTCTGTTATGAAAGCCATGCAGTCCGGAGTGTTCCGGAAGAACGTTGTTTACTGGGACCAGTACGAAAAGCTAGCAAATGAAGCTTTCATCAAAATAGTCGTGCGCGGAGAGCCCGTAAGGCCTACGCTTAATTATTATGCAAAACAGATGTCCGAACATATCAAGAAATGATACGGCCCCTTAAAAAATATTCTCTTGAGATCGTCCTTCTGCTGCCGATGCTGGCATATCTGCTGGGATTCACCCTCCTGCCGGTGATGAACAGCATATACCTCAGCCTTTTTGACAGTTCAGGCCTTGCATTCCCGTCTTCAGGAAGCTACGGATATATCATCTCCCACTTCCAGTTCAAAGAGGCTCTGATCAATACTCTGGTGATAGTGTTTGCCGGATTGACCCTGGAATTCTTTCTGGGGCTTGCAATGGCTCTTGTGCTCCTGGAAAAATTCCGAGGTAGAGGGCTTGTGCGCGCGGTTATGCTGCTGCCTCTGGGCATAACGACGATAGTGGCGGCGTCCAACATGAGGTATGTTTTTGATACCCACGGTTTTTTGAACAAGGCCCTGATGCGCCTCAACATCATCTCCGCTCCCGCGGACTGGACGGGGGGAGGCGCGGCCACTCTTCTTTCTGTTATCGCGGCCGACATGTGGAAAGTAACGCCGCTCATCATGCTGATACTCCTGGCGGGAATAGAGAGCATACCTTCGGAAGTGATAGGTGCCGCAAAAGTGGACGGGGCGTCATATATGAAAAGACTGAGGCACATAATACTTCCGATGTTGAAGCCATTTATCACGATGGCGCTTGTCGTCCGGGGCATCGACGCTTTCAGGATATTCGAGCTGCCTCTTGCTCTTGCCGGGCGAACTGTTCCCGTACTGTCTACTTACGCGTTCTTTGAGTACAGGGAGTACGGCAACGTGCACACATCCGCGGCGGCTTCCACAATGCTGTTCGTGATCATCCTCGTGTCAATAGGGGCGTATCTTTTTCTCTCAAGAAGGAACCGGGAAATATGAAAAAAGCGGTTTTGTTTGCGATCGTCTCGGGGGTCCTGCTTTTCATTCTGCTTCCCATATATCTCATGGTGCAGATATCCCTGAGCCCGCCCCAGGAAATATTAAGGGCGGACGCGCCCCTGATCATGAGAAGCGTCACGCTCGAGCATTGGAGAGGCCTCTTGAGTTCCGGACAAGTGGCGGCGCCGCTTGTAAAAAGCCTGACTGTGGCGCTCATTAGCGTGCTTATAGCTCTTGTCCTGTCGGTTCCCGCCGCTTACGCGCTTTCGCGTTTTCCTTATTCCGTGACCACTCCAGTGCTTTTGCTCGTGTTCGTGTCGCGCATGATCCCGGAAGTTTCAATAGCGCTTCCGGTCAGCGTCACTTTTATCAGATGGGGGCTGCTCGATACGGACATCGGGCTGTCGCTGGCTCACACCTTGCGCATACTGCCTATAATGAC
>Ga0116143_10006451_pt1 | contig 10212 bp, 9 predicted proteins | sample AD_UKC034_MetaG_FD_89745 | JGI IMG/M metagenome (GOLD analysis project Ga0116143, IMG submission 89745) | Active sludge microbial communities of municipal wastewater-treating anaerobic digesters from USA - AD_UKC034_MetaG | ecosystem: Engineered > Bioreactor > Anaerobic > Digestate | place: USA...
CTGCCTTTTTTGCCATAATTCTGTAAAAGGAATTTGCGAACCATAGAACCGGCACCATCTGCGCCAATTAATAGGTCTGCTTCATATTCCTTCCCCTGTTCAGTCCTTACTTTATAACGATTATTATTTTTCTCAATTGAGCAAATGCGTTCACCAAGATGTACATCCAGGCCTTTACCTAAATCTGAATCGAATTTTTCTCTATCCAATACAGCTGCCACTCCGCTTTTGCAGATTGAAAACTCCCCTTCCCATGGGGTGTTAATGGAAAATTCATTAATTATACTTTTTACTGCACCATCAGAAATAAGAGGTTGCAAAATAGTTAGTAAATCTGAGGAGATTATTCCAGCACAATGTACTGGTTTCCCAAGTGAGGCGTGTTCTTCCAGAAGAACCGAATGATAACCTCTTTCCTTTAATAACTGTGCAGTATAACATCCTACCGGACCTGCGCCAACAATCAATATCCTCATTATAAAAATAACCTATTAACAGTTTTTATCATTTATTTACTTATTGATTATCTTTTATTATACATTTTATAATAGTATTTTTAAAGGAAAGAAGTTTACATTTTGCAGTGTTTTTTCTGAGAAGGTATTTATATGTAGTCTTGTAATATAATATTTTTTATTTTAGAGTGGGCAATCACATCCAATTCTACCCACATAAATTTATTATTTTATTATTTAATACTACACCAACAATGAATGAGAATCTCATTGATTGATACACATGTAGGAACTATTAGTCTATATTATATTTATATCTATACCGCTAAAATTATTACACGCATTTTTGGGTATTGGTATTTAATTATCATTTACAGCTTTAATTACTTTTGCAATAATTTTTGGATGAAGGATTTTTCCTCTGTGAAATGGTACAACTACTCTTACATTTAATTTCTTAAATATCTTATGGCTTCCCTTGACTCTAAGGAGTTCAAATCCATTTTTTAAGAGTAGGCTCTCGGTTTCTTTGCTCGTTAGCCTTGACAATTTACCCAATTTTTACCTCTAAAGAAGTTGTTAAAATTTCTTTGCTTAAATATTTCTTTATTTCTTCTTCACTCAAAGTTTCTATATATAATTCAACTGCTTCTTTAATATTGCTCAGTACGTCTTCAAAGGTATTTCCTTGGCTTTGGCATCCTTCTAATTCTGGACAATAAGCATAATAACCGTTTTCATCTTTCTCTATCATAACGTTTACTTTATACAATTTACTCATATACTATTATTCCTCTCAGTTGTTTTTCTTTAATTCGATGATGGAAGCAACCCTCTATGAATTATAACATAGAATGAATCAATATTTTTTTGTTTGTATTTTTCAAGTGTAGAACTAAAACAGAAGCTTGGTATAAAGGTCTTCAACACTAATCTTAGCTTGCCGTAGAATAGACTTTAAAGTTTCGGGCTTTAGGTCTCTTTTTTCCTGGGAACGGTCACCAACAAATTACCTTTCCTTAGTTGAAGATGGCTTCCTTTGCTCCTAACATCAATAAAACCAATTTTATGCAATATTCTTATTATTTCTCTGGGCTTAATAATTGGTAGCTTCGGCATAGGTTTGAACTTTAAATTTAATATGCATTTTAAAGACATCTAAAATATCATTTGGTCTGGTATTTAGGGGATTATCGCTTTGTAAGACAGGACGTATTAAAGGTAAATTACTTTCTATTGCGGTCTCTAAATAAAGTGTTACGGCTTCTAAAAGATTTTGTTTTGCATCTTCTTTGTTTTCACCTTGAGAAGCTACGTCCAGTTCCAAGCATAAAGAACTGTAGCCTCCTTCCTCTTTAATTACAATACCCGTAAATATAAAGGTAGGTTCACTCAAAATACTTCTCTCCTTTACAGCTTTGATTTTAATCAAATATGGGGACTACTACTAGGCTTGTTAAAATAAAATATTATATTAATTCTTTGTGTTAAAGTATAGCATATATGATTTAATTTATCCTACTCATTCATTTGTCCCACATAGAAGCCATAATTATGCTTTATTCCTCATTTTTCATTTTGCCTTACCTATCTTGGTCATTGCATGGCAACCTGTGAACTTTAGTCCGGGACTGACAAGGTGTTTTATATACTTGCTAGTACTTAGAAGGCATATTAAGTCATTTCTGGTCAGCAGTAAATGGCAATCACATTCTCTATAACCCGTCTCCTTCCGTCATTGCGAGACATACTGGAAGTATGTCGTGGCAATCACATCCAATTGTACCCATATAAATTTATTATTTTATTATTTAATACTACACCAACAGTGAATTGCACTCTCATTCTTTGGCTATCATAGGAATTTCTGAAGAAGCTTTATACAGTGATTAGCATGCAATAATTCTGTATTTATATATAAATTGCAACCTATATTCTGAAGCAGGAGAGGTACTTATGTGTTAATTAAACTTAATCAGTAAAAACTAATAACTGTCAATCAAAATCAATATTCCAGCCTGTCCCGATACAATAATTACAAATATACTAAAATAGCAAGAATACCAAAAATTGCCTCAATTCCGATTAAGGTTAGTACCAAATGTGTTTCTTTCATTCCACCGGATATCTTTAAAACCATATGGGATAGGCCTTTGGCCCCATCGTCCGGACAATATAGCTTTCCTTCTCTGCAAACCCCGAAGGTGTATGGAAATCTATGGGCTGCCTTAATAATAAAATCAATCACAAAAGGAATAATCAATATCACTCCTGCTGTTTCAAAATCCCCCACCATTACCGTCACCGCTAGAATTGTTCCTATGCTTAATGTCCCCACATCCCCAACCAATATTTTTGCTGGATACCAGTTATAGTACAGTGCAGCAAATAAAACTCCCAGGCAGGTCAATGAGATAGCTAAAGCATTAACACTCCCCACAATATAGGCAATAATAGATACTGTCACCATACAAACTATTCCCAACCCCACTTCTAAACCATTAAACCCTGCCAGCATATTAAAGGCATTGGTAGCACCGGTAACTCCCAGAGGTACCAAGACCAGAGGATACCAGATTCCAAAATTTATAAAACCAATAAAAGGAATTTTTAAAATTCTATCACCAATCTCGATCGCTACTAAGGGTAAAGCTGCAAGCAAAGGCATAAAAGCCTTGATAATTTGTCTCATGGAGATAAGGTCATCAAATATTCCAATTAATGCCACTATTAACACGGTAGAAAGAGTAGCCAGCAGGGTAACAAGATAAACATCAGGTAAAAAACCAAAGAATATTTTAAGAAAAATAATTAAGATAATCCCTCCGCAAAAACCGGCTACTATTACCAATCCACCCATTTCCGGTATCTCTTCCTGTATTTCACTATTCATATTCTTACCAGTAATTCCTGCTTTTTTTAAGCGTGGGATAACTACTGGAAAAGCTATAAAAGTAATCAAAAAAGAAAATAAAGCCACCAACCATATTAAAACCATTTTATTTACCTACATGCATATCTTCATATAAAACACATTCTCATTTCATTTTCTGCCATACTCATCATCAAATCTCACTATATCATCCTCCTCCAAATACTCACCCATCTGCACCTCAATTATCTCCAGAACCGATTCTCCCACATTTTCTAACCTATGTTTTTGCCCGGCTTTAATATCAATACTTTCACCTTTATTTACCATCTTATGTTCACCATCCAAAGTCACTTTAGCTTTCCCCCTTACCACAATCCAATGTTCACTTCTATGCTGATGTATCTGATAGCTTATCTTTTTTCCGGGATTTATCTTTAACCTTTTAACTTTAAAGGCATTCTTTTCCTCTTCAAGTATCTGATAGCTTCCCCAGGGGCGGTAATCCCATAAATGGTATTCAACTCTCAGGTCTTTTTTCCTTTTCAGCTCATCTACCACTTCTTTTACCTTTTGAGACTGCTCTTTCTTGCAAACCAGCAATGCATCCTTATTATCAACAATAATTACATCATCAATACCTATGGTAACTACCAATTTCCCCTCTTCAGAATAGACTAAATTATTACTACAGTCTACTAACAGATGTTCTTTGCCAACAATGTTGTTTTTTCCATCGCATTTGAATACTTCATAAAAAGTGTCAAAACTTCCTAAATCATTCCAACCAATATCAACAGGCACCACCACAACTCTTTTGCTCTTTTCCATTATTCCGTAATCTATGGAAGGCTTCCCTTCTATCTTACCAAAAGCTTCTTCCAGGTTTTTACTTCCCTCAAAAGCATTTAAAACCTCTGGAGTATACCTTACTGCCTCTTGCAAAAATATTTCACTATTAAACAAAAAGATCCCACTGTTCCAAAAATATCCATCTTTTATATACTCTATCGCAGTCTGATAATCAGGTTTTTCCTTAAATTCTTTTACTGAATAACCATTACCCTTTACTTCACCTGGTGAGATGTATCCATAACCGGTATTAGGATTAGCCGGTTTAATACCAAAAGTGACCAGCGAATCTCCGGTTAAATATTCAGAAGATTTAATTATTTCTGTAAATTCTATACTCTTTTCAATCAAATGATCAGAAGGGAACACCACAATAGACTCAGAAAGGCTATCTTTTCCCTTTTTTATGACCTCGTTAACTCCAGCAAAAATTGCCGGTAAAGTATTTTTAGCTTCCGGTTCAACCAATATATTCTTTTCAGGAAATTTATATCCTAAATCTTCAATCTCTCCCATTACTAAAAATTTGTAGTCCTTATTGGTAATCACATAAATATCATTTAAACTAGCTAACCGGACACTGCGGTTAAAAGTCTCCTGAAACAAAGAAAATTCTCTACCCTGTAATTTAATAAATTGTTTGGGGAAACGTTCACGACTTAGAGGCCATAGTCTGGAACCAGCGCCACCTGCCAGTATTATCACCTTCATCTGCTCACCTTCTTTCCATTTATTCTGAAAACAATGTAAAGATGTAAAAACGATTGGGTCAATATCCCAATTCCAATTGTACATTAACTAAATAGAGCTAATTTTTTCCTCAATCAGTTTAGAATATATTTTGTCTGTTCCTTTTACCATCCCTTCAATGGTCCATCTATTTTTTACTACTTTTTTACTATTATCGCCATGCATTTTAAGCAATTCTGGTTTCCTCAAATAAATTGTAATTTTTTCTACCAACTGATTTATATTTTTGGGTTCAACTAAAAACCCATTATAGCCATCCCGTATTATTTCTGGAATACCGTCTACATTAAAAGCGACCATGGGTATCCCTGTTGCAGCTGCCTGTACCAATACCCGGGGAAGACCTTCTCTGAAGGAAGTGTGTACTAAAAGATCTATAGTAGCAAGAATATTTGGAATATCATTACGATATCCTTTTAAAATAACACTTTTTTCTAACCCCAATTTCTTGATATCCTGGTAAATATTATCTTTTTCTTCACCATCTCCAATAATCATCAAAATGATTCTTCTGCTTTTGTCTTTTTCCTGTTCCCTCAATATTTTAAAAGCTCTCAGTAGCAGGCTATGCCCTTTTAATAACTCGAGTCGACTTATATTCCCTATTACAAAATCATCTGGACCAATAGAGAATTCTTTTCTTATTGCTTCAATACCGGGTTCATTATCCTGAAAAAAATTACTTAGCTCCATTCCACTCCTAACCGTATAATACCTCTCGGCTTTACCAATTTTTTGTTTCAAATAATTTTGGGAAAGAATAGTGCTAACCGATATATGAGCATCGGTAAAAGAACCAGCCAATCTCTCTAAATACAAAAAAAGGATATTTAACCATTTTGAAGAGAAGGCATCCAGAGCGCTCCCATGTAATCCATGTATAATAATGGGAACTCCGGTTATTTTGGCAGCTATCCTGCCTATAATGCCCGCTTTGGTACCATGGGTATGAACAATGTCATATCTATTCCTATAGAATATTTTAATAAGATTGATAAAAAGGGTTATATCATACCAGAAATTGAGATTACCAATAAACCTTGATATTTGTATGACTTTAATCTTCTCTTTTTGGAATATCCTTTCATAATGGTTTCCAAACTCATCTCCCACTATTAAATCAATTTCATATTTAGCCTTATCCAACCCTCGAATAGTATAAGAAGTATTCTCTTCTGCCCCTCCAGTACCCATTCTGGCAATTAGATGGGCGAGCTTCACTCTTTTTATTGTACTTATATCGTTTTTCCTCACCATAAAATTACAAATTCAATAATTCATTACATTATATTCTTATTTCTTTTATCCATTCCCAGTTTTCCCTCATCCAATTCACCGTCTTATCCATTCCAAACTCTAAATTAAAAACTGGCTTCCAGCCCAAATTATCAAAAGCTTTGCTGATATCGGCACAGGTTGATTCCATATCTTCGGGTAAAGAAGGAAGAAATTCTATTTCTGCTTTTTCCCCAACATATTTTTCAATAAATTGGACCAATTGAATTAAAGAAGATGGATTATTATTCCCAAGATTAATTCTATGAAATCCTTCTAAGTCTAATGCCTTTACTGTTCCCTCGGCAATATCATCAATATAGGTAAAATCCCTCTTCTGCTGACCATCACCATATATCTGAACTTTTTTCCCTTCCATAATCCATTTAATAAATCTAAAAACAACCATATCGGGACGACCGAATGGTCCATACACTGTAAAGTAACGCAGAACAACAACATTAATCTGGTACAGATAGTGATAAGTGTAAGCCATTAACTCTGCAGACTTCTTGGTGGCAGCATAAGGCGAATAAAGAGTATCAGTTATAAATTCTTCTTGAAAAGGTTGTTTACAGCCAGAATATACTGATGAGGTAGAGGCAAGTACATAATGTTGTACATGATATTTTTTACAAAGCTCCAATAAATTCAAATTTCCCTCTATATTGGTTTTCTGATATGCTAATGGATTGTCTATACTCGCCCTGATACCAGCCCGGGCAGCTTCATTAATTATTCCTTTAAAGTCATATTTTTGAAACAATGTTTCTAATGAATCATAATTTTCGATATCGACCTCAAAAAATCTAAAATTACCTAATCTTACTAAATTATCCAATCTCTTTTCTTTTAACCTGACATCATAATAATGATTGAGATTATCCAATCCTATTACCTGATATCCTTTATTTACAAGATATTCTGAAACCTTGCTTCCTATAAATCCTGCTGCCCCCGGTACCATTATTATTTCCATTTTTATACCTTTCGATTTATTCCTCAACTATATTATAAATAATTTTGCGAAGATTTCCTGCCTTAATATTTCCTTAAATTAAACTATATTAACTATTATTCTAATTATTTTATAAGTAAATTTTTATAGCTAATATTGCGAAAAATCCTTCTATTATCATAAAAACAATAACTAAATTTCTTTCCGTAATTCCATTGAATATCCTCATAATCCATTGGGCAAACCCTACCGGACCACTTTCAGGACAATACAGTTTACCCCCTTTATATATGCCCCACCAATTTTCACTGGGAAATCTATTAAACGCTTTAAATAAAAAATCAATAAAATAAGGGATAATTAAAATAACACCGGCTGTTTGAAAGTTTCCAATTATTGCTACACTGGCCAGGGTTGCCCCGATAGAAAGAGTCCCCACATCACCAATTAATACTTTAGCAGGATACCAGTTATACCTTAAAGTAGCCAGCATGGAACCGAGTATGGGGAGCAATATAATGATAACTGTTATTTTTGATTTGATAATTGATAGAATTAAAAGGCTGATAAACATGACCAATCCCATTCCAATTTCCAGTCCATTAAAACCAGCCAGCATATTGACTGCATTTACTGCTCCCGTCATTCCCATTGGTAATAAGAATAATGTATAAAACAATCCAAAATCAATTTTACCGACAAAGGGTATTATCATAGTTGTGTGACCTGCCTCTAAAGCAATTAGGGGAAGAGATGCCAGTGCCGGTATGATTGCTTTGACAAGCTGAGGCATAGAAATTAAATCATCAATAGTGCCAATAATTATTATAAATAGTTCTACTGATAAAACAGTCAAAATAGTAACCAGGGGTACTGAAGGAAATAGATTAAAAAAGGTTTTCAAAGCAATTACCAGAATAAGGCCCAGACCAAACCCCAGTACCATAATCAATCCACCCATTTCGGCAATACTTTCATTTTCAGGCTTATTCTGGTTTTTTCCATAAATACCTGCTTTTTCTAATAAGGGAATGACCAGGGGTAGTGAAATAAAAACACTAATAAAGGAAGTAAAAAAAATTAATAGATAAATTAGCATTTTTTTTTCTGATGGAGTTAGTCCACCAAATATCTCCTTTTGACATCTTATTGAAAATCCTTTTCCAGGACTTGATATTCTTCTTTTTCTAATTCAGCTATGTCGCCAACTTCTTCAGGTATTTCTTTATAACCTCTTATATATTTTTTAATCATATCTTCCTGGTTTTTACTTTCAAAAAAACATTTAATCATACCTTCTATTGGAGCGTTCCTATTATTATTTCTTTTCCTTTTTCATTTTCCAATTTTTTAAAACTATTTTCATCAATAGTGATAGTGAAACGAATACCAGTAATTCTTCCAGCCCATTTAAAAAATAATCTATAAATATTAAAATAAAAAGAAATATTTTATATTCAACTGTTATGCTATTGCTTGTTAAAAGTATATAAGAATAACCATCCTTGTGACAGTTCTTTTTATTAGACTTATATATTTCTCAGTAGCAATTGCCCTATCAAAATGCTTCTCGAAATATTTTCTACCATTTAATCCATCTTCCCTGCTCTTTTTACTATCATTATAATATTCCATAATGCAATCTTCTAAAAATTGTGCATCTCCAATCTGCACAACCTTTCCACACTTTGCTCTTCTTATAATGTCAGTAATTTCACTATACTCTCCCACAATTCCGATTACAGGTCTTCCGCTGGCTAAAATACCATAAATTTTACTTGGAACTACCATTCCTTCAAATCCTTTTTCCAAGGTTACCAGAGAAACATCTGCTAAACCCAGACTATATGTTAAGTTTTCCCGTGGTTGATAAGGAAAAAATAAAAAATTATTTAACTCTCTTTTATTGATCTCATTCTTTATATATTCTTTCTTAATACCCTCCCCCACAAAAACAAAAAGAATATCATTATGCCCTTTTTTTTGTAAGCTATCTGCTGCATCTATTATAGTATCAAATTCATGAAGATAGCCAATATTACCCGAATATAAGACAACGAACTTATTTTCCAAACCCCATTCTTTTTTAAAATAATTACTTTTATCATTATTATCAATGACCTTAATCTCTTTTCCATCTGCCCAATTGTGTATAATTGAAATTTGTTGCCCTATTTTACAGTCCTTTATTATCTCCTTTTTTATCTTCTTTTCCATATATTCCCCAACCACTACAATTCTATCCATCTTACCAATAATATATCTGGATAAACTTTTTAAAACTGAGATAAAGGTCTCATTTTTTAATTTGTTCAGTTGTACAGCTAATTCAGGAAATAAATCCTGTATATTATAAATAACCTTACAATTCTTAAATACTTTTAAAATGACTCCATGAATAGCGATAAAAGGAGGAGTGGATAAAACTATTACCAAATCAGGTCTTTGAGAGAAGATTAAATTAAATAAAATAAATAAATGAAAAGTTAAATAATTGATGATTCTGCCAGCCATATTATATTTACTCAACCGCGTATTTCTCAGACGAACAATTTCTATTCCTTTATAATTTTCCCTCCTTTTAACATTCATTTCTTTTGGATATATTTCGGTAGGATTTCCGGTAACAACCTTAACCTGGTATCCTGCTTTCACTAAATCCTCACATAAATCCAGCAACAATTGGCCGGTAGCTGCCACTTCAGGATAAAAATGCTGTTCAATAACCAAAATGCTATTTTTCAATGATTATAATTTATCCTTTCCAAGAACTTTCTATTTTCCCTGTACCATTCTATGGTCATTTTTAAACCTTTTAAAAAATCCATACTAGCTCGAAAACCAAATTCCTTCTCAGCTTTATTTATATCCAATCTTCTTCTAGGTTGACCATCGGGTTTGGTAATATCCCAAATAATTTCTCCCTGAAAACCTGTTAACCCGGCAATAAGTTTGGCTAAATCTTTTATAGAAATTTCTAAATCACTTCCCAGATTGACAGGTTCACTCTTATTATATCTTTCAGCAGCCAAAATTATGCCCTCGGCAGC
>Ga0116143_10006455_pt1 | contig 10208 bp, 8 predicted proteins | sample AD_UKC034_MetaG_FD_89745 | JGI IMG/M metagenome (GOLD analysis project Ga0116143, IMG submission 89745) | Active sludge microbial communities of municipal wastewater-treating anaerobic digesters from USA - AD_UKC034_MetaG | ecosystem: Engineered > Bioreactor > Anaerobic > Digestate | place: USA...
CGGCTCTCGAAGCATTGAGGCGCGCATTTGCCGGCGATCCGTTCGTCCCCAAAAGCAATACTTCCTGATTCCATTGACCGATGTGTTGATACGATGGTCTAAGGGGATACCTGAGTAGTTACGTTAGATTTATGACCAGATGCAAGGTTTTCATCAATAAGGCACAGCCCGTTTACTTTAGTTCCAGCGTGCAATTCTTCTAAAGTCTGCGCAAAGGTTTCTGTGCCACTGAAGGTGTAGTAGAAAATCTGAGCATAACGGACATCAATCACGCTCAACAGCGCCGCTTGCTCTCCGGGGTTGAACTCCCCTGTGGCCAAGACGGTATATGCCAATATGACCGAAATGATAGTGAAGCTTGTTAAAGTGGCCAACCGAAATGATCTCATAAAGTCCTCTCTTCCATGTGTGTCATAGCCTTTACTTGCATATCACGCAACACATCTAAGAATAAATGCATGTCGGTGCTGTATTAATGTCAATCTTTATTCACTCGTCTAGGTTTGACTGTAGATATCACTTGCGATTCCAATTTTCGTTGCATCGCTAAAAAGCAATTTATCATGCCACACTTCTTCTCTTTAGTGTGGTCAGCAACAGAAGACTGGTCAGAATAATTAAAAATGAGATGTGCGAGGATCCGAGGAGAGACAATTGCGCAGGCGTTGGAGTCAAGGTAGGTGTTGGACTCCGTGTTGGTGTTTGTGTGCGTGTAGATCCAGGATAGGTAGGTGTCGCGGTAACAGTTGGAGTGCGCGTAGATGTGGGTATATGGGTCGGTGTTGAAGTTGGGGTTACTGTGGGAGTCATTGTCTCAGCGTGCCAAATGGCAGTGTCGATCCGCTGCCCAATAGGGAAGTCATCACAATATGCAGCAGTTATAAGGCATTCGTCGCTCACTTTTATAATATTGAGTTCGTCGCTACTTCCGGACAACGAAAATCCCACGCTTTCACCGCTGGCAAAATTACCAAATTCATCTGGAACCTCCGACAATAAAATGTCAATAGATTCAGAGTCTGGAGCGGAAGAAGATATGGATACACTCACATATTCAATAGATAATGGGTTCTCATTAAGGTCAGGATCCCAGACAACGACAGATGCTTGGTCCAGTTCAGAGTAATAATTACCGCGGTCAAAAAGAACCGTTCCCATGAAGGGGCAAGGCGTCGGGATAGGCGTGGGAGGCTCACTGTGCCAAACCGCTGTGTCAAATGATACACCAGTTGGTTGATCATCTGTATATAATAAGGTCACGACGCAATCATCACTCACAAAAATTAACTCATTGTCATCATCATTGCCAACGATAGAAAACCCCAGGTTTTGACCTGTTTTTGATGTCGCGAAGATTCCGCTATTCTCATTAGTCTCGGTAAGTATCAATGTAATCCCGCAAGGAGTTGGTTCGGCGCTGCTCGTGACTAGGACTTCTACTGTTTCCTCGATGGACGGATTTTCGTTCCGGTCACAATCATTAAGCAGTATCACTGCCTGATCGGCCGTCGTAAAAAAATCGTCCGCGCTAAACTCCGTTTCTCCAACGCAAACTCCGGAAAACGTCGGAGTCGGAGTTGGAGTAATTGGGGATTGTGTAGGGGAGTATGATGGATTGGTGGGTGTGGACGTTGGATCTGGCGAACATGTTGGTGATTTAGTCGGAGTCGGGGTTCGTGTAGCTGTCGCAGTTTGTGTGAACCAAGTCCCAGTGGGGGAAGGAGTGGCGCTCCTGGTAGCAGTTGGTATTTGTGTTGGGGATCGCGTATTGGTTGGCGTCGCAGAAAACCAAGTTCCCACTGGTGTGGGTGAAAAAGTGGGAGTAAAGACCGGGGTTGGAGAAAAACATGTCCCCGTTGAAGTTGGGGTTGCCGTTGGTATTATATGGTAATGAAAACCGCGGTCAACCACAAATGTATCGTGGACTCCCTCATTACTGGTTGTTATTTGTTGAAAATCTGTTAAATAATTTGCCACACTATTATCTCCAGAATTAATTCCTGGACTCGATGATTGATTGAGGTAATAATTATTTGTTGGGGGAGAGGTTGGATAAGGGCCAGGTTCATAGACCGGATCATTCTGAAATTCATGAGTTCCTGGAGTTGGCCAGAAGGCCGCAACAGTATAGTGTTGTAGATTCCAGATTATTTCGCAGTAATCCGTTCCTCCGCCGCCAATGTTGTAAACAAGATTGAAGTCTATATTTTCATTTATTTCACTTTCTGCGGTTCGATTCCTGCGAATGCCGTCGTAATTACCAGTAATAATGTTATTTTTTATATGACACCGCGCTGCGTAATCATCTCCAATATGGTCGAAAGTAATCCCCGCGCCGCATAAATATCTTTCTGCGCTAGCGAACGTTTGTCCAGTAATAGTGTTATTGTAGGCAACTAAGCAACTCCAAGTGCCAATTCCATACCTGACATTGTCGAAGATTAAATTATTTACAACTATCGGTGGGTCGATAACATCTCCGCTGAAGTAGATACCTCCACCATAGGAATAGACCCATGTTGGGTCAGGCGAGAGACCATTATGATGTATGATGCAATTGCGAATGATGGGCGATGACTGATTACACCAAATACCAGCGTAACCGCCAGTCAATTGTAGATTTTCGATTATAGTATCAGCCCCAAGGGAATCGCATTGAATTAAATAATTTTTCGATATCGTCTCATTTTGAATGATTGTTGTTCTCGCGTCATCGCCTTGCAGAGTGACTCCTTCTACCATAATAAGAGGGAAATTTTCATCACAATAGATCCCAGGCATAACGTGGATCACATCTCCTGCATTTGAATCTGCTAGCGCTTCTCCAATATGCTGGTAAGGCCAACTAGGATCATTGTTGCTGACTACTAGCACGCGAGAGGATGGACTATTATGTACCACTACAATGCATCGTGAGTTCAGATCATCGATGGATGATTTCAGATTCTCTCCATAATCCCAGGCTTCGACAGCTATTGTGTAAACTCCGTCACTTAATTGAGTAGTATCCCAGCTTCCTTGCGCGTCCAAATAATTTGGATCTCCGAACGGGTCAGTATTGTTTGACACGATGTACGATTGCCGTCCGGGATTAGAATGGTAAATGCTTCCATATGGTTGGCCATAGCGCGAATCTGTGGCATAGATTACTTCGACAGGAATATTTTCATATGAGGAACCGCCAAGTTGATTATAACCGGAATAGTTATTAGGCAGGAAGTCCACTCCATAGTTGCACACTGATGGAGCTGGAAAAGACATATTGAAAGTTCTATAATCCAAAAACTTACATCGCTGAATAGGCAGTGATTCAAGATTGGTCCCTTTATAGATACTATATGAGATGGATTGCACCCCGGCTTTATGCGAAGGTGTCGCTCCTTGATGATAAACGGCGGCGATAATATCAACCTTTCCAGATATATTATTCTTCTCAAGTAGGGTTGCCCTCCACTGGGCATTAGCTTCTGCATCATCTGAGAAAAATTCGATAAATTCTACCCTAGGAATTGAATAGGTGTCTATTCCCCGAGGATATGCTTCTGTCAACAAATCGCCTGGATTTCTGCAAGAAATACCTTCCCCCGGAAACCAATCATTTATCTGCACGTGAACATGAGAAGGGAATGATGTTGAATTTAAAAACCCTAAAGGTGTTGCACAGCTGGGATCATTTGGATCGTAGGAGCTGACAGAATCATATCTTCCAACACGAAGCAATTCATCAAGATGGCAATATGATATTCTCATACTACCGCTATAGGAGCGAACCCTTACGGTAGTGAAGATGGAATAACGAACATCAATTTCAATTTTGTCCACATATCCATCCAGGATTGGAAACACCTCGACATCGGATGGGGACAAGTTGGGTGTGATTCCAATATCGAGACCCCGATGGTATGAATTTCCTTCATCGAGATCTATCTCGAAAGCACCATAATGATTAAGGATGCTATGTCCAAAATCATCAATGTATTGCGGATCTTCTGCAGGAATAGGCCAATAGTAAAGTGGCCAATTACCCGGCAGATCTGCGCGGGCGATTTGCACACTAGTGGATATGATGAAAAATAAACTTAATAACATCTTACTTTTCAATTTGATACTTCCTTTCCAATAATTGCCCCCCAGAAATTATCTCTAAAATTAAGTTTATGTTATTATCTGAAAATGCCATATTGTGTATTGAGATGGATGATTCCATTTCCATCCTGCATAATTCTATTCCATAAATATCACAAATCAATAATTGCGAATTTGTTTTATCACGACCCTCGTCATTCATATAACTAATGATAATTGCTACCATCGTTGAGTCAGAAGAAACTGCAATGCCATCGACACTTGCATGTCTTTCCTTTTGATCTGACATCAATTTAAATTGACTAAGCAAACCCCCGTCGCGACTGCTGTAAAGATAGATGGTGTCGTTGACTGATAATGCGGAAGTTTGTCCATCATCCGTCAACGCGATACATCCTCCAATCCCCATATGCGTTACATTTAGAAGGATATTGCCTTCCCTACCTAATAAGGTCATACCCTGCGTCATGTTATTGATCCAATCGTTTCTTGTCTGGCATGGCTTACCAAGATCTATTTGATAAGATATTTGTATCACATCGCAATTTTTAGAAACATTGATTTTTCCTGGATCAGAGTAACCGATGGATGTAATCATCCGTCTCCAAACGATGTCTCCAGATACTGCCGAGAAGCAGACTGCTTCCAAGCATCGGGAATCATCCGCATCTGGGAAGTGACCTGCTGTGTAAGTTCGACCCTGCTCATCAGTAGAAGGTGCGTACACACCGCAAAACAAGTGCGTGGCGACTTTTTCATATCCGTTATTTTGTTTCTTCCTAATAAAGATTATCGATTTTGCTTGGCAGCCGCTTTCACTTTTGCCGTAGAATTGTATATATTTTGCATCATCAGATATTTCAATATTATATGCTAACAGTGCCCAGCTTGGAAGGTCCTGATTTTCGAAGAACTTCCTATCTATATGCCACAACAGCGTACATTCTTTGTCAAACAGGCTAATCTCATAAAAATTATCAACTGGATTTTGCGCTGCGACAGTAATGAATCTATTTGGAAGATAGTTCACTATTTGGGACCCTGGAGGCATCCTTTCGGAAAGCCTCTCAGGAAGATGATTAGTCACAAGCGCACGACTTTCTTGAAGATGTAAATTGACCGAAGTATGGCTAAGAATTAGGGTATACATGCTTAATAGCACAGCTTTTATAATTATCTGTAACATATCACATCTCCAATTTCCCATATCTATGAATCAAGACGATATCGAAAATTCGCTTCGTGATCCGGTACTGGAAACAAGTTAGTTAAACCATGCGCTAAATCTCCTGTTCTTTGTTTAATTTATGCATATTGAATATCGGATTTCCTTCGTCCAAGGCGGTTACAGTGTAGTGCCGAACGGGTCGTGCGTAACCTGCACGCGACGGCGCGCACCAAGACTATCCAACAATCCAACCGCTTATCGCGCCGGAGCGTGTCAGGTTCACGCTCGGGTTATGCCCAGTTATTAATTTTTACAATACACTTTCTGCGATTTTTCAATAATGTCCCCATTGAATAATAACGTAAATTCGGCATAATGAGCAGCGCCGAGGAATGACTAGATGAGGTCGTGACTTTGTCCGCTCCCAAGATTTTGCCGTATAAATTTCGATATCCTGCTATCGACAATATTCTGATCCCTTTCTCATATGGCCCGACAAATCAAAGATTGACCCTCCTCGCGAAAATCATTGATATATTTATCCGCTTCTTCTTGATCTCTTTGTGAAAACTGACAAAACCCTTATGTTTTTCTCGATATGCCATAATTAATCCCCCTTTTTCTCGGATTGAGTGATTTTGTGGAGTTGTTCCGCAAAAAGAACCATTTTAGAATTTACATTTTTTAAATCTGAAATTAATAACTGATATTCAGGAAACTCTTGTTGAATTTCTTGAGGTGATTTTTTGCTTTCAAGGTTAATTTCAGCTTTGTACCATCTACGAAACCTAGCCTGCCATTGAGTTAAATGAACTCGTAAACCTTCATTTAGTACGGTTAATAGAATATTTACGAGTTGGTGAGCATCACTATTATTGTTTTTTAATTCTTCTGCAGGAATAGTTTTTATTAATTTCCTAATTTCTTTGAAGACTTCATACCACGAATTATAAACCTCTTCTATCACATCGTTTTTTTCATCAAATGCTATCCCAACTTTCCTGGTAACAATTTCTGTCCATGCTTGGTGTGCAATTCTCACTATGTCATTCTTTGGAACAATTTTTACTTTACCTAAACCAAATGGCACTTCGATTTCTATTGGAGTCCAATTTTTAGATAGCCGTTTCCTTTTTATAAATATCATAATTACTAAAAATGATGCTGTGATGAGGTAACATAATGGGCCAATGGTTACCGAAACTTCACCAAAATTATTACATTTAACTATGATAACGTCTTTCAGATTAAGAGTCATGATCAATTCAGTGACAAACTTTATCATTACATTCTCCCTTTCTTGTAGCCGCGTGCCCGTTTACGTGAGTTTCCCCGTCTCTTGATCAACTCTCTCCGTCGCTCGGGTGAAGTCAAACGGATCGGCGATAACAAAGTTCCTGTCCCTATGATATTCAATCTCGATCTGCTTGATAAGCCTTTTGACAGTATCGTCATTGAGTGAGAATTTCCTATAGTTCCTAACATTATCGTAGCAAACGGATTTCAAATCGATTTTAGGAGCGCAAGAACCAAAGTAATAAAAGTGACTTGAGATAAGCACTTTGTCTGATCGTGTGTCAATCCTGAGGTTTTTCAAATTCGGCGAACCGTCTGCATTACTGTGATGGGAGTCTTCCTGAATCCATGCACCTGTGTTGGCATTCCGATGATATATATTGTCTCCGACCATCATCACCGAACTGCCGTTCCTGAGAGGTCTTTTTAGCCTGAACCTGCTATTGATCCAGTATTCATCGAAGGTCATCATTTCCGTGATTGCCATGAGATACAGACACTTTCCCGTCGCCTTCAATCGCACCCCACCGACACCCATCACCCAGTCACCAACTTGGGCAGACCTCCGAATATCTGGCTTACATGTCGCCAATGTACATACTCCATGAAAGGGATTCGGAGCGAATCCGAAGTCCCGACTCACAACGTAGATGAATAGGTATCTCTCGGTCTCTTCTAGCATACAGAGTGCTTTCCATCCATCCGCGCACAAGTACTACCATCGGGATTCTGGAAGGCAGGTTTTCCGTCTATTGCATTCATTATACTTGCAGAATCCCACCCGACCAGTGATGTCGCATAGAGTTCCAAGGAATGCGGAATATCGACCTTCTCTTTCATCCCTCGTTCGTAAACCCCTACAATGCGCTTCCCCTGTCTGTTAGCTTCTCTAATCTCCCAATCAACCCAGGGGCGGGCATGAGTTTCTTTGCCGACAAGAACAATGACTGTACCAGCCCAAGATATCTTAATTCTTAGCAGCCGCTTAATTACCGCGTCCTTGATAAGACCCTTTTCCAACCGCTCTTGGTTGGCCGGCTTGGCGCGAATTGAACTGTTTCTAATGTTGTATCCATTTCTCGCTAATAGAGAGGTCAATCCGTCTACATGCTCGTCATCCTTATGGTGATGGCTGATGAAAACATTATTGGTTTTACCATTACTCATTCTGCAGCCTCCATTATAGTTAACCAAGCTATTGCAGCTTGCCGAAGGTCGGCATCGGTGCAGGATTCTGCTAATTTATGGGCTAATCCGGTGAAACTATGTCGTCTTGCTGCGTCACTTGCGATGACAGTCATTACATCTTTCATTACGTTATGCCACGCAATTATCGACTAAAACTTAATAAAGGTTCCCGTACCATGCAAATTAAAAACATTTTCTCGACATAGCACTCGTTCAGCCGCTATTCTTTCTCCAATAGTGTAAACAAATTGCGGCTGAGAAACGAAATGGTCAAAATGTAAGATTCCGCCTTTGACGGTCTGCTTAAAGCAAGTCTCTAAGGCCGCGTATGAGGGTGAGTAGTTGTCGGTATCGAAGAAACTAAACATAAGAGACTCGTTCTCTAACACTCTGTAAGTGTTACATATATCACCTTTCACAACATTTATTTTGTGTCTGCGACAATAGTCCTCCACTTCCGTACAGTCGAAAAATTCACATTTAGAGTTACGATATAGGTCAAATATAGTTTTTCGACTCGGAAAACCATCAAAAATATCAAATCCAAATATCTTACAGTTATTAAAATTGAAATGTTTAAGGGTTTTTGCGATAAACACTATAGTGCCCCCTTTAAAAATGCCAAACTCAACAACATTTCCAGTGATATTGTTCGCAGCTAAATATTTTATTGACTGATATATATGGATTAGACTGTTTTCGTAGCCATTAGCATACGATTTTACCAAGCAAGATGATAAAATCTCATCGAAAATCGGATCGTGAAATTCAAAGTGCGCGGTGCCACTAAGTATTACGTCTGGAATTCTACCGTCTAATTCTGCGAACTGTTTTAGTGTTTCTTCTTTTTCGGCGTCAGAAGTCACTACCAAAACATCAATGTCTAAATCTCTTATTCTATCCGGAGCAAGGATTTCATGTTGGAAGATTTTCCTGCCTTGCTTTTGGGGATTCGAATCGATAACGCCACTAGTATAAGACTCAAGAATTCCGAGATTAGAAAGTGTTGATAGTAACGTGATACAATCCTCATTAACTCCCCAAAAAACAAAATTTCTTTTACCATTTGTAATTGCATCAACAATCTGTTTTTGCAAATCGGCACAAAATTCTCTATTCATGATTCCTCCAAAGGTTGCTACAACGTATTAACGAAGTTTACGAACCGATAGAATGGCTGAGGTTCTCGTTGTGAAATCAGTGAAATGTAATGCACCGCGCTTATAGATAAATCGGCGGCGAGTGTACATTTTCGAAAATCATTAGCTCGCCAATTTCCAAATATAAGAAGATCATCAAGTGATTTATAGCTGGTTCTGATCATTTCATAACAATCGGAATATTCTATTGCTCGTGCCCAATTTCCAGATGATTTATATCTTCTAATCAAAATACCAGCGACATGATCAAATCCCTTCAGGTTATGGCTGTATGCGTCTATGGCCTCAATGGGCGGGTAAAGTGATACGAACTCATGAAAAATGGATGAATAATTTTCTGCCAAATAAGTCAAATACTTTGCTGCATAAACAGCTAAATCTGCTAATGTATCAACAAGGGACTCATCTGTAGTTGCTTTTACCCCATCAATTACAATGGATTCAATACGGTCATATTTTCTCGAAATGTTCGCAAAAACACCGATGACTTCACCATGCTTTTTCCAACTATCCTTGTACAATAAAGTCTTCTTATAGTGAAGGATGCCTAATATTTCGTAAATTTTTTCAATAGAACAGGTTGTGAATGAATCAAATTTGTCTAGCAAAGGAAGACGTCTGAAATAATGAAAGTAATTTTCTTCTTGGATAGACAGTTTGATAAGGCTTTTGTAGTCAGTATTCCGAGTGATGTACTCAATTGCCGCAATTTTAAAATCATTTGATGGCAGAGCAGTGACAAGGTCTGCAATTTCCTGCAAACTAGCATTTGCTTTGTAGCGATTAAAGATATATAGCATTTGAGCGCAATTTTGCAGGAACTCGTCCTTAATTCCGGCAATTTCTTCAGGTGTATTGATAATCCCATCTCGGATTCTTCGTTCCCACTCGAACCACCGTAAAAGGGTATCATCAAACAATTCCAGTGGTGTCTGGAAGGGAGCATGGGTAAAACCAAAGTCGTATAAAGTTTTATCTTTTGCATAAGCAAGTATTTTTTGTGCGCGCTTGTAATGATAAGAATATAAATGAAAAGATGAAATGAAATAAGAAAAATCGCCAACTACACTATTTGTCCAGTAGGCCATCATTTCATGTAGAACGCTCCACTCAAATGCATTTATCCCAGAAAATCCCCACATCACATCATTGCTGCGAATAACAACGCTCATGTGGAGGCGATTATTACGGATAATAAAGTGCAACCAATTGTTGCAAGGAATATCCTTGCTATCCACGTAGTCCCTCGATGGGTCAAAAATAATCATTACGGCCCGTCTGCTTTGTGGATCCTGGTTTAAAATACAAGC
>Ga0116143_10006458_pt1 | contig 10208 bp, 5 predicted proteins | sample AD_UKC034_MetaG_FD_89745 | JGI IMG/M metagenome (GOLD analysis project Ga0116143, IMG submission 89745) | Active sludge microbial communities of municipal wastewater-treating anaerobic digesters from USA - AD_UKC034_MetaG | ecosystem: Engineered > Bioreactor > Anaerobic > Digestate | place: USA...
AGAGCGATCTCTATTTCGAGATCATTGACCCTGTAACAAGTGTATCGGTACCACCGGGAGAAGAAGGTGAGATTGTTTTTACCACCTTGACTACAGGCGGGATGCCCCTGATCCGTTACCGAACCGGGGATGTGAGCCGATTTCTTCCAGACCCATGCCTTTGCGGTACTATGTTGAGGAGGCTGGATCGCATCAAGGATCGTGTCTCCGGTTCTGTGGAGTTAGCCGAGGGAGCGAGACTCACCATGCCTGATCTTGAGGATGCATTGTGCCCAATTGAAGGGCTTCTAGGTTTCAGCGCCACGATTGACCGATACAGCACACAAGAACGGCTCACTGTTCGGGCTGAGTTCCTGGAATCGCACAGGGACGCTGCTATCCGTGCTCTCGACGCTGCATTAAACACATTGCCGGCGATCCGCGTAGCGCGGGCAACCAGCGCTCTTATAGTTTCTGTCGAAACTGGATCCGGCTACACCCTGGGAACAGCAGGACTGTCCAAACGAAGAATCCTTGACCAGAGATCCCTTTCCGTTGTTCCAGCCGAGCTTTGACGTAGCTGCCTATTCCGGTCGGAGGTCTCCACTGACTCCGTATGATGGCATATTTGCAACAGATGATTGGTTGGTAACAGGAAGAACATTTCATATTGTGTACGTGCTGGATGATTTCAACCGGGGGTTACTCGGTAAGGAAATAGACACATCTCTCCCTTCAGAGCGGCTCATACGAGTGCTGAAATTTGTTTCGGGAAAGCTGGCTCCCCTCACCGGGCCGAGCAGCAAAAAAAGGAATCAGCACACACTCCTGCTGATTCCTTTTAACCGCTTGATTTTTCTTGTATGCCCAAGAGAGTGATCGATTATCTGACATATCATTCGATGAGGGTTTTCTTATACGCCTTTTCGTGCAGCTGATACCTCAGATTCCAGATCATATAATCTAATCTTTTGATGAAGGCCGGTTCGGTGCATACCTAACAGTCTAGCGGATTCGGTTAGGTTTCCTCCAGTTGCTACTATCGCTTCCCTAATCATTTTTACTTCTTGATTGTATTTCGCCTCTCTAACCTTATTTAGATTAGAGAAGTGTTTCTTCGGCTTAGAGACAAGATTAAGCTTCAATATTGTGGTTATATCCTCCTCGCTTATAGTTAAAAATCCCTTGGAGAGGTCATCAATGTTTTTTCGGTTGATAGCTTTTTCCAATATGTTCTCTAGTTCCCTTACATTTCCGGGAAAATCGTATCTCCTGAGCGCATTCAGCGCTTGAGGAGAAATCGTAAGGTTGTGCAGTCCTAGTTCTTCGGTCTTTTGTTTGGAAAAAAATTCTACAAGCACAGATATGTCTTCAATGCGCTCCCGCAGAGGAGGCAGATCTATGTTTATCACATTGAGCCGATAGAGAAGATCTAGCCTGAATAAGCCTTTTTCAACTAATTCCTCCAAGTTCTTATTGGTAGCAGCTATTACCCGAAAATCGACCTTTACTGAGCTGCCTCCACCGATTCTGTCCACTTCTTTTTCTTGTAAGACCCTCAACAGCCCACCTTGCATTTGTAACGGCATGTCTCCAATTTCATCTAGGAAAATCGTGCCGCTATCAGCTAATTCAAATTTCCCCTTCCTACCAGTTCTTTGTGCTCCTGTAAAAGAACCCGGCTCATACCCAAATAATTCTGACTCCAATAATTCGCTTGGAATGGCAGAACAGTTTAATTTTACGAATGGACCAAACTTTCTCTTGCTCAAGTTATGAATGGCATGAGCGAATAGCTCCTTACCCGTACCCGTTTCCCCCGTCAACAAGAGATTTGCATTGGTTTTTGCGGCCTTTAGGGCTTCCTCTTTGACTTGTTTAAAGTTTTCACTTTCGCCGATGATATCTTCAAGCGAGTATTTAGAGTAGCTGATTTTATGAAGTTGCTTTTTGTAATAATTGAGTTTGTGTTCAAGTAACCCTATCTTCTTATTGATAATTGAGACATCTTTAACGTCAAAAAGGATTATTCCCACTGCTCCGATAACAGTGCCGTTTTTCATTAAGGGAAATCGGTGACAAACAAACTCCCTTCCCCGGTCCTGGATAACCGTGAGAAGTTCCTTCTTGCCGGTTTGAAGTATTTCCATGAATCCCTGGGCCACATCGGCGTTCATCGGCAATTCTGTAATATGCTTCCCGACTATGGTCTCCGGCGGAGGAGTTCCAAGATACTCGAAGTTTCTTTCGTTGGTATACTGAACGTATCCCTTTTCGTCCAGAATAATGAATCCTTCGAAGGCCTCATCCACAACGGTCTTAAGAACATCTGGCGTAATTATGGTAGAATTATGAGCCGTTCGTTTTTTCATAGAAGAGAGAAAAATATTGAAGATTATTATTTCAGAGAAAGTCAATAGCGAAAAATAGTGTAGAGAGGTTTCTACATTGTAGAAGCTATTCTACAGTACTGCTTTACACCCTCTTTCCGCCTTTCTCAATTATCTATCATGCTTAAGTCTGTTGCGTCCCGATAAAAAGTAACATAAATGCAGTAACATTAGTCGAGATGGCTAGATTCTCTTTTTCTTTGGAAGACTAAGACTCTGATTCAGTCAAAAATCCTTTACAGAAAAAACATAACAACACGAGTAACATACTCCAAGATACATGTTTCATACAACATTTTAGCCCAAAAACTCAAATTGTAAGCTACTGCAAATTAAAACGATTTTAAAGATGAAAATAAATATTTTCTGCTTGGCATGTATTCTGCTTTTGTATCAATTCACTTGACCATTAATGACAACAGCTTAAAGAAATATTATTTGACGACACAAATGACTACCTCAAAAGAGGTAAGAAAGAAGCCATGATACCGCCTGTACACATAAGGAAGCAGATATAGAGTGCACATCTTTGATTTAGATGTTAGTTACCAAATTAAACCCACGGTCTTATGCATGCTTGGCGACTGACTATTCCTTTATCGCATAAGGAGGCTATCAAATGACAAGTAAAAAAGACGAAAGAGATTGTGTGCAGCCGACACTTCACGTGTCCCGCAGGACGTTCACAAAGGTGGCGGCAAGTACAGTCTTGGGCGCATTTGCGTGCTCGGCGGGCAGAGCTTTTGGAATCTCCGAGGGGGATAGCTTGCTTGGCCCCTTGTCAGGTGATGCTGCCTCTACTGTAAGAGGATGGTGTGGACCGTGCCATGTACGTTGCGGTAAGCTGCTGGAAATGAAGGATGGAAAAGCGATATCGGTCAGGGGGGATAAAAACCACCCTATGAGCAGGGGCTTTCAGTGTCATAGGGGCATGACAAACATTGAGCACCTGTACAACAAGGACCGACTCAACTTTCCTCTTAAGAGAGACGGTGAGCGGGGATCTAATGCATGGAAAAGGATTTCCTGGAATGAGGCGCTCGACGAGATTGCCGATCGGCTCGGTGCGTTACGCGATGCTCATGGACCAGAAACTCTAGCATTTTTCCACGGGACGTATAGAACATACGGTTGGCCATTGAAGCGTTTTTTTAATGTTTTCGGCTCCCCAAATATCTGCGGTAATCAGTCTATATGCCGTTGCCCTTCATGGACAGTGGAATATGCAACATGTGGGTCCGCTCTTTCACCGGATTGGGGGCCAAACGCCAGGCTGGTAGTGCTCTTTGGTGCTCACCTGCAGGAATCCGTACTACCCGCGTGGCAGGGATTAAAGGAAGGAAAGAAGCACGGACTGAAGCTGATTGTAGTTGATCCCATGAAAAATGCTGAAGCGGATCTTGCAGATATTTGGCTGCCGGTGCGACCGGGAACCGATGTGATGCTCATGCTTTCATGGATCAAGATTATTATTGATGAAAAGCTATATGATCAGGACTTTGTGAATAACTGGTGTTATGGATTCGACAAACTTGCCGAGGCGGTAAAGAACCATTCCCATGACGAGGCTGCACGTATTACCGGTATCTCGAAAGACCTTATTTTTTCCTCAGGGCAAATGTGCGCACATGCACCAGCGACTATCTTCTCGTGGGGACTCGGCATCGACAGGCAGGGGGTGAATGCACAGCAGGCCTCCCGGGCGCGGGTGATCCTCCAAGCAATTACCGGAAATCTTGATCGGAAGGGCGGACAATTTGTCGGAAAAGACTCGAAGGCGATCATTACGGACTATGAAATGGAGCTTAATGAGAAGCTCAGCAGTGGACAAAGAAAAAAGCAATTAGGCTCCGACACGTACAAGCTCATGGCGTATCCCGGATGGGAGCTGATAGAAAAGGCGGTCACAAAGCTCCCGAGCGAGTATGCGCATCCGCCGGTGGCTGAATTCGGAGCATCAGCCCACGCACCAGCGGTGTTGAACGCGATGCTGACCGGAAAACCATATCCGGTAAAGGCCGCTTTTTTCCAGGCGAGTAACCCGATGGTGACATTGCCCAATCCGAAACGAACCTGTGAGGCTCTATGCAAAGCCGATTTGGTGGTAGTGGACGACTATTACATGACACCAACTGCCGCACTTGCCGATTTTGTGCTGCCTGCCGCCGGTACTCTGGAACGGTCCGACATTGCAGATCATTACGGTTTTGAAAGCTGGGCGATTGCATGTCCTAAGGCGCTTGAGCCGTTGTACGAAAGAAAAGATGATTACTATCTATGGAAAGAACTCGGAATGCGATTAGGCCAAAAAGAGCACTGGCCTTGGCAGACAATGGAAGAGGCACTTGACTACCGTACAAAGCCATTAGGGATTTCGTTCGCTGAGCTCACTGATCGTTATTGGATCAACAGTGAACGAAAATACGAAAAATACAAAAAGTACGGTTTTGCTACACCAACAGGCAAAATTGAGTTGTATTCAACGATTTTTGAGCAATTGGGTATCGATCCGCTGCCGGTTTATAAGGAACTGCCGGAATCGCTGCTGAGCGATCCCACGATAGTAAAAGAGTATCCTTTCATACTCTTAACTGGAACGCGTTTTATGCCCATGTATCATTCAGAACTCAGGCAGATTAAATCAGCAAGAAGATTGCGGCCGGATCCTCGGATGATGATCAATCCTGTTGATGCCAAAGAACAGGGTATTGTAGATGGTGCATGGGTTATCGTCGAAAACAGCCACGGAAGTGCCCGGTTTAAGGCAATCGTGACCAACAGGGTTCAGGAGAAAATGATCAGTGTAGAACACGGCTGGTGGTTTCCGGAAAAAGAAGCTAAGCTGCCGTCGTTGTATGGGGTTTTTGAGTCAAACTCCAACAGCCTCTGTCCCGACAACGAAGAATATTGCAGTAAGGAAATCGGCACATGGCCATACAGTGCTCTTCTGTGCAGGGTGCGTAAAGCGTGACATACCCAGTAGCTGTTTTTTAAAAAAAGTAGCGGCGATGCAGCGGCCCTGTGAGGATCTTGGGATTTAAGGGTGCGTGGGTAACGAAGTATGCAGCCCCTGCAATGGCTGAGCAGTTCTTATGTATGACTACAACTGCTGGAACCCACGGTACACGATGGTTGACGATTTTCTCCGCTTTTTCGCAAAGGCTTTTTGGAGAAATCTGTCTGTGGCGGAAGACAATGAAGATGTAGTTGTCTGCGTTCACGGTGCTGTTGGTTATTCTCGGTCTAGTGCTGGTAAGCCGTGAACAGTGTAAGACCTTTTCGATTTTGCTGACCTTTTATTTAGATTAACATAATCAGTATAAGCGAGATATTGATAAAACTCCAGCTCATCTGTGATATGAGACCTCTCTACCTTTCCATTCAGATTGGGGCTGCGAGATTTGATGGAGACATGCCGGATTCCTAGATCCTCAACTCCTCTGTGACAATATAGTTGAGACATTTACTGCTTGCCAAATGAGTGAAAGGCGGCATAGCCGTGGGGAAAAAAGATAAAGGCAGATCCGATGATTCACTCTTGCTCACCGCAGATGCTCACGTGCTCAGAGGTGCCTGTGATCAATACATCGATACCTGACCAGTAGTCGAACACTACTCCCACAGACGCTTTACTACCGCTCAGTACAAGCTGCTGCGGGTGCTGGCACAACGAGCCGTGGTACGTGCGGCAGCCTTCAGCACGCGACCGAATTGCTTCAAAGGCAAGATACCACTCTTGGCAGTGCCACCAGCGGCACGGATCAATCGGTACGCAGTACCCTGCAGAACCAGGAACTGTGCGCCTGATCATGCTTCTCTTACTCTTCGATGAAAGTGTCTCATGTTTGTTCCACGTTCCGTTAATCCTTATCTGCTTTGAAATCTTTTAGGCGGCTTAAGTTTGGGGCTAGGAAGCGATGATTCGAAAACCAGTGAAAGGATCAGCAGAAGCTTGGTTCAGGTTTAATGATTCAGTGAAGAATGTGAGTGAACTCCAGGAGCTTGTAGAGCTTATCGAACTATTTATCAATGAGAATTACGAAGGAATCATTCTTCTAGACGCAGAAGGGGTCATTCAGTATACGAACCGTAAACATGGTGAGTATTTTGAAACTCCTCCGCGATCAGTGCTGCACAAACATATCAGTGAAATGGCAAGCCCTGAAGTCGCTCAGGGCTTTATGAACGTTATTCGAACGGGCGAACCTGAACTGCTGTGTATCCTGGAGGATGGCGGGCGGGAGTTTATCGCCAATCGATGGCCGATCAGGAAGAACGGTAAGGTGATTGGAGCTGCCGGCATCGTTCTTTTTGATATTAAAGAGGTCGATGTCATAAACAAGAAGATGACCCGTCTCGAAGCTCAGCTTGCGTATTACAAAAACGCGCTGAAGGCCATATGCTCAGCCCGTTACTCCTTTGAGGATATTATTGGTGAGAGCGTAGCTATCAAGCAAGCAAGAGAGGAAGCAAAGAAAGTAGCCCAAAAGGATGCCCACGTGCTGCTGATCGGCGAAAGCGGCACCGGCAAGGAGCTCTTTGCTCACGCCATTCATAATCAAAGCCAGCGAAGACTCGGTTCTTTTGTGGGAGTAAACTGCTCAGCAATACCACAAGAGCTGCTGGAGTCAGAGCTGTTTGGCTATGAGCCAGGATCTTTTACTGGCGCCAACAAGGGTGGGAAGAAAGGGAAGTTTGAGCTGGCACACAATGGGACGATATTTTTGGATGAGATAGGAGATATGCCGCTGCAGATGCAAAGCAAGGTGTTGCGCGTGCTACAGGAAAAAGAGATAGACCGCATCGGGGGGACGCAACCATTTCGGGCGGACTTTCGGGTGATCGCAGCAACGAATACAGACTTGGGAGAGCTGGTAGAACGGGGGGCGTTCAGGAAGGATCTTTACTACCGGCTGAATGTGCTAAAGATCAACATCCCTCCATTACGGAAACGAATCAAAGACATAGAGATTCTGACGGAGAGAATTCTTAAACAAAAAGGTCAGGAGCTAGGGTTAGGGAAGATCAGCATTGAACCTGCTGCGCTGAGAGTACTGGAACGATATCGGTATCCGGGAAATGTGCGAGAACTGATAAACATTGTGGAAAAAGCGATAAACCATTTAGACACAGACAACCCGCACGGCACGGCTTTGACAATAACCGAAGAGGATGTAACCGCGGTATTGAGCATTGAATCTCCGCTCCGGCAATCTTTGCAGAAGTTAAGCCAGCTTAAAGGCATAAAGCAGGAGCAGGAGGCGCAGCTGATTCGAGAGACGCTACGAGCGGCGGCGGGGAATATTACCAGATGTGCAGAGATGATGGGCATCCACCGCACCTGCCTGCATCGAAAAATCAGACAGTACAACCTGGAATATGAGGTGCAGTCTGCTCGAAGATCGAATTAGCTGCCAATGACTCTGTCATGAGGTTTTCGTCGCCACATCAAAACGACACGACTCGTTCCCCAGAAGCTTACACAACAAAAAGCCAGGTACCCCTGCTCCATCGATTGTATGCCAAGAACACCGGATTTGTCGTATCAGCAACGGTGCACTCAGCGCGGCGTCCGAATCACGCTACGGTGCTCGATAGACCGTTGCCCTCACTGATGGAACCGGTATACCATGCTGTATCGACATTCGGTATCAGCGTAAGACCGAGCACAGCAGTGCACAGCACTATCAAAGTGGTTACTGTTTTCATGTGGCTTGCCCCCCCTTTCCATAGCGCCTTGTTCTGGTAAAGACTCCCGGCGAAAAAACCGCTCACGCCCCCTTCCGGGGATTGGATTTTGGTTGAACTGAATTGTTCAGCTAGGCAGTACCTGTATTCCCTTACCTTGGTGCTTCAAGAGAATAAGAGGCTTACTTCTATTTGCGTTTAGTTCGCCGGACATTTAAGGAAGAGTGGGTGTGATCCTGATAAAGGATCACACCCGTGAATAGAAGTCTCTAGCACACCAAGGTTCAGCTTTTTTTTCGTAGCCTAAGGAGCGGGAGCAGACCCGTACCGAGAAGCAGTACGCTGGCAGGCAGAGGAACCGGACTCGCAGTTGTCGTCCAGGTTGCGTCGGTGATAGCCGTTCCAAACGGATTCATTACTACCAGCCCCGTCGCCGCGCTAAAAGTGTTAGTAGATCCGGGATTGCTGGTTGTGAAATAAGCGGTAGCAATCTGAGTAGGGTCGGCGCCAAAGGTGCCGCTTACATCCCAAAATGCTGGTGCCTGAGGAGACGGAAGCCAATCATAACACAACTTATTCGTCCCATCCACAGACCACGCTTCCATATCTGCAATATCAGCAGCCGTGAAAGTGCCATCTGCTGTTGGTGTAAAACCATCTTCAAATGTCAACACGATGATCCCCTCGTAGGCAACACCCGCTGTCGCTCCTATTCCACCAGCATTAGAAGGGAAGGTCAACGGCATGCCAGGAACACTTATCGTTCCATCGAGCTCGTAAACCATGCCCGCCTGTCCAGACCCAATTGCGCCGAACAGAATACAAACTACGCCAAGAATTAATAGCAATTTCCTCATGTCTTCTCTCCCTATAATAAATAGGTTTCCAATAATCAATACACACTTCCCTTAGTCGTGATGTACTCGGCATCACCTCCTTTCTGCCTGATAGGTGAATTTTCTGTGTCCTCCCCCTTCTTATCTCTCCTCCCTGTTTAATGCTGGTATTTTCGCGTCCTCCTTTTTCCAGATGTGCCACAAAAAACCCGAATACCGCCCGTTGCAACGGTATCCGGGTTTTTACTAATTGTACGCGCCGCGGGGGGCCTAATCCCTCAGCGCATCCAACGCTTCATTGTGATTTCTTATCAGCCCCTGCTTCTCTTTTAACTTGATAGCGGGCCAACTACTGCATTACATAAACTTCTTACCCCACCTCATCACTTCCAGGTACTGAATAAACACGTGCAAAAAAAAGAACCATTCCCTGACTACTCAAGGTATGATTCTAATCTTTCTTACGTTAAACAAGCGACTGACGCCGTAAACGACTGACAGTGTCAAAAAAAGATATGCGCGTCTCCCACTTTCTCTCCATCCCAATCCTTACCCTCAACTTCACCGCCAATAAGTACATCTTCTACCCGGCCATCAAGGCATTATGCCTTAGCAGATCATTTGGTTGACCTTTTCTGGCTTAAGCAGTTGTTCTTGAATTGGTCGATTCACATATAGAGCAACTGGCTCATTCTGTACCTAGTGCAAGCAACATGCCTTTGACTGTGCTTTCGCATCGATACTAAAACATCATGAGGTTTCAACTACTTCATGGTACTTTCAAATATAAGTGTGTTATTAGAAGTTGTTGTCTTTGTAGCAATCACCCTACTGTGTAGACGGATTTCAACAGTAGTGCTGTGGTAGGTGAGATATATACCGCTTAACAAATGCGTGAAGGGCGGCATAGTGACAAAAGACGAAAGCAGATCCGATGATTCACTCTTGTTCACCGCAGATGCTCACGTGCTCAAAGGTGCCTGTGATCAATACACCGATACCTGACCAGTAGTCGAACACCAATCCCGCGGATGCCTAATTGCTTAGTACAAGCTGCTGCGGGCGTTGGCACAACGAGCAGTTTGCGTGCGACTGCCATCAGCATGCGAACGAATTACTTCACAGATAAGCTACGGCTCTTGCAATGCTACCGGCGGCATGGATCAATCGTCCGCAGTGCTCCCGCGGCACCAGGAACTGCGAACCTGATAATGCTCCTCTGACTCTTCGATGAAGGCGCCTCATTTTCGGTGAAACACGTTTCGGAATCATCTCCCGAAGATGCTTCTGGTGCTTAGCTGGACAATAACTAAAG
>Ga0116143_10006459_pt1 | contig 10207 bp, 6 predicted proteins | sample AD_UKC034_MetaG_FD_89745 | JGI IMG/M metagenome (GOLD analysis project Ga0116143, IMG submission 89745) | Active sludge microbial communities of municipal wastewater-treating anaerobic digesters from USA - AD_UKC034_MetaG | ecosystem: Engineered > Bioreactor > Anaerobic > Digestate | place: USA...
AATCGCCCCCCTCCGCGGAGGGCGCATGGTAACACGAATTTTCTTAAGCTCATCCTGATAATTGTGCGTTAGGGGGAAAGGTGCTCGACCACTATTTTTATCCCGATGCCAATCAGCACCAGCCCGCCAACCGCCTCCATCCGGCGACCAAACCTGGCCCCCAGCCGGGCACCAGCCAGCATTCCTACGGTGGTCAACGCTGCGGCTACGATCCCAATCACCACTGCTGGCGCCCAAATCCGCACATCGAGCGCCGCGAAACTTAGCCCCACAGCCAAGGCATCAATGCTCGTTGCTACCGACAGGATGACGAGCGACCAACCCTTGGTCGGATCGAACGTTGGGCAGGCATCTTCCTTTTTCTGCAGCGCTTCATAGACCGCTTTCCCGCCAATCGTTATCAGCAGGGCGAACGCGACCCAGTGATCCCACGCTCGGATCAGATCGGCCACCGTCAGGCCGGCGATCCAGCCCAACACGGGCATCAACGCTTGAAACAGACCGAAATGCCAGCCGAGCCGGAAGGTTTGCCGCCAGGAGACCTTGCCCAAACAAATGCTCGTCCCAATAGCGACGGCGAAGGCATCCAAGGCTAAGCCAAGCGCAATTCCAATGATGACGTAATAATCCAGGTCCATGCCGCACGACCTCCCCGCGGACGGGCGCGGATGATACCGGCCTAAGCCGGGGTTGCAACCTTTTTCCCCGCCACAATTCGCCGTCACTGTCGGCCAAAACTCCGCCAACGCATACGGCGAACAGCAGTAGCCGCGCGTTAGCCCGTGCGGCGGGCGAGCTGACACTCGCGTCCGCCGCCGGCGGCATAACGGCGGGCTGCTGCCAACGTTGCCGTTATCCAGCTCCCAGAGGACTGGCCTGGCTGTTATGGCTACTTCAACTCGCTTAACGCTTTTTTTGCCCGGTCGTTTCTCGATAAGTGGCGTAATGCCTGCTCGAAGCGCTTTCTCGCTTCTTCGACCGATCCTTGGCGCTGGGCAACAACACCGAGGATATAGTTGAGGTCGGAGAGCACCGGTTGCCTGTTCGCCGCCAACCGCAGAGAACCGACATCGAACCGCTGCAATTTGTCGCTTGGCGGGCCCTCGGCAATCAGCCCGTTGATCTTGGCCAAAACCTCAGGCTCCTGAGCGTTCTGTTCCAACGCCAGATTGAGCGTCTCTTCCCATTGGGCGTTTGGATCAGTCGTCCGCTGCAGACCCAGCTCGGCGACTTGCCGCGCTTCGGCCAACTGGCCCTCGTCAAGGTACAGTTCAGCCAGCCGCAGGAGAACGACCGGCGTGTCGATTTTGTTCTCATAAGCCTTGGTTAGGGCTGCAATCGCCTCGCGCCTCTTGCCTTGACGGCGCAACGCATCGCCGTATTGCGCCCAAATCAAACCATTGTGCTCCGTAACCCGCGCCAATCCATCGCGGAATAGCAGATCTGCTTGGTCATGCTCGCCCAGCATGGAATGGGCGACCGCGCGATTGACAATCGCATCAATGAAGTTCGGATCGATTCTCATCGCGTCCATGTACAGAGGAATAGCCTTCGTGTATTCTCCCTTCCGCATGTAGTCATCGGCATAATCCTTGACACTCTTAGCCTCTGTCCGCTTACCGCGGTCTCGCGCAACAGTGAACCACTCGGGATAAAGCGACTCAAACGCGCCGAAGACAGCGAATCCGATCAGGCAGAACCAGATAAAAAACAACACATAAACGATGCCGCGCTTCCCGCGAGGAGGGGACGCAGGCGGCGCCTGTTCCGGCTGTTTGGCCGGTTCACGCTTAGCACGTGGTGTGGATGACGCAGAGGACACGCTTTCCCTCCCGTTGCAAACGATTGAACATCTCGCAGGCTTGCTTCGTATCGACGATGATGACCTGCATCATCTTATTTTTGAAGTGGTTGTACTGAAAGACCGATCCGTAGTTGATTTTGAAGCCGCGCCCGCCGACGCCGGAATAACCGGTGCCAATCAACAGAATATCGGGATCCCGTAACAGAAAGAATTGATTATCGCGCATATTGAAAAAGTGCTTTTTATCGACAGGGCGTACCAAGCCATCTGTTGACACGAGCAGATCAAAGAACGGGACCGGTATCCCGTTGTAAACGACCAAATTGTGTCCGTGATACACGAAGCCATCATCGCGGTAGTACACGAACGAGATGGCTAACGCGACGATTGCCAGCGCTCCGACAGCAGCCATGCTCCAGCCAAGCCATTTCCGTTGGCTAAAGTGAAGCAGCGCGAAGAACACCACAAACGTGACTGCCGTCGCCGACAGCACGATCCACCAATACTCCTGTTCGGATAACAGCGAGCCATACACCAATAACATGAATGAAAACGCACAACTGAACACGATGACGCTCGGCACCGATTGCACGTAATCGCGCACATGCGGATGACGGATTTTATACCAGTTCTTCAGCCAGTCGCGAGCCTCTGGCACGCCAAGGGCCAGCATGACAATACCGACGCTCGATCCCCAGCAATCCTTGCCCACATCTCCCAGATCGAAGATCCGGTTGCTCAGGTGCAGTTGGAAAAATTCGTCGAAGATGGAGCAGGCGAAGGCGAACACGGCGGTTCGAAACAAAATGACCGATAGTGGCACACCGCGCGGACGCAAATCGCGGAAGACCATGAACGCAAACAGGCCATAGGCGATGTAATGCCAATTATGCTGGAGATCATAGAACTCGTGACTGAAGTAATAATCGGCGATCTGTTGGGCAAACCAGACCATCGCCAGTCCGGTGAGCGCGGCGATCACGCGCAATTTCGTTATTTGCCGCCGATAAGTAACAGCCAAGGCGACGACCGCGGCAATCGCGATGACCAGCACGCCGGGAATCTGGATATCCCGTAGCGGAATCATCAGCCGCGAGAGCATGCCGATGGTGTCTTGTAGAAAGTGCCGGAGCATAATGAACGGGGTCATGATGAGCAACCCCGCGTACATCTCCAGGTGGATCCGTGTGGAATCGATCCAATGAACCGTTGCTGCTGTGCGTGGAGCGCGCCCGCGTGCCTTTGCCATGTTGACCAGTGTCCGCAACAGAATCCGCGGTGTCAAGTCACGACAACGCGAGAAGTCCGCTCACTCCGGCTGGAAGCACACCCGTTCTATGGCCTCGCCTTACGGGAGAACGCGCCCGCTGCGGCATCGAGCCAGCGCGGCAAGGCAGCGAGCAACGTCTGGAGCACTTGGGCTGTGCCAGCGAGATAAACATCGATCCGGCCGTCATAGGCTTCGCCGCCGTTCGGTCCGACGAGATCGGTAACTCCGCGCAAAATTAGACACTTGACTCCATTGCGCGCCGCGGTCCAGGCGATGGCGCCTGACTCCCAATCGCCGGCAACCGCTCCATATTTTTTGCCTAATTCGCGGGCATCGTCGGGGAGCAGGTCTCTGTCTCCGGACACCAGTAGCGTAGGTAATACGTCGCTGGGATAAGGATGAGCGAGCCAGGTCAGATCGAGATCGGTGGTATAGTAGTTGAGGTGTTCGACAGGATCGCCCATTTGCTCGATGATGTCGTAAACGACTGTCCGTTTGGCCAAAATCATCGTGCCGCGGTGAACCATGCCGTCGAATCCGCCGCAGGTGCCAAGGTTGACGAGGAGATCAGGCTGGCAATGATCGATGATGTATTGAGCCGAGGCAGCGGCGCTAATTTTTCCCCAGCCTCCTTGGAAAAACAGGACCGAACGGTTCTGAATCCGTCCTGCCGTTTCCAAAAACCATTCTCCAAAAGGAGATTTGCCTAGTTTGCGGTTAGGCAGGAGTTGCTTCACTGCATCCCATTCGGCGTTCGCCGAGATGACAACAACGACTTTTGCTTTGGGCACCTGCTCCATAAACTTCGCGTCTCGCCTCCGCCGTTCTCCTCGAGTGATTAGTTTCGCTCCGGCACCGTGACCGCTGGCCAATGTCCCACAGCGCCGGCGCGGTCGCTGGCCCGGATGAACAGCCGGAAACGGTCAATTACTGACAAACCACTGGGTACGTCAATCTCGAAGCCGAACAGCATATCGCCGGCAGCGCCGTCGCCATGAGCGCCGTCATCGGCGAGGCGCCAGCCTGTCGTTGCGCCGCCATCGAGCAGCACTTCGACATTCGCGATATCGTTTTGGCCATCGGGATCGATAACGACGGCCCACAACGCGAGGGTTGCTCTGGAATTGGCCGACAGCCGAGTGTTGGCCAGACCGGCGGCCCAGATGACCGGCGGCTGGTTTCCCGCCGCCGGCGTAGGCGTGGGCGTGGGCGTGGACGTCGGACTCCCGCCAGATGTCGGGGTCGGCGAAGGCGAGTCTATAGCTGTTGGCGTTAGCGTCGGCGTAGGTGTTGGCGTAAGTGTTGGCGTGGGATCTCCCGCCTCAATCACCGTGAGCGGGATGACGGCGGCAACTGTCGCGCCCACATCGTCGGCGACCTGGCAGGGGAGTTGGTACGCGCCAGGCGTGGTGCCCGCCGGGGCAGTCCATAACACTGACCAGCGTCCATCACCCGGCGCCACGTCACCGCCGCTGCCATCATCAGCCAGCGCGACCTGGCTGAATCCGAGCGGCCCAAGATCGACAACGGCAGAGGCGATCCAGCCGTCCTGATCAGCGGCATCGACGGTGAACAATGTTTGCGCCATTCCGCTATTATCGACCCAATCGGGCGCCGCTGCCGCCGCGGTGATCTCCGGCGGCAGATTGGCATAGCGGGCGTAGGCCAAGCCAACCCGGCCAAAGATCCGGCCATCACGGGCTGTCCGCAATAATGCCAGATACTCCGCCGCCGCCCACGACAGCGGACCCGCGGCGTTGGATGCCTGGCCTTCGCTCAATCCCATCGATGGCAGATCGGCCTGATCCCAGACTTGCTCGGGGAACAGTCCGCCAGATAACGCTTGCGCCTCATACGCCGCGAAATACATCGCCGCATCGCCGCCCGCCGCCAACACTTGCTGCGCCCGTTCGCCGGTGAGCAACGGCCAGACACGGCCGATGCCGGTGAACGCTGGGGCCGCGAGATATGTGCGGCCATCAGCCTTCTCCCCGTAGCCGTCGTGATTATACCGGTGAAAGCCGATGCCGTTGACCAACTCGACCGCCGTCCCCGCCTCGGACTCGGGTAAGGAATCAAGAACGCGCGGATCCGTAGGCCGCCGGATACCGACGCGGACTAATTCCAAAAAGTCAAGAGAAACAATGTCTTTCTCGCGATGCACCCCGCCGCCGGAGTTGATTTCGATGGTGGCGTTGTCGTCGGGATCGCCAGTCTGATCGATCCGCACGTAATAGCGCCCGTCGCCTAGCCCGCCTGTGACCGTGAACGTCCGGTTGTCGATCTCCGCTTCGAGTTGATCGGCCCGGTTCAAGTAACGGCTGCGCGAGGAGCTATCGCCGGCGGCGCTGGCACAATCCGCGGCGCAGATCAGGCCCGCGGTCATATCGGCCAATGTCGCAGGCGACCAGCCGAATTCCTCCTCCCACCGGTCTTGGCTCGATTGCGGCTGCGCGGCAGCGAGAAAATCAGCGGCGGGTTTGAGGAATCCGGGATACATCGCCACGATCTCGCCGTCCTGCAACGCGCCGGCTGTCCGCCACAGGTGCCATGCCAGCAGCAACGGCGCGGCAGTCTCATCTAACTGCTCGTTCTGCCAAGGATCCCGCGCCCCATCGACATAGGCGTGCTGCGGCATACTTCCATCGGCGTCGCGGTGAATCTCTGCCATGTGTTCGAGACAACGGCGAGCGCCAGCGTTATCGCCGGCGGCGAGCAGTCCTAGGCCGGTATGGTACAAATCACGGCCCCAAATTTTCTGATATGTCCGCCGTCCTTCATCCTCATCTTGCCCCCAAGCAAATGACGGCGCGGCCACGGCGGCGCCGGCAAAGGTTTTATCCTCGGCAGCTGCCAGCGTCTGCCACGCGGCCCGGAATGCGGCGCCGCCATCTCCCGCCCATGGGCTCAGGTCCAACAATCCGGCGGCGTAATTCGTCCAACCCGCAATGAACTCCTGCTGTAGCGCAGCGAACCCACGCTCAGTTATCTCTGTCCGCGCCTGAATTGCCGACGAAATCGCCTCGCCGTGCGTCTGGCCGAACGCGAGAAACACCTCGAGCGGCACACTGACCGGCGCGGCGAAACCCACGAGCGCTCCGACGTGGCCAGCCCCTGCCCGGTAATAGAGGCCATCAAGGTGATACGGCGGTCCGGCCCGAAGATCCGCCAGCGGATCGCTGGCCGAACCCTTGTACCCGCAAGAGAAGGTGTCCCAATCGCCAGCGCTGCCGAACGCCGCGTGCGCATCGCGGTCGGAAAACACGAGCAGCGGCTGCCGCTCCGCCTCAACGTAGTCCACGCTGTCGTCTGCGCCAGCTAACCGGAGGTGCGGATCGAGCCAAAGATAGACCCGGACATTGTCTGGCGCGCCTTGCAGCACATCGAGCGAAATACGGAGGAACAGGGCGTTGAGCGCTGTGGCCGTCACTGGCTCCCACATGATGCGGAACCGTCCGGCGCGGTCAGTCTCGGTGACGCGGTAGGCGGGAGCGTCGGGTGACAGCCATTCGATGTCATGCGCGCAATCCACGGTAGAATCGGCGAAAAATGTCGCGCCGTCGGTGACGAGAAACCGGATTTCCTTGAACGCCGGTAGGTCAACCCGCGGGAACGCGGTCTCGGCCAGCCGGCCATCGCCAACCGTAAACCACACGGCGCTTGGCCCGCGTGAGCTGGCGAATCCTCGTTTGCGGCCGGGCGTCCAGCGGCTTGGAGCGCCGGGCGCTCCTGGCGGCGCAGCGCTGTGTCCGGGCGGATCGGCGGGGTTGACCGTAAGATCGAGAGTGACAATCGCGCCCGGTGCTAGTTGAACCGGGGCTGACACTTCCGCGCCTGTTCCATGCCTGGCCAGCACGGTGACTGTGCCGGGATTCAACCCAGCCAGCCGGTAATAGCCCTGCGGTTCGGCGGTACCAGCAGCGAGCGGCTGCCCGTCGCGCAGACAGAGCACATCAGCGCCGCCCGCGGGCTGTCCGCTGCCCGCGATGGTGATTTGACCTCGGAGTTCGGCCAGTTGGCCTGGTTGGCGGCCGAATAAGGCGAGGATGTAAGCGCCGGCCCCGAAGCCCATCATCGGATACGCGCCCTCATAATTGGCCGACACTTCATCGAACAACTCGGGAATGACGTTGAAGTTCTCGAGCGCCTGCGCGGTGACCCAGGCGATGAGCGCTTCTGCTTCGTCCGTCCGTCCCGCTTGCCGCAGCGCTTCGGCGATGCGCATGTCGATGAACACCCACTCTTGCTCATCGTACCAATCGGCGGGCACTAACGGCCGGCCGGTTAGCCGCTGATAACCATGGTTTGTCGCAGCAATCCACAGCCGATCACGGAAGGCGTCCAGCGTCGCGCCCGCCACCGTTCCGCCGGGGTGAACGAGTCCCATGCCAATCGCCTCAGCCATCGCGCCATCGAGATAATCCGGATAGCCAGCGGCGCCGATTAACTCCATGCGGCCGTTGATCAGGTTGGTCATTATCGCCCGGTGTAACGCGCCGGCCTGGCCGGCGAGACGCCCAGCAGTTGCAGAATCGCCCACGGCCTCGGCGGCAGCGGCGAGCCTGTTCACGCCCCACACACAAACGATGTCGCTAAAACCATATTGCAGCGCTTGTGATAAGTGGCGCTCCCAGCAACTGGAATCCGCCCGCAGCAAGCCGTTAGCCGAGACTGCCGCCGCCACCACATAGGCTGTCCGCCGCAGCAACGCGTCGGTATGCTCGTGATAGAAATCAGCATCGCCGCTCGCCAGCACATACTCCGCTACTGTTCCTAACAACAGCCCGAAATCATCGAGCTCGATGTTGGGATCGTCGCCGCCGTCGCTCTCCTCCAACCCGGAACCATAATAGCGGCAGACGGACGGAGCATAATCAACGCCAAGACCGTAATCGACGTTGTTATAAACAAAATTCCGGTAAGCGCCTGTTTGTCCGCTGAGATAGAACGCCAACGCGGCGCGAGCCAGATCGAACGCGCCGATTTTAATCAACGCCTGGATGGCGTAAGCGCCATCGCGGACCCACGTGATGTTCCATTGGCCAGGGGGAAGGGAGGCAGGGATTTGTCCGTGAGGACGGAAATCGCCAGAATTGGGTTCGCGGCATTGAGCCATGCGCATCATCGCCGCCTGCTGCTCGAACACGGCGGCTTCGTCCGCGCTCAAGCCTTCAGGACGGGTAAGGCCAGCCAGCCAACTGCGCCATTCCGCCCGTTCATCCGCCAACAATGCCGCCGCGCCGCGCCCGTTGATGTAACCGCTGACTGCCGCCAGGACATCGTTGGCGTTCGTCGCGCAATATCCGATGACGGTGCCACCCCAGGCGAATTCCCCCGGCCCCAAAGCGGGCACCGACCATTGAAACGCGCATACCCGGTTCGGGCCGACGGCGATGTAATCTCGATTGGGCAAGGTGTTGCCGTTCTTCACAATCCAATAGGGATCTTCCGCCGGATTATCCGTCGACGTCGCGTGCCGTTCTGGCGCCGTCACCGCAACGTACGCCAACACGTGATTAGAATCGGTGGACCGCTCGATGAACGCATTGCTGGCCGAGTGCCATTGAATTGTCTCCTGATTGTTGCCAGGATTTGGCCGACCAGCTCCGGTGCGAAAATTGTAGAGTCCGAACAACGCGTTGTCGGAGATGGTGGTGGAACCGGGATTGGAGATGCGGCACAACACGGTCAGCATATTGCCCGGCTCACTGCTCTGATCGGGAATGGAATCGAACGGAGTGAAGTAATAGGTATCTAACCGCAGTCCGTTGAACATTTGGACAGTGTGCAGCACTCCGCCATCAAGGTATTCGACGGTGAGTTCGCCGATGTGCTTACCCCACTCCTGCGCGCCGGCAGCACGCAGGCCGAAATAGACGTCATAGCAGAGATTTACCGACGGCACGCCAGGGTTCACCGCTTGGTAGATGTGTTCATAAAACCCGTTGATACAATGAGTTATCTCGCCTTCATTTGCCGTTAGATATGTGGCCGCGGCATAGCCGTTCGCCAGACTCAGCACTTGCAATGACCGGTGCGGTTGCGCATCAGCGCTCGCTTTAGGCGCGACAGACGACGCGGCGATAACTAACAGAATTAAAGCGATATTCCACAGACCATCGCCATTTTCAACGGTGTGCATGACTCGCTGCCACATGGTGCCACCTCCTCCAATGCGCCCAGTGTTCCATAGATCGTGTGCGATGGGAAGAATGCGCTGGGGATTGGCGGAACACGGACGCACCGACGAGCACGGACTTCCACGGACTATCACGGACGGTTGAGTTGGCGGGGGCAGCAGGGGAAATGATCAACGAATTCGCCGCTTATTTCCATGTTGCCACCACTTTAAAGTCCGTGTAAGTCCGGGTTAGCCGCTGTAAGTCCGTGTGTCCGTGCCCTGCTGGAAGTGGCTTCATCTCGGACGCCATTGACTGGTCAGACTATCTGAGAAAGACGCGCGCCGCACACGACGTTTATGCCGACAACAGATATCAATTGCGGCGCGCGGAAATCATCGTTCCAGCCCGGCGCGCCCGGCAGCTACGCCGGGCGCAGTCCGGACCAATTAATTGTTTCGCGTAAGAGGCAACCGCCAGCCTGCCAGATCATCCGTCAACGCGCCAAGCGCGAACCCTTCGCCACTGTCCGGAACCAATCCATCCACCGCGGTGAACACGAACTGGAACAAACAGCCGCTCACACCAGCGGGCAGTTCCTTCAGGCCCATCGCTCCAGCGGTGACCGTTCCGGGTTGGGACTGGGCGGCGTCGGCCAGCAGCCAGCCAGGATTGAGCTGCCCCGGCGCCGCGCTAACGAAGGTGTAGGCCCGGGGGTCGAACGTAAGTGTGAATCCCAACGCGCTTAGGGCCTGTCAAGTAATAAACTTTGCAATTCCTCATCGCGATTCCGAGGCGAAATCGTGTAGTACCATTCGCCATGAACGTCATGTTTGCTTAACCTGATCTGAGCAAATTCCTCATCGCTCACCTTAATCTTGGTTGGATAGCCCCCCCTGTCCAGCGCTGCCCGCACGTTCAATCCCTCGCGGGTTGTTGTTCCCTGAATCAATTGCACCATCACTTCATGAGACACCAGTGGGCGCCCGCGCCAATTCATCGTGATAAAACTGA
>Ga0116143_10006461_pt1 | contig 10205 bp, 10 predicted proteins | sample AD_UKC034_MetaG_FD_89745 | JGI IMG/M metagenome (GOLD analysis project Ga0116143, IMG submission 89745) | Active sludge microbial communities of municipal wastewater-treating anaerobic digesters from USA - AD_UKC034_MetaG | ecosystem: Engineered > Bioreactor > Anaerobic > Digestate | place: USA...
AGATCGTGCGTCCGCGGATCTCGGCCGCCTCGATACTGATGTCGCTGAAGAGCTTCTGCTCCCAGAGGTTCTCGATGGCACGGCTGATGCGCTCACCCGGGATCGTCACCTTGTCCCCGACCTGCAGTCCTGTGAATAGTTTCACCGCGTTGGGGTCGGTGGTCTTGGTGCCGCTCACCGTGATCCCACCGATCTCGTATTCCAACGGAACGGCCGGGTCCATCACCGGCTGCGTGGTGACCTGTGCGATGGACGTGATCACCGACAGGCCAAGGAAGAAGGAGAGGAGCGCGCGCATCATCCGGGTGTCACTTGTTCACTGATGAGGCCGAAGCGGCGCTCGCGGCATTGGTAGTCGATCACGGCCTGGAAGAGATGTTCCTTCCGGAAGTCGGGCCACATCACCGGCGTGAACCAGAGCTCGGCATAGGCGATCTGCCAAAGGAGGAAGTTGCTGATCCGGTGCTCGCCGCTGGTGCGGATGAGCAGTTCCGGGTCAGGGATGCCGGCGGTACTGAGCCGTTCCGCCACCGTGGCCTCCGTGATGGCCTCCGGTCGCAACCGCCCTTCCTTCACCTCCTGCGCGATGGCACGGACCATGCCCACCAGTTCCCAGCGCGCGCTGTAGCTCAGCGCCAGGGTGATGGTGATCTTGTCGTTCTGGGCGGTGGCGGCAATGGCCTCCAGCAGGGTCGTCCGGCAGCTCTCGGGAAGCGCATTGGTGTCGCCGATGGTGTTCAGGCGCACTCCATTCGCGTTCAACTCCTCCAGTTCCCCAACGACCGTCCGCACCAGCAGGTCCATCAAGGCGTCCACCTCCGCTTTCGGACGATTCCAGTTCTCGGTGCTGAAGGCGTAGAGCGTCAGGTGCTCCACCCCGATCTCCCGGCAGGCCACCAGCGCCTCCCGCACGGAACGCACGCCGTTCGCGTGTCCCACCACCCGGTGCTCGCCCTGGCGCTCGGCCCACCGACCGTTACCATCCATGATGATGGCGATATGCCGTGGGACCCGCCTGGGGTCGATGCGCTGCTTCAGCGCTTCATGGATGTCCTCGGGGCGTTCCAAAACGGGTGCGAAGATCGCCAAAAGGCTTGGATCAGCGCCGCTTGCGCATCCAGTTGTACTGTTCCTCGCAATCGGAGAAGCGGGAGATGATGTAGGTGACCGAAAGCCCGGTGTACTGGTACCAATCCCGGGTGTCGGCGTCGCCCCGGGCACGGCCCTCGTTCGGGTAGTCCGGCAGCTGGCCCAGTACGCCCGGATCGGCCAGGGTGGCCGCCAATGGGCCGTTCTCAAAGGCGAGTTGGTCCCGGTCCACATAGGTCCCGCTCACATCGTCGATGTAGTCGGTGTACGTCCGCCGCAGGCCCCATTCCACCTGGAAGTCAAGCCGCCCCACGTTCCATTTGAAGCCGACCCCGAAGGGGATGCATACTTGGTCCACCGCGTAAACGTCTGAGCCTGGCCGCGCCGTGGTCCCCTGTCCTTCAGTGCCCAGCGTTTGCAGGTCGTACCATTCGCCGTTCAGTTCCGCCTGGGGGGAGGCCCGGAAATAGGCCAGGCCGGCGAATACGAAGGGGGTCCACATTTTGCTGTCCTTGTCCTTGCTCCGGTATTTCCGGAAGTTCACCTCAACGAGCGCGGACAGCTCGATCAAGCGCGCCTTGAAATGGAGGTTCCGCAGCAGCTGCAGCGTGTCGGAAGAACGGCTATCGTAAGCCTGCAGGGTGCCATTCAGCGCCTGGAGCCGCACGGCATAGCGGTCGCTGAAATTATACCGGTACAGGACCCCATAGGCCAGCTTGGTATCCTTCGGATAATGCCTGTATGGATTGAGGTCGCCGATGTAATAGGTCACCCCGCCAGTAACGCCCAATTCGCTCACTTGGGCACGCAGGCCGGTCAGGCTGAGGAAGGCGAGTATCAGGATGAGATGGCGGAGCATCCGTCGTGCAACGCGCAGGACCGCGGTTTGGTACGTGGTCCGGCGTGCCGCGAAGGTAATTCACGCCCTCGGAGGACCGGACCGGACATCCAGGCCCCAGCTCAGCTTGGTCCGCAGCGTATCCAGGAAGTCCGTGTTCTCCAGCTGCACCATCTTGACCGTGAACCCGGCGCGTTGGATGGTGATCAAACTCTGCCCATCGATGCTGGCACTCCGCGAGTCGAGGTTCATCAGGCACCGGTCCGAACGGGCCTCCAGCCGAAGGGTGATCGTGTAATGGTCCGGGATCACGAATGGCCGAACGTTCAGGTTGTGCGGGCAGATCGGATTGATCACCAGCACATCCGAGGTAGGGTAGAGGATCGGACCACCGCAGCTCAGCGAATAGGCGGTGGAGCCCGTGGGGGTGGCGATGATGAGGCCGTCCGCCCAGTAAGTGTTCAGGTAGTCAGCGCCGAGGTGCACATGCACGGCGATCATGCTGCTGCTTTCCCGCTTGTGGATGCTCACCTCGTTCATCGCGAAGTTCAACCGCCCCAAGGCTTCCTGATGGTCGGTCACCTCAAGCAGGGAGCGTTCCTGCAACAGGTATCGCCCGCCCATGATCGACGCCAGCGCGTGCTCCACGGTGCCCAGCCGGACATTGCTGAGGAAGCCCAGGCGCCCCAGGTTGATCCCCAGGATCGGGACTTCCGCCCGACCCACCCACGCCACGGTGTCCAGCAGGGTGCCATCGCCACCGAGACCGATGCAGAGGTCCAGATCGGCCTGCCGCAGGTCGTCCATCGAAAGCACGGGCCACGCATGTGCCATCCCTGACTCGTTCAACCAAGCAGCCAGGGCCGGGGAGAGCAGGGGTTCCATGCCGTGCGCCACCATCCGGGCGATGGTGCTCATCATCACCGGAGCGCTTTCCGCCTCCATGGCCCGTCCGTTCACACCGATGCGCATCCGTTAGAAAGGTTGTGTGAAATGTAGGAAGAAACCGTGCTGTGCCTGGTCGTTCACCGAATACTCCGCGCGCAACACCTGGTCATAGCTCGTCACCAGGTCGAGGCCGATGCCGTTGCCATTGATCCACCGGTTGGCAAGGAAGTTCTGTGAGGCGTACCGACCGTCCCAAACGCGCCCAAGGTCGCTGTAGAGGTCCAGGTACAGGGCGATGTAGAAGGTGCGGAAGGCCTCCATGGGGATGTGCTCCAGCCGATAGGTCCGGGGCTTGATCAGCTGGAAGATGAGGTTCGCCTTGCCCAGGAAGAAGTGTTCCCCATCGATCACGTTATACTCGTACCCACGCACGTAGTGGCTGTAACCCAGGCCCTCCTGCACGAAGTAAGGGGGCGTGCCGAAGGTGTACTTGCCGCGTACCGAGAGTCCCAGCGTCCACTTCTCATGCAGGTGCAGCCAGCGCTTGGAGGTGGCGTACAGGGTGGTGATGTCCGGTGCGGCGATGTCCAGCATGCCCAGCCCGTAACGGTCTAGGCGCGCTTCCTCATAGTGACCGCGGCGCGGGAAGGCGCGGAAATCGCGACGGTCCCATATGAAGGAATACCCCAGGGTGAGGAAGCGGGTCCTTGTGGCCGGCCCGTCGAAGTAGTCCAGCGCCCGCTGGATGATGGTGTCCCGGACTTCCGCCTGGGTGTAACGCACGCGCCAGGTGTGCCTGATGTCATGGCTGCGGCGCAGGGTCATCTCCACATCGGCCTTCCATTGTTCGCGGTTGCTGCCCGCCGGTTCGCGGATCAGCGTGCGGATGTTGTCCACGGTCCCGGTGTTGATCTCGCTCTGTTCCTCGTAGCTCACCCCGGCGCTGATGCCCCAGCGTTGATCGCGGGTGAGGTTGGGCACCTTGTAGCGCAGGGCGAACTGGCGGGTATAGCCGAACTGCGCCTTGATGTAGCCGGTCTCGTTGCGGCCGCGCAGGTTGTACCGGTACAGGTACAGTCCATAGTTCACGCGGTCGAAGTCGCGTGTGAGCCACCAGGTGTTGAAGTTCGGATCAGCGAGGTCGAAGATGATGGCGGGCCACAGGTACCAGCGTTCGTTCACCGTCACCTCCACCATCACGTGCCGTTGGTCCAGGTAGAGAGGGAGTACGGTCACGGTGTTGAAGAGCCCCGTGTTCATCAGGTTCTGCCGGCTGCGCTCCAGGCGTTGGTACAGCGCTTCGTGGCCAAGCGTATCCCCCTCGAACACCACCAGTTCACGCAGGATGATCCGCGCCTTGGTCGTCCGGTTGCCGCTGATGGCGATGCCCACGACCTCGACGACCGTATTCTCCGGAGCGGTCGGTTGCGCCATCGCAGGGCCGATCAGGATGAGCAGCAGGAACGGGAACAGGGCGCGGCGCATGCCGGCTGATCACAGGTTGATGAAGCGCATGAGCTCCTCATACCGACCGCGCAGGTCATCATGGAAACGGGAGCCCTGATACGTGGTCTTCACCATGATCTCATATCGCTCGAAGCTCTGTAGGATGTCGCTGACGTCCTCCCTGTTGATCTTCAGGGTCACCTCCAGGCGGTTGGTGTCCGGAAGGGTGTGGCTGTACACGCTCAGGATCTTCGCGTCATTGCCCTCCACGATGCGGGCGATCTGGTGCAGGCTGTAATCGACCTGGTTCATCTCCAATACGAGGATGCTGCCCGGTTCATGGATGTTGGCCACGTCCGCCAATTTGCGCAGGGCCTCGTGTTCCGTGATGGCGCCCAGATAGCGCCCCATCTCGTCCAGCACCGGCACCACGGTGAGGCCACGTTCCGTGAAAAGCCGCATCACGTCGTAGATGTGCTGGTCTCCGCGGATGAAGGGGATCTCCACCTGGTCCATGACCCCGCTCACCGTGCCGTAGGCATCGTTCCGGTCCACCAGGTCCTGTTCGCGCACAAGGCCCACGAGTCGCCCGCCTTCCACCACCGGTAGATGCCCCACCTTGAACTCCTCCAGCCAGTCCAAGGCGCGGGAGACATCATCCTGCGGCCGCAGCGGCGGGATGTCCATGGTGATCAGGTCGATGGCGTGCATGTGCTGTCCCGTGGCCCCGCACCCATGACCTTACTTTTGGCCACCGGTGACGGGTGGAACAAAGTAAGTGGATAGGGATGACGCGGCTGAGCGTGAACATCAATAAGCTGGCCACATTGCGGAACGCGCGTGGCGGCAACAACCCGGACGTGGTGCGTTGGGCCCTGGATATCGAGCGTTTCGGCGCGCAGGGGATCACCGTGCATCCCCGTCCCGACGAACGGCACATCCGGCAGGCGGATGTCAGGGCCCTTCGCCCCTTGCTCACCACCGAGTTCAACATCGAAGGCTATCCTTCCGCGGACTTCATCACCCTGGTCCTGGAGGTGCGACCGCATCAGGTCACCCTCGTTCCGGACCCGCCCGGTGTGCTGACGAGCAACGCGGGTTGGGATACGCGCACCCACCGGAAGGTGTTGAGGCAGGTGATCGCCCGTTTCAAGGACGCGGGCATCCGCACGTCCCTCTTCATGGGTACGGACACCGAGCTCATCGCACTGGCCGCCGAAGCAGGAACGGACCGCATCGAGCTCTACACCGAACCCTACGCCGCCAACTACCATCGTGACCGGGAAGCCGCCGTGGCACCATTCGCGGCAGCTGGCGCCCGCGCCCGGGAACTTGGCCTCGGCCTCAACGCAGGTCATGATCTGGACCTCGCCAACCTGGCCTTCTTCAAGGCCATGGTCCCGGATCTGCTGGAGGTGTCCATCGGGCATGCTCTCGTCTGTGATGCGCTCACCTACGGCATGGAGAACACGGTACAGCTCTATCTCCGCGAACTAAGATGAATACGGTCGACCTCTTCTACCGGCGCTCGGGCCGGGAAGGCGCAACGCCGATCGTGATCCTGCATGGCCTCTTCGGTACCAGCGACAACTGGGGATCCGTGGGTCGTGAGTTGGCGGAACCATCGGATCCGAACATTCCTGCGCTGGACGTCATCCTCGTGGACCTGCGCGACCATGGAAGATCACCACACACCGAGGCGATCTCCTATCCGATCATGGCCGCGGATGTGCACGCCCTGTTCGAGAAACTCGGCCTTCAGAACGTTGTGCTCGTGGGGCATAGCATGGGCGGGAAAACGGCGATGACCTTCGCACAGCATTGGCCCGAACTGCTCAAGAAGCTGGTGGTCATCGACATCGGGCCGCGTGAGCACCAGAACAATCAGGCGCACATCGTGGAGGCATTGCGCACCACGGACCTCTCACCCGGTCGAACACGCAAGGAGGTGGAGGCGCATATCAGCACCCTGGTCAAGGAGCCCGGTGTGGTGCAGTTCCTGATGAAGAACCTGTACTGGCATACGGAGGATCGACTGGCCTGGCGCGTCAACGTACCGTTGCTGGACCGTGAGCTACCGGCCATCCTGGCGGCGATCGGTCCGGATAAGGTGTCCGTACCCACCATCTTCATCCGGGGCGGTCAAAGCGGCTACATCCTCCGCGAGGACATCCCGGCGATCAAGGAGCAGTTCCCGAACAGCTTCGTGGAGACGGTACCCTATGCAGGACACTGGGTCCACGTTCAGGCACCGGATGAGGTGATCGCCGCCATCCGGTCAAGTGCCGCAGCATGAAGAGGGGTCTCATCTGTTCGTTGATCCTCGTCGCTACCGGCCTCGCGCGGGCGCAGGAGGGCTCGGACTACTTCGCGGGTATGGACCTGCACGATGGGTTGTACCTCACCTTCCAGGACTTCCGCAACAACGCGCCGTCGATCCCGATCGATCGCGTGAAGGACGCCCAGGGCTTGACCGTGACCGACCTTCGGCGCGTTTCCGGGAAGTTGTACTGGAGCCCTGACACCGGCGCTCAGCAACCGATCGATATCCGCACGATCTGGGGCTTCTGCCAGAATGATGTCGTGTACATCGGTACGTCCAACGGCTTCTACCGCATCGGCCTCATGGGCAGTCTGTCGCACCTTGTGGTGGAGCAGACCTACCGTGACTGGGATCCCTACATGTACGGCTATCCGATGGGGGGCGTCACACGCACCGTGCTGGTGCAGCAGTTGCTCGACATGCACAGCGGGCGCTTCCTGCCTTTCAACGCCGGCGGAATGGACGAAGCCCTTCAGCATGACCAGGTGCTTTCAGAAGAATTCCGCAACCTGCCCAGGAAGCGGCGCAACAGCACCGAGGCGCTCTTCCGTTTCCTTCGCCTGTATAACGAGCGCAACCCGCTCACCTTCCCGCAATGATCCCTGTGGAACGATGGTCACGTGCGTGGCCACCTGCTTTGCGGCATGGGAATTGGCTGGAGCACCTTGACCCAACGAACCGTCAACGATAGGGGCGCTATTTTCGACGCCCGCCCACACCCGGCACACCGATGAAGCTCCGTCTTTCCTTCCTGATCGTTACCTCCTTGTTCGCCACGCGCTCCTGGGCACAGGATCCGAAGAAGCAGTATGTCCCGGCGCTCGTGGGCTTCTACAACATCGAGAACCTCTATGACACGATCGATTCACCGGACACGGACGACCATGAGTTCCTGCCCACCGGCAGCAAGCAGTGGACCGGCGACCGATATCGGCGGAAATTGGACCATAACGCCCGCGTGATCGCGGAGATGGGCAAGGACCTGCATCCACGCGGAGTGGCCATCCTCGGCCTGTGCGAAGTGGAGAACCGAACGGTGGTCCAGGACCTGGTGAACACCACAGCGCTCAAGGAGCGGCATTACGCGATCGTTCATGAGGACTCACCGGACCGCCGCGGTGTCGATGTCGCCCTGATCCACGACCCGGAACTCTACCGCGTGTTCAACCACAGGTCCTACCGCCTGGCCATGGCTGACACGTCCTTCCGAACCCGTGACCAGTTGCTCGTGAGCGGTGTGCTCGACGGCGACACCACGCACGTTATCGTCTGTCACTGGCCATCACGCCGAGGGGGTGAGAAGCGTTCGGAGCCCAACCGGAAAGCGGCTGCGGAACTGGCCCGTCACATCATCGACTCCCTCCTCACCGAGAACAACAATGCGCACATCCTGCTCATGGGCGACCTGAACGATGACCCGGTGAACGTGAGCGTTTCCCGGTTCGTGAACGCCACCGGCGACCGGAAGAAGGCCGTGGACAAGGTCTTCTTCAATGCGATGTACGAGCCCTACATGAAAGGGATCGGTACACTGGCCTGGCGCGATTCCTGGAACCTGTTCGACCAGATCATACTCTCGCCGGCTCTCCTGACCGGAGCCGGAGGTCAGTACAAGTATTATGGCGTGCGGATCTTCAACGAAGGCTACCTGCGGCAGACCGAGGGGAACTTCGCGGGCTATCCGTTGCGGACCTACGTGGGCGATACCTATCAGGATGGCTTCAGCGACCACTTCCCGGTGTTCGTGATCCTGGTGAAGGAGTTGGAGTAGGGTCAGCGGACGATGATCCGTGCGACCCGGGTGGCACCGTCCACTTCGATGTGAAGCTGATAGGCACCCGGAGACAACCCATCGACGACCAGGCGGCCGACCGGGCGATCCAAATGATCTTGCTGCACGATGCGACCTTGCACGTCCGTCAGCTGATATCGCAACGCACCTGTACCGGAGGTGTGGATGGAGACCTGCTCACTGGCGGGGTTCGGGAATACGCTTATCAGCCCTGCGATGTGCTCTTCCACACCGACGATCAACTCGATGTCCGCCTCGAAGCGCGGAAGCAGCACCATGTCTCCGGCGTAGAGCGCTATACCGGTGACCGTATAGGTGGCCCCGATGGTGGGGTAGTGGTAGTGGAGCAGGTCGTCGATGAAGAGCGACCCCTGGCCATTTCCAGCCGGCCAGTCGAAGTCGAAGGGGTCCGGTGCGTTCTGGCAGACAAGCTCCGGGACACGAACGAGCACGCTCTCCCATTGTTCTTCAGCCAGTGAGCCCATTTCCACCTCCACCGGTCCAGGTACTACGTGTCCGGAGCTGATCCGCTCCAGGTATTGGACGGCGATGATGCGGGTGCGTGAGAAGGCCCATGGATCATCCAGCCCGGAGAACTCGTCCACCGTACCGATCACCCGGACACTGTCGCCAGCGGCCAGGTCGGGATCGGCGGCGTACAGCACTTCGATACCGCTCCAAGGCCCGCTGCCAGCCTGGATGAAGACGCTGTTGGGCGCCACGGCCGTGACCACACCCTGCGTGCGAACAAAGGCGAAGTTGAGCGGTGAGTAGCCATTGAACTCCTCGGTCTCCTGGATCTCCGCGATAGAGGCGGCTGTTGGTGCGGGCAGGGTGGAGGTGTTGATCGTCAGGTCATCGATGACGAGGGAGGAGCCATCCCCGGTCGCTTCCACATCGAACACGAACTCGGCATTGCTGGTGGTCGTCGTGGCCAGGACCGTCTGCAGTACGTACTGCCAGTCCGCGGTGTCGATCTGGAGCACCGTTCCATTCGGAGAGAAGCCACCGTTCTCCTCTCGGCCATCGAACAAGCGTGTCCCGATCCGGCCACGCCCCCGCACCCAGTAGCGTACCTCGTAGATCCGATAAGCCTCGACGGGGAGTCCGGTGGTGGTCAGTGATGCAGGCTGGGCCAACCCCATGCGCATCGCACTCGTTCCGCCATGCACCGGATCGGTGATCTGGCTGATGCTGTCCAAGGGGATGGTGTTCTGCGATCCAACGAATCCCTCAGGTACAGCTTCCGTCCAGGCCTCGAAGCCGGATTGCAGGATGATCTGCGCATGGCCGGAGTGGCTCATAACAAGGCACAGGAGGATGAGGAATGCTCGCATGGGTTCGTTCTCCCAAAGCTAGACCGTGGATGCGGACGCGACCACACGTCGGAGAAGTTCTTGGTGGGTCCCTACTGGTCCGATGACAATTGTCTGAACGGAAAGGGGCCGACCCTCGCAGGCCGGCCCCTTCTGAAGGACGGATGGATCAGTGCTGTACCGAGATGCGTTCCGTGCTGATACCAGCCTCGGTGCGAACGGTCAACAGGTAGACCCCGTTGGCCAGGTCACCAACGTTCAATACGGCATTATCGGTGGCGGTCACATCGTTCATGACCATGCGGCCGGCCGCATCCATCAGGACGAGTTCAGCACGACCTGATGCCGCCGGTAGCGTCACGCGCACCAGGTCCGTAGCAGGGTTCGGGAAGATGGCCACATGGATGTCCACGTTCTCCGTCACGCCGCTGCCTACGCTCACATCGTTCACATCGCGCGGCAGCACGCGCCAGGCGGAGAAGGAGAACTGCGTCGGGCCGGTGACGTTGTAGA
>Ga0116143_10006468_pt1 | contig 10196 bp, 8 predicted proteins | sample AD_UKC034_MetaG_FD_89745 | JGI IMG/M metagenome (GOLD analysis project Ga0116143, IMG submission 89745) | Active sludge microbial communities of municipal wastewater-treating anaerobic digesters from USA - AD_UKC034_MetaG | ecosystem: Engineered > Bioreactor > Anaerobic > Digestate | place: USA...
CGGCGAGGATGAGCAGTGGCGAGGTGAGAGCCATCACCCAGGCGGTGGCAACCAGCGACGAGTACTTGAGCACCATGCGCTTGAGCAGCAGCGTGTACACCGACCAGCAGAAGGCAGAAGCCAGCACCAGGAGCCCGCCGACCAGCGCGCCGCGCCCCATCGCCAGGCCGGCTGCCGACGCGGCGGTAAGAACAAACAGGCCGCCAAAGCTGAGGAGAACGCCGACCCAGTTCACCGCGGACAGACGCTCCTGTCCTGTTGCCGTGCCGAGGACCGCCACCCAGATGGGAGCCGTGGACAGAATCAGCGAGGTGTTTCCAGCGCGGCTCAACGCCAACCCGTTGATGAAGAGAACCTCGTAGATCAAGTTGCCGATCAGGCTGAGCATCAAGAAGTAGCCCCAGTCGGAACGCTCGATGCGCAGGTTCCGCTCTACGAGCCAGGCAAGCAGAAGGGTCAAGAGTGAGGCTCCGCCAAACCTCAGCGCGTTGTAGGTCATTGGCGTCAGTTCGGCCAAAGCGTACTTCACAACGGAAAAGTTGGCCCCCCAGATGAACACGGTGGCCAGCAGTGCCAGGTCCATCAGGCCGAGCCTGGTAGAGCGGTTCTGACCAGTCATCGTCTGTTTCCTCTCAATCCAGTGTCGATCAGGCGAACTGCGTCCTCTGGCGTGTCCGCAAGTTGGGGGATCGCCAGGTCGCCCGGGCGGGTGATGAAGGACTCGCGGGCGAGCGTGAGCAGACCTTGCCAGGGATGGCTGAGCAGCACAAAGGGGCGCTGCTCCAGGGAGTGCGTCTGCAGCAGACTCCAGACCAGGCTGATCTCAGTGAGAGTGCCTACCCCGCCGTGCACGGCGAGGTAGGCAGCACCGGTCTCGATGAGCTTGTTGAGTCGGTCCTGGTACCTGCCAGTGCGGATCTCCTGGTCGATCCATCGGTTGGCCTGGAGCTCGGAGAACCAGTCCGTGGTGACACCGATGGTGCTTCCGCCGGCTTCCTTCGCGCCGCGGCTGACCGCTTCCATCGTGCCACCATAGCCGCCGCTGCAGACGCGGTAGCCGGCGCGGGCCAACAGGCAACCGACACGTCTGGCCTCTTCGTACGGCAGGCTTCCTTCCGCTACCAGCGAACTGCCAAAAACGCAGACCACTAATGAGCTATCCGGGGAGACCTTCACCTGGCGGACCATCCTGTCTCGATCCTCTCGCCGCCGGGGCCGTCGGAGTGCACACCGGCGGAGGCGGCCGTTGACCGGCCTGATATGGGGCGATTATACCACAGGCGCTCGAAGGGCAACCCGTTTGTCGGGGGTTTTTCTTGCGGATCTGTGGCCCGGGCTAGTGCTTGAAGCCGATGGTCCTGTCTTCCCCAAAGCCCTGCTCCGGAGTCTTGATCTCGCCGAACTGGGCCTCGAACTTGCTCAGGTTCTCGCCCAGCGCCCGATGCAGCAGTTTGGCGTTCATGGGCGTCATGATGATCCGCGCGTAGATCTTGACCTTGGGGACATTGGGCAGCAGACGCGCAAAGTCGAGCACCATCTCCGATGTCGAGTGCGTGATCATCGCGAAATTGGCATAGATGGCCTCCAGGTCGGCTGGCAGCTCGATGTTCAGTTGCACGGGCGGCGGTTGCGGTCTATCCTGCGGCATGGGACACTCCTTCTGTGGCGTATATAGAGAACCGACCAACTATGGCCGTGCCTGGAACTCGACCCAGGCGAGCTTGCTCCAGTCTGCCTTCACCGACAGAGGCACCGAAGGCAGGTCAAGGAGGGTGAGCGTGTAGGTCACCGGATTGCCCAGACCATCGAAGGCAAAGAGCCCTTCGCCGTTGGTTACTGCTGGCGAGGCATTCCAGTCGAACGCCGATAGACCAACCTGGGTGTTGGGGATTGGCTGACCCTGCGCGTCCTTCACATAGCCGCGGATCATCATCGCGCTGGCCGAACCCACGTCCTCGACCGTGACCAATCGGCCAACGAATGTGCCGCTTGGCGCCGGGGTTGCCGTGGGCAAGGCTCCCTGAATGCAGAGCTGTTCGGCGCTTTCCCTCTTGGCCACCACCTCGGCGTTGACCGAGTAGCTGAGCGCTCCGTTGTACTGATCGCGAGCGTTGCACCACTGGTCCTTACTGAGCAGATAGTCGCCGAACTCGACATGAGCGTCAAAAAGGCGCTGCTTGGTGTCCAGGTAGTTGGGCTGCAACTGGTAGAGCGCAGTGAAGGTGTCGATCGCTCCCTGCCAGTTCGCGCCCCAGTAGCCGATTCCAGCCAGGTACAGAGAAGCGTATCTCTTCTGGTCGCGCACGGTAACGTCAGACGGACGGAGCGCGAGTGCGTGGTCAAAGTAACGGATGGCTTCTTCCATCCGGCTTTCGCCTACCAGCTTCTGACCGGCCTTGAAGCTAGACTCGAAAAGCAGCTCGGTGACCTTGTCCGGTTCATAGTCAGCATCGAGTGATCGCACCTGCTCCAGTTTGGCCGCAGCGCCTTCCCAGTCGCCCTGGTTGTAGAGCTCGCGGGCCTCGTTGTAGAGCAAGACCGCCGTCTGGCGCCTGACGGCTGACGTCGGAGTAGGCAATTGCCCAACCAGCGAGTTGACCTCGATCAGCTTGGCCTCTGCATCGCGGTTGCGGGGGTCGAGCGCCACGGCCATCTCCAGCTCGGCCCTGGCCAGCTCATAGTTGCTGGCGGCGAGCTGCTCCAAGCCGCGCTGGTAGTGCTCCGCTGCTGCGGCGCGGTTCAGCCGGGTACGTTCCTGCAGTCCCTGATAGACGGCCAGGCCGCCCACGGAGAGCATGATCAGCAGGGCGCATCCGGCCAGCATGCCCGCGATCATAGCCCACCCGCAGCCGCGGCGGCGACGTGAGCGGGGCTTGCCCTTGACCGGCACCTCACTACTCTCTGGTTCGACCGCGGGGGTGGGTGTGGCGGCCGCAGCGGTGCCTGCCTCTGCCTTGTCAGGCGATGCTGGCATCTCGATTTCCCTGTGCGCGGCAGCCTCCGCCGAATTCGGTGGCGTGAGTGGCAGCGTCTCTTCCTGCGGAACGAAGGAGCGGCCGCTGTCCAGGAGCTCGTACTCTTCGGGTTGCGGTCTCGCCTCTTGATGGGGCGTTGGCGCGGTGCCGGTGCTGGATCTGAGCAGCAGCGCTCGCAGGCTCTCAGGCACGTCGTGTCCGCACCTGGGGCAAGTCCAGATGCCGTCGTCAAGCCTGGTGCCGCATTGGTTACAGTACATAAGATAGTCTCCTATTCGCCAGTCGGCCTGCTCATAGTTTCACGGCGAGCCTGCTGTGTTGCCAGTGGTCACTGGCTGCCAAGGGTGCGCGTGAAGGTCAGCAGGTGCAGTCCCCCCTCACGCAGGTCGATCTGGAGCTCGCCGGGCACGGAAGCGCCCGATGGCAGCGGCAGATTCAAGGCAGCAGGGCGGTTTGGATCCAGGACCAGTTGGCCCGTGTACAGGGTCTTCCCGTTCCAGGACACCCTCAGCTCTGAATTGCCGGCTCGCGCTGGGGCGATGGACAAACGCACTGCCCCGCCGTCAAGCATAGCGAAAACGACTGCCTCTGCGTTGGCATAGCTGATGCCGCCGAGCCCGGTGAAAGGCAGCCATGTCTCGCTCCAGGCGATGGACTGGCCGGCGGCCAGCAGCAGGTCATCCTCTGCCCAGAATGAGTGGCAGGGGCCGCCCCAGAGCTCGAAATACTGCGAGCCGTCATCGGCGTATTCGTCGCGGGCCGCAAAGTCGGTGCCAAAGCCGAACAGCTTGCACCCGGGGGCCAGATCAGGCGGGTAGACCCTGGCCACCCCCAGGCCGGTCTCGTCGCTGTAGGCGCCGACATAGTTGGCTGCCGCGTCTGGGAAAAAGACGCCCAGCCAGTTGCGCCAGTTCCCGTACCGGCTCAAGTCGCGGCCATCGTACACGGGCCAGGACATCGTCTGGTGCTCGGCGGGCAAAGTCGAGTCGCCGCTGCTGTGCACTGTAGCGCGGTTCGCAGGAATGACGAAATGCGTGTTGGGCGTGACCGTTGTCGAACCCAGAGCCAGAGCGGCATTGATCCAGAACTGCAGCGCCTGGGGCTGGGAGGAGCGGTTCGTCAGGCGCGGTTGTACTCGAAAGGAGCGAGATTCGGCGGGCAGGGTTAGAGTGACCGATGCCGCCACCTGGTCCGCCCCACCACTGCTGGTAAGGATGATCGTCGCTCCTTCTCGGCTCGTTGTGGTACGGTAGGTCCACGGCACGCCCCAGTCGTAGCCGTGCTCCTGAACTGGCAGAGCCCACTCCATGCCTCCTGCGGCCAGCCACCAGTTCTCGTCTCGCGGCAGGGGGCCCCAGTAGGAGGGCTTGATCACCGGGTTCTGGTAAAAGATGTTCTGGCCGGTGGCTTTGACGATGCACTGGTAGAGTCTGCCCCCCAGCTCGGGCAGGAAAACGAGCTGGAGATAGCGGTTTTCCAGGACCACTGCCTGGTACTGCCGAGGCTGAGGCGCGGGCCGGCTTGCCTCGTAGGCCTCGCGGTCGAGCCACAGCACTCGCCAGTTGTAGTCAGCGTCGAGGCGCTCGTGCAAGAATGAAGCATAAGGATAGGTGGGGATGCTCAGTCGAGTCTCGTAAATACAAACCGGCGGCGTGGAGGTGGGTGAGGGTGCGGGAGAAGGTGCCGGGGTGGGAGTGGCCGGTCGAACCAACGTCACCTGCTGCGCTGCCAGGCCTACGTTGCCGTCGGCATCGATGGCTTCGACACGCAGCTCGCAGACGCCGGCTGTCTCGCCGGCCGTGTTCCAGGCGTAATCGAGCTCGGCTCCCCTGGTCTCAAACAGGAATGAGCCGTTCGTTGACAATCGCATGCTGACCACCTGATCATTGTCTGTGGCTCGGGCACGAATGGACACGGTATCGCCGACCATTGCCGAAGCGGAGACCCCGGCGAGCTCTACGTGCGGTGAGGCTGTATCGCGCAAGGTCTCGGTGAGGGTAAGCGCCTGGGCCGACGCAAGCTCCATGGTGCGTTCAACAGGCGCGTAGCCGGCGAGCTCCACCCTGATAGTATGGGTCGAGGGTGCCAGGGTCAGCTCCAGCGGTGTATGGCCAGATGGCTGGCCATCCACCAGTACAGCAGCGCCTGCGGGTGACGTCCTAATCACAACCCTGGCTGGCTGCAGAGTCGGAGTAGGGGCGGGCGTGACCGATGCCTGCGGCTGTGTCAGGCGGCAGGCGGACGACAGGGCAACAACTGCCAGCAGCACCCACTGGCGCCCAATGCTGCGGTTTTTCTTCGTTTGCGGGCAGGTCACTCGGGGGATTCCCATTGGCTGGCGTCATTATAGGAGCACCAGGAAAGCGCAGCAAGCCAGGTGCGGCCGACGGTCGAGCACAGTGCCGTGTTCCTCCGGCCCCGCCAGATGTGCTATAATCGGCGCCATTCGTGTCGGGAGAGAAGCGATGTTCAAAGCACTGCAAGAGACCATCATGGCCGAGTACTCGGGCCAGCGGGCCAAGAATGACGTGGCTGAGATCATACAGTTCCATCGGATTCAGGCCAGCCCCGGCTTGCGCGCTGCTGCCCATTCGCTGTGCCGCAAGCTGGAGGAGATGGGGATAGCGGCTGAAGTGCTGAGCTACCCCGCGAATGACCGCACTTCCTACTGGGGCTCGCTCCAGTTCCAGGAATGGGAGGCTACTGCCGGGACGCTGCATCTGGTTGCTCCTGAGGATCAGGCGCGCAAGCTCGCCGACTATTCCGAGAGCAAGACGGCTCTGATCCAGCGCAGCGCGCCTGTCAAAGACTGGCAGGGGGAAGTTGTCCTCCTCGAGGACGGGGAAGAGCAAGCCGAGTACGAAGGGCTCGATGTGGCCGGCAAGCTGGTGATGACCCGTGGCGACATTGACCGCGTTCGCGAGCTGGCCGTCACGCAACGTGGCGCTGCGGGCATCCTGTTTGACGGGATGCACGAGCAGCCGCCCGTATATGAACGAATAGATCATCCGGACCTTCTTCGCTACACCTCTTTCTGGTGGCGTCCGGGTGATCGTCTCTGCTGGGGTTTTGTCGTGAGCCCGCGCGTTGGAGAGCAATTGCGCAAGCTGATCAAGAGCCGACGTGCCGAGGGCAAGCCAGCTCTCCAGTTCACAGCCAGCGTGGCCAGCAGGCTGTACGATGGCGAGCTGGAGGTCCTCTCGGCGCTGATTCCAGGCCAGACCGACGACGAGGTTGTGCTGGTGGCTCACCAGTGCCACCCACAGCCATCGGCGAACGACAACGGCTCTGGCAGCGCCGCGCTTGTGGAGATGGCGCGCACTCTCAGCCGGCTGCTGAAGGAGGGCGTTCTTGCGCGGCCGCGGCGCGGCATCCGCCTTCTGTGGGTGCCAGAGATGACTGGCAGCTTTGCCTATCTGGCCAGCAACCCGGAGCGGATTCCTCATATGGTGGCTGGCGTGAACCTGGACATGGTGGGTGAGAATCAAGAGGCCTGTGGCAGCGTATTCGTGATCGAGTCACCGCCTGCGGCCATGGCCTCTTTTGCGCCGGATCTGCTGGTGCGGATGCGCGAAGAGCTGCTGACCGGAGCCAAGAGCCCCGGAGGCTCCGCCTCTTATGCTCCTTTTCGTCATGCGGTCACGCCGTTCTCCGGAGGCAGTGATCACTATGTATTCTCGGATCCATCGGTCGGAGTGCCCATGCCGATGCTCATCCAGTGGCCGGACAAGTACTGGCATACCTCCGGCGATACGCTGGACAAGGTCGACGCGCGCATGCTCGGCATCATCGGAGGCCTGGCCACGACCTACGCCTACTTTCTGGCCAATGCCGGCGACGCTGAAGCACGGTGGCTCGGGCAGGAAATGTCGGCGCGCTTTAGGGCCAGGTTGGCGCGTGACGTCCAGGCAGTGGTGACGGATGCTCTGGTTCTGCCTGATGCTGGCAAGGTAGCACTCTCATGGCAGCGACTCGAGCGGCAGATGACGTTCCTGGTTGACCGCTGTCGCGAGGCGATGGCCACGTTGCTGAGGCTGGCCCCGGGCGAAACGTCGCTCGTGCAGGGGCTTCAAGATGACACGGTACAAGCTGGTGCTGCTGAGCTTGCCCGGGTCAGAGGTCTGTTTGAGAGTCGTATTCGGGAGCTGGGTGGGGCGAGCCTCGTGCCGCCGGCCGTTGAGCCAAGCGAGTGGGATCTCGAGGCGGCGACTTGGGTGCCAGAACGCAAGTTCCCGGGACCGGTGGCGGTCGGTGCACACATGTCCCGGCTCGGGGCGGAGGACCGGGAGAAGTGGCGCAAGTGGCTCAAGGAGCACCGCGTAGAGTACGGAGCTACCACCACACAGGCTGACTACTGGGTAGACGGACGCAGGAGCGTGGCCGAGATTGTCGACCTGGTGGAATGTGAGACCGGGCTGCGTTGCCCCGAGGTTCTGGTTGAGCATTTTCATCTGCTGGAGCAGCTCGGGCTCATGGGGCTGCGTCAGGTCCAGCCTCAAGCCGCTTGACCGGGCAGTTATGAGCGTGAGCGAGTTGTCCAGATGTACATAGGGAAACGGCAACGCCGCAATCGCAAGCCGGTTCTGCTCGTCTTGGTGGTCCTGGCTGCCGTCGCGGCGTGGTACCTGACGTCCAAAGATATCAAGCTGGATGATCTGAGCCTGCCCTGGCGGCAGCACCCCACACCGACCGTACCGAGTGTGACCAGCGCGCAGAAGACCAGTGCTGCCGATGCCCTGTTCGCTGCCGGCAGACTGCAGGAGGCGCTTGCGGCCTATCGTGAGGCAATCGAGCTTGATCCATCCAACGCTGCCGCACACGCTCGGCTGGGCAGGCTGCTCGTTCTGCGAGGAAGAACCGCACAGGGGCTGGAGATGGCCCGGCGAGCGGTCGAACTAGATTCCGAGAGCTCTGAGAACCAGGCCATCCTGGGCATGGCCCTGGATTGGAGCGGCGATTATGCGGTGGCGCTCGAGGCGTGCTTGAGGGCCACGGACCTCGACCCCAAGAACTCGCTGGCCTACGCCTACATGGCCGAGGCCTACGCCGACCGTGAGCGCCCCGACCGAGCCCAGCAAGCGGTGGACAAAGCGCTGTCGCTGGATTCAGCCAGCTTCTGGGCCTATCGCAATCTCGGTTACATCCGTGAGCTCCAGGGAGATGCCGACGGAGCGGCTGAAGCGTACATCGAAGCCATCTCGATTCAGCCGAATCTGGTCTTCCTCTACCTGAGTCTGGGCCGGCACTACAGAGCCATTGGCGATCCAGAGGGAGCGGTGGTTCAGTTCTTGAAAGCCATTGAGGTGGACCGGACCGACCCGACAGCGCACGACAGCCTGGGCCTGGTGCGCTTTGATCAGAAGGATTATGAAGAGGCTGTGGCAGCTTTCAAGAAGGCCACAGAGGCCGACTCCGAATACATCCCGGCGTACGGTCACTGGGGCTGGTGTCTGTACGTGCAGCGGCGCTACGAAGACGCGATTCCTCAGTTTGAGAAGGCAATCTCGCTGGGCAGCACTACGGTAGAGTACTACTACGAGTTGGGCCTGTGCTATGTCTACATTGGGGATTGCGCATCCGCGCGCCCCTGGTTGGAGAAGGCCCTGCAGCTCGACCCTACTGCCCAGCCAGCGCTGGATGGATTGAGGGCCTGCGGGGGCTAGTGCCCCGAAATTCGGTCAACGGACTGCTGCGCCCGCACGGCAGCAGGGACGTGAGGAGGTAACGGTGAGTAAGAGTCGATACAATCGCAGCAGCCAGTTGATGTGGTTGCTCAGTCTGTTCATCGCGGTGAGCATGATTGTTGGAACGCTGTTATCCGTACTGCCTCGACGGCAGGTGAGGGCCACGCCGACTCCGCCCAGGCCGACCCTTACTGCGACGCGCGTGCCGCCCACGCCAACCTTGTCGGCCCCTCAGGTCGCACCTTCACAGTGAATCAAGGCCGCACAGGAGTGCTGCCGGTTCCGCATTTGCCAATTCGCTGCAACCTGAATATACTGCTGGCCGTCATGGGCGCGTAGCTCAGCCGGTTAGAGCGCACGGTTCACATCCGTGAGGTCATAGGTTCGAGTCCTACCGCGCCCATGCCCTTTTCTCCCGGAGTGCTACAGTGTCCCTCTCTTATCCGCTCCGTCTGCTGGCGTTCGTTCTGGTCTATGTGCTCAGCCGATTCGCTGCCAGCTGGCTCGTTCTGGCGCTTCCGCGGCTGAGGAACGGACCGCTCCTCCGAATCGCCGCTAGCGTCCAACTGTGGGCTCCTCGTCTGGGGCTTGACGAGTTCTTGCGCCTCGCCTACTACGTGCTGGTGCCCTTTGCCGTACTGCAGCTCGGGTGGGTCAGTCCCGTGGATCTGGGGCTGGTCAACCTTGATTGGGTCCGTGGCATCGGCGTCACTGTTGCCCTCACTGTGGCCGCTCTAGGGCCGCTGGTCTGGATCTGGTGGCGCTATCTGCGGCTGGTCGAGTGGTCAGGCGATTGTGTGGTCGTGAGGCAGTGGGCTGAGCCGTGGGGCTGGACCAGGTCACTCCGCGAGGCCGTACTTCTGGAAGCGTCCTGGGCTCTGATTCGCTCCGCCGGTCTGGTGGCGCTGGGCGGCTACTGGGGTGTGTGCGCCGGCCTGAGCTTGATACTGGTCTCGGTGCTGATTGATCCTCGGGCACTGAGCAACCTGCGCACAGTGGGGCGCCGCGAAGAATCACTGCTCAACGCGTCCCTGGTCCTGGCGACATCCGCGCTCTTCTGGCTCAACGGCAACCTGTGGTTGTGCTGCTTGGCCCACGCCGCGTTGCGCTGCTCGGTGCTGTCGATGGTGAGCCGCTGTGGAGTGAAAGCAGCGGACAGAGGAACCTAGTCCGAGGCAGCCAGAGATAGCAAAACGGACAGGCCGCGCTCGGCGAACGTCCGCCTGTCCGTCTTGGTGATTGAGCCAGTTACTTGAGGACTAGGGCGAGTACGAAGAGCAGTGCAAACATCGCCGCGGCGAGGACGCCCATCTTGCGCAGGTCGGCGAAAACGTAGCGGTACTCCTGGTTCAGGTCAACCTTAGCGGTGGGATTTCGCCATGGGGAGACTGCGGGTGCCTCTGTGGCAGCGAGCGTCTGTGCCGCGCCCGGCACTGACGTTTCCTGCCTCGGGGTGACCTTTCGTGGTGCGCGTCGGTTCTTCTTGGACATCGTAGCCCCTTCCTGTGACTAGTGCGCGGTGAGCCGCGCAGAATGC
>Ga0116143_10006469_pt1 | contig 10195 bp, 8 predicted proteins | sample AD_UKC034_MetaG_FD_89745 | JGI IMG/M metagenome (GOLD analysis project Ga0116143, IMG submission 89745) | Active sludge microbial communities of municipal wastewater-treating anaerobic digesters from USA - AD_UKC034_MetaG | ecosystem: Engineered > Bioreactor > Anaerobic > Digestate | place: USA...
CTGAGAAGATTACCGGTAAATCGTGGGAAGAAAATGTGCGCGAAAATTTCTTTAAACCCCTGGGGATGGAGCGTAGTAATTTATCTATTTCTGAAATGCAGAAGGTTTCTGATATAGCGGTGGGTTATGGTTTGGAAAATGAAACAACCATCAAAAAGATGGATTATTACCACATTGCCGGAATGGCTCCTGCCGGAAGTATTAACAGCAGTGTAAATGAAATGTCCAATTGGGTTATTACCTGGATAAACGGGGGCAAGTTTAAAGGCAAAGAGATTCTGCCTGCGAGTTACGTAACAGAAGCAATCAGTTCGCAAATGGTTATTGGAGCGGCACTGCCGGATAAATCGAATCCCGACCTGCATTTGTCAAACTATGGTTATGGTTGGGCGCTTTCCTCTTACAAAGGTCATTATCGTGTAGAACATGGTGGAAACATTGATGGGTTCTCAGCAAGTACGTCTTTCTTTCCAACCGATAGTGTGGGTATTGTGGTGCTGGTAAATCAGGATGGCTCCGGTGTGCCATCGGTAGTGCGTAATATCATTTCTGACCGTATGCTAAAGGTAAAGGCAACCGATTGGAATAAAGAATTGAAGTCACGAAGAGATAAGGCATTACAAGACCAGGCAGCGGCAGCTAAAGCCCGTACCTCGAATAAAGTAACGGGCACGAAGCCCTCACATATACTGGCCGAGTTTACGGGTAAGTATTCGCATCCCGGCTATGGCGATTTTACAATTAGTTACGAACGCGATTCACTCTTTGCCGTGTTTAAGCGAGTAAAGTTATGGTTGGGGCATCACCACTACGATATCTTCAATTCCTATCTGGTTGAAAACGGAAAGCCGGATACGACCGATGCCAACTCCACCCAGTTTCAGTTTTTTACAAGCGAAACAGGCGAGATTGCGAAGGTGGCATTAAAGCTTGAACCAACAATTTCGGCTATTGAATTTAAGCGTACTCCCATAAAAATGGATGTAAGTAAAGACGCGTTGGCCCAATATGCGGGCGAGTATGAACTGGCCGGTGTGGTTACAAAATTTTTTGTGAAGGGTACAACCCTTCACCTGATAGTGCCGGGCCAGCCGGAATATGAATTGGTATCCATTGGTAAACACAAATTCATGATTAAAGGATTTGAAGGTTTTAAGATAGAGTTTATCGAAAACAATGGCTCATTTCCAGAGGTTGTGTTTAATCAACCCAATGGAGTGTTTAAAGGGAAACGGAAGTAGCCCTTTCCCAATCTTCAAATGCACGTAGCTCGGCTGCAGCCGCATTAAATACCCATGCAACAATGGCCATATCATCTGCCAGGCCAATACCGGCAAGCAGATCGGGAATAAGATCGAATGGGTTAATAAAATAAATACAGGCAGCCAGCAAGGCTACCAAGGTGCGCTTCGACTTGAGGGAATAGGCACCGGTTAAACTGGCTTTGATAAGACGCCCAGCCAGAAACAGCTGGTGCTTCAGCTTCAATCGACCCTCCACAGACCAGTCCACCCGGCTCATTTTGGCTGTTAATTCCGCAAGAATGCGGGTTATACGGCCTGGTTTTCCCAGCAGGCGTGCGGCTTGTTGAAGGGCTAGTCTAAAGAAACTATTTTCCACGATGGGTAAACGTCATTTAGTGCCAGATAATTTCAAAACCTGGTAAAAATATGATGCTTTTCATTGAATCTGCACAAGATTATTCGCAAATTTCTCATGCTTTTAGTACCTAACCCCATCCAATATGGAAACTTCTGCAAGCCAGTTTATTGAGACCTGGGACAACTACCTGGTTCTGGGCTCTTATGTTTTATTTGCTATTGCCGTTCTTATCCTGATTTATCATGAAATAAAGCTGATTACCATATCAGATCCTAAAGAACGCTATGACTATGTAAACCAACATGAGATAAAATTTTTCTGGTATGCCATATTAAGTGTTATGGTGGGCCTGGTGCTTTTTGCTACAGCCAAAATAACCCCGCTTATCCCGGTAGATGATTCGGTAAAGTTATATGTCAGTATATTCTTTCTGGCAGGCTCGTTTGTGATTTTATATACATTGTTTTCTGGGCTGATCCGGGTTTTATACCCCCGGCTTTTAGAGGGGCGCCTCAGGCGTATTCGCAACAAGCCTCGTAAATCTTCGGCTGGTAATGTGATGCGCAAACTTACGGACGAAGAGGGCTCCGTACACCTGGAGGCTGACCAACTGGAACAACACCAAAGTGAATTGCATTCAGTAGAGTACGATGTTTGGTTTGATGAAAAAACGGGAGAGAAAAAAGTGGAAAAATACATGCCCTACCAGCATGCAGAAAAGTGCGGAGAGTGTGGTTACTACACGATGAAAATTGCCTCCGAAGAAATAGAGAAAAAGCCCACACAAACCGAAGATGGGTTATTGCTGGAACATTACCAATGTAGTTATTGCAAACACCGCGAAGCACGGGAGGTGGTAATTGCCGCTCTTTCATCGAATGTAAAGAGCCCTGCTTAACAGGTGGTGTTTACGTATTTCTGCAAAGAAACACAGGGTTGTTACTTCTGCATTACGTACCGGTAATAAAACCGCGTTCCGTCTTTCAGGTTGCGATAGAACTTTGAACCCACCACACCGGCAAACTCAGCAAATAATTTTTGCCATTTGGGCGGCACCAGGTCCCGGATGCGTTTTTGTTTGGCATCATCTTCTGCTTCGATGGCCAGTACCACGCGTTCGGTTATGTTTTCTTCCTGCTTCATGGTTAGGCCGCTTTCGGCAAGTAACTGGTTTAGTTCATGCATGTCTTGCGCATATCTGAAATCAACCATTAAAAAATAACCACCTGGCTTTAGTACGCGTTTTACTTCACTCAGAAATTTTTTCACGGAGCCGTATGCATGGCATGATTCTACATTAATAACCACATCCACGCTGTTATCAGGTAAAGGAATGGCCTCGGCACTGCCTTGTATAAACTTCAGGTTTGCAACAGAATGAATTTTGCTGGCCAGATCAACCGCATGCTGGGCCAGGTCCATACCGGTGTAGCTGGCTGGCTTGAAATGCGCAGCCAGATAAGCGGCACCACCACCGCGGCCACTGCCAACCTCCAAAACAATCTTGCCGGTTAGATCGGTCTTTGACCCCAGGTAATGATACATTAACAACGGATAAAGTTGCAGCGGTTTTGGTTCTGGTTGATAGGCAGGTTCATTTGTATGGGGCGAGTACCCATAATTCATAAACTGCCAGTCGTCAGCCGGAATATGTTTTGCCAACCACTCGTAGGTTATTTTGGCATTCAGGCGTTTAAACCACGCAAAGCGTTTAAAGGGCGAGAGCAGCGTTTTGATCATGTGCTTGAATTAACGGGTGAGTGAAGTTACTACTACAAGAACAAAAAGAAAGGCTGTCATACAAAAAGTAAGCAGCCTTTCTATCTATAATTAGTTGGTTAAAATATTAAGCGGCAACGTTGGTTCGCTTGCGCATCCAGAATAACAAAATGGTAAAAAGTACGATAAGAATAACCGGAAAGGTAACCATGGTTCTTAAGGTGTCTTGCCCGGCCACCAGGTCTAACTCATCGCCAGTAAGACCCGATTCAGCAGCAGTTTTTTTAGCGGTATCAATCCAATTACCAATAATGGGTTGCCAGATAGAGGTAGAGAACATACCAAAGGCTCCTACCACGGACATTCCGATGGCGCCTGTTGCAGGCATTTTCTCAGCGGTAAAACCAATCATGTTTGGCCAGAAGTAACAAACACCCATTGCAAATAGGATAGCGGCTACGTAGGTCATGGCTCCGGTTTGGGTGCTGAACAGGAATATTCCAATGGCAGTAAAAACAGCAGAGCCCAATAACACACCTGTTTGATCAAACTTGTGTACAAATTCACCACCAAAATAACGACCCACCGCCATCAAGCCGGTTACTAAGGCTAAAATAACCATTGGTTCGGCTCCGCTCTTAGCCATAATGATACCCGTCCATTGTTGGGGACCAAACTCTGAAATAGCGGTAAGGGTCATACAAGCACAAATGAAAATGAAAAGCGGGGTAGCCATGGCTTTCAGGTTGGCTGAAAGGGAACCTGCTTCGCCTTTGGTTTCCGGAAAGGCCTGGCCATAAAATAAGTAGGCGTAGATCAGGGTTGGAATCATAATAATCCAGATCTGCGATTCCCAACCCAATTGCATTTTTGTCATGGCAAATGAGATAAGACTACCCAGCACGATACCACCCGGAAACCACATGTGGAAGCGGTTCATCAGGGTATTCATCTGCTTGCCGCTATAGCTCGAGGCAATCAACGGGTTACAGGCTGCTTCGGTACAACCATTGCCCAGGCCTATAAACAAGGTAGAAATCAGAAGGCCGGTATAGCCGCCCGAGAAAATGGTAAGCAGGATACCAATAGTATGTGCAACAAAAGCAAAATGCATAATCCGCTTGGGGCCGATGGAGCTATAAAAGATTCCACCCAATACCATGGAAATAGGAAAACCAACAAACCACATGGTGTTGATAAAACCCAGTTGTTCATTGGTAAGGTTAAAGGTTGCACCAAGCTCGGGTAAGATTCCAGCGCGGATACTAAATGAAAATGCGGTTGTGATCAATGCGAAACAACTGGCATAAAACAATCTGATGTTGGGTTTATCGCTCATGTGTGTGTAGGTTTAATTTTTAGGTTATGAAATATGTAATGAAAAAAGTTTTGTTGCAAACGTTTTATATAAATGGTTATAATTCGAAGACCATACCGTTTCGCCTTAAGGTTACATAAATCCGTTTGTCGAACTTAAATAAGGCCGCTGCCCGGTGCGATACATCCTTCTGTTTCTCTTTACAATTTATCAGCAACTTCATTTTACCCAGCTTGCGCCTGAAGTTCGATTTATCCAGCCTGGTTTCTAAGATTGCTTCGTATAATTCTTGCAGTTGCAGCAAGGTAAACTTTGCAGGCAACAGGTTAAACCCGATGGGTTCGTGCCGTACTTTATGTTTCAGATGGTTGTACCCAAACTCTAAAATCTGATTATGATCATAGATTAACTCCGGAACTTCATGCACATTGAACCATTGTGCATCCGATGCGGTAAACCCCGGAATCAGCGAATAGCTTTCTTCGTTTACCAATGCATAGTAAGCAACCGTCACAACCCTTTTCAAGGGATAGCGGTTTGGATCGCCAAAGGCCTTCAGTTGCTCCAGGTAAATGTCGCTAATTCCCGTAAGGGATTTTAGTAATCGCTTGGCCGCGTCATCTACACTTTCGCCATAAGTAATCCAGCCTCCGGGCAGGGCCCATTTTCCGGCACTGATACCCTCGGCATGTTTTACCAAAAGTATGTCCAGCCGGCCATCCTTAAAGCCAAATATCACACAGTCGATAGACAGCGCTTCAATGATCGAATCGGGATGAACCGGATTTTCCATAAAGATTTTGGTGCTAATATATGGTCATTCTGACTATAAGTAAATACTTTTGAGTACAAAACAATCGTATGCAAGGGTATTTATTGGGCCTTGATATAGGCAGTTCTTCCGTAAAGGCCACCTTAGTGGATGTAGTTACCGGCACCCGGGCAACTTCTGCACAGTCGCCAGCCGAGGAAATGGAAATGATAACCTTAAATCCGGGTTGGGCCGAGCAGGATCCAGAAACCTGGTGGCACCATGTAGTAATTTGTATTAAAGAATGTTTGGCAAAAGCAGGTGCCGCGGGCGATCAGGTTAAAGCCATTGGCATTGCTTACCAAATGCATGGATTGGTTTGTATTGATAAAGCCGGTAACCCGGTGCGGTCTTCCATTATATGGTGCGATAGCCGGGCCGTAAAGATTGGTGAAGAAGCTTTCGCAGCGCTTGGTGAAGACTTTTGTCTGAAGCATTTCCTCAACGCACCTGGAAATTTTACCGCCTCCAAACTAAAGTGGGTAAAAGAAAATGAACCGGCAGTGTATGATCGAATTCATAAGATCATGCTGCCTGGCGATTACATTGCCTTTAAGCTGAGTGGAGAAGCAACAACAACAGATACCGGTTTGTCGGAAGGGATTTTTTGGGATTACCAGGAAGGTACAATTGCAACTGCTTTGTTGAACCAGTATGGTATCGATGCCGGGCTGTTGGCAGATTCCAAACCGGTATTTTCTATCCAGGCAGTAATAAGTGCGAAAGCTGCTGCACAAACCGGGTTGAAAGCAGGCACACCAATTTCTTACCGTGCGGGCGATCAGCCCAACAATGCATTTTCATTGAATGTGCTGAACCCAGGGGAGACGGCCGCTACTGCCGGTACATCCGGTGTGATTTATAGCGTTACCGAGAATAATACCTTCGATAAAAAATCGCGTGTAAACGCATTTCTACATGTAAACAACAAGGCCAATCAAAAGCGTAACGGCATTTTACTTTGCGTGAACGGTACGGGTATTTTAAACAGCTGGCTGCGCAAGAATATTAAAAGCACGGAAGCAATTTCATACAACCAAATGAATGAGCTGGCATCAGGCATACGGGTTGGTGCCGATGGTCTGCAGATGTTGCCCTTTGGAAACGGAGCGGAACGCATCCTGGAAAACAAAGTGATCAATGCATCGTGGCACGGGTTGGATTTTAACAGGCACACCCAGGCCCACGTATTTCGGGCAGCACAGGAAGGAATTGTGTTTGCCCTTCGTTATGGATTCGATATTCTGCAATCGATGGGGTTACAATCGCAGGTAATACGGGCCGGCCATGCCAATATGTTTTTGAGCCCGGTATTTCGCCATGCGTTTGTAAATACCACAGGTGCCCGGTTAGAACTTTACGATACCGATGGAGCCATGGGTGCCGCACTGGGTGCCGGAGTGGGGGCGGCCATTTATTCTAATTTTAAACAGGCCTTTACCGGGTTAAAGTTGTTGCACAATGAACTGCCGGATTCGCGGCAGCAAGAACAATATGAAATGGTTTATCAGAAATGGAAAAGCATTTTAGCACAAGAGCTTACCAAACTATAAGTATAGATTAACTCAATAAATTTTAATTGTCATGAAAGTAATCAAAGGAAAACAAGAGTATTTCAAAGGCATTCGTGCCATCCGCTACGAAGGCCCGGAGTCAGACAATCCGCTGGCGTTTAAGTTTTACAATCCCAACAAAAAGATTGGTCGTAAAACCATGCAGGAGCACCTTCGTTTTGCTATTGCCTACTGGCATACCTTCTGTGGAACCGGTGGCGACCCGTTTGGAACGGGCACTAAACAGTTTCCGTGGTTGCAAAATGCCGATCCGGTAAAGCGCGCTTTTGATAAAATGGATGCCGCGTTTGAATTCATTACCAAGATCGGTGCCCCGTTTTATTGTTTTCATGATTACGACCTGGTGGATGAAGCACCCACATTGGCAGAATCGGAAAAAAGACTTCGTAAAATTGTGGACTATGCCAAACAAAAACAGAAAGACTCAGGCGTAAAATTGCTGTGGGGCACAGCCAACCTGTTTGGTAATCCACGCTATATGAATGGTGCCGCTACCAACCCCGATTTCCACGTGGTAACCCACGCTGCCGCGCAGGTAAAAAATGCAATTGATGCTACCATCGAATTGGGTGGTATGGGCTATACCTTCTGGGGCGGAAGAGAAGGTTATATGTCGTTGCTGAACACCAACATGAAACGGGAACAAGAACACCTGGCGCGCTTCTTACAAATCTCGCGCGACTATGCGCGCAGGCAAGGCTTTAAAGGTGTGTTCTATATTGAACCCAAACCCATGGAGCCCAGCAAACATCAATACGATTTTGATGCCGCTACCTGCCTCAACTTTTTGCGCCAGTTCGATCTGATGGATGATTTTAAACTGAACATAGAAGTGAACCACGCTACCTTGGCCAGCCACACCTTCGATCATGAATTGCAGGTAGCAGCCGATGCCAACGCATTGGGAAGTATTGATGCCAACCGGGGCGATAACCAGAACGGTTGGGACACCGACCAGTTTCCCAACAGCGTATATGAACTAACAGAAGCCATGTTGGTGATTTTACAGGCTGGTGGTTTTAAAACCGGAGGTGTAAACTTCGATGCCAAAACCCGCAGAAACTCAACTGACCTGATTGATATTTTCTATGCCCACATTGGCGGCATGGACACGTTTGCCAAAGCATTGATAGCCGCACATGCCATTTTGGAAAATGGAGAGTTTGTGCGCATGAAACGCGAACGTTATGCCTCGTTCGACAGGGGTAACGGCAAGAAGTTTGAAAACGGAAACCTTGGCTTGCGCGAGTTGCGGAAACTGGCTCTCAAGAATGGCGAGCCCGCGCAGACGAGTGGAAAACAGGAGTATCTGGAGAACTTGATAAACAAGTTTATTTAAGCCCATTTAAAAGTATTGCAATCGTTTCCGTTAAATTTATTTCGTTAATTTTCGCCATATCATTTTAAACTTGTTTGAATTTAAACCGAGCCTAATCGCATGAACAGAAAACTCAGAATGGGAATGGTAGGTGGAGGCAAAGATGCCTTTATCGGATCCATCCACCGCCTGGCCGCCAACATGGACGGACTTATTGAAGTGGTAGCCGGAGCCCTTAGCATTCACCCGGAAGTAGCCAAAGAAAGTGGAAAGATGTTGTTTCTGTCCGAAGACAGAACATATACCTCCTTCGAAGAAATGATTGAAAAGGAGAGCAAACTTCCGGCCGATAAGCGGATTGATTTTGTAACTATTGTAACACCAAATTTTGCACACTTCGCACCGGCCATGCTGGCGTTGGAGAAAGGATTTCATGTGGTAATTGAAAAGCCCATCACGTTTACCATAGATGAAGCCCGTCAGCTAAAAAAGAAAATTCAGGAAACCGGATTGCTTCTTTGTTTAACACACACTTATTCGGGTTACCCGATGGTGCGCGAAGCACGGGCCATGGTACGCGATGGTATCTTTGGAAAAATCCGTAAAGTGTATGTAGAATACCCGCAAGGCTGGCTTAGTAAAATGAGCGAACGCGAAGGCAATGCACAAGCTGCCTGGCGCACCGACCCCAAGCGCTCCGGCAAAGCCGGTGCCATGGGCGATATAGGAACACATGCTGCCCACCTGGCCGAGTTTATTACCGGTTTAAAGATCACACACCTGTGTGCTGACCTGAACATTATGGTGCCCGGCCGCGCGTTGGATGATGATGGCAACGTGTTGCTCAAGTTTGATAACGGTGGTGCAGGCGTGTTAATGGCCTCGCAGGTTGCTGCCGGTGAAGAGAACGCATTAAAGATTCGGGTGTATGGTGAGAACGGTGGTTTGGAATGGTCGCAACAAGAACCAAATACGTTATTGGTGAAGTGGCTGGATAAACCCACCCAGATTTATCGTGCCGGTACCAATGGATTCTTACATCCGGAAGCATTATTTAATACACGCACTCCGGGCGGCCACCCCGAAGGTTATCTTGAAGCGTTTGCAAACCTCTATCGCAATTTTGCGGTTGCCCTCAGCGCAAAGATTGATGGTACGCAAGTGCCTGCCCATATCGATTTCCCTTCTGTGGATGATGGCATTCGTGGAATGGCATTTATTGATAATGTGGTGAAGAGCGGACAGAGCAAAGAAAAATGGACTCCATTTGAAGTTTAAAGTATGAAAACATTAAAAGGTCCCGGAATATTTTTAGCCCAATTTATGGGCGATGAACCTCCATTCAATAACCTGAAGTCGATCTGTAAATGGGTAGCCTCGCTGGGTTATGCAGGAGTACAAATCCCTACGTGGGATAGCCGCTGTATCGATTTGAAAAAAGCGGCCGAGAGTAAAGACTATGCCGATGAATTTCGTGAAACGGTTGAGTCTTGCGGGTTGCAGATAACCGAACTATCTACACACCTGCAGGGCCAGTTAGTTGCTGTGCATCCCGCTTACGATGTGATGTTCGATGGGTTTGCACCCAAGTCGGTACACGGTAAGCCAAAAGAAAGAACGGCCTGGGCGGTAGAGCAATTGAAACTCGCAGCTAAAGCCAGCAAGAATTTAGGATTGAATGCCCACGCAACTTTTTCGGGTGCATTGATGTGGCACACCGTATATCCATGGCCACAGCGCCCTGCCGGTTTGGTAGAAGATGGATTTAAAGAACTTGCAAAACGCTGGCTTCCGATCTTGAATGCATTTGATAAAGCAGGGGTGGATGTTTGTTATGAAATCCATCCGGGCGA